>Ga0209802_1001522_pt1 | contig 17147 bp, 17 predicted proteins | sample GraSoiAngelo_129_FD_185886 | JGI IMG/M metagenome (GOLD analysis project Ga0209802, IMG submission 185886) | Grasslands soil microbial communities from the Angelo Coastal Reserve, California, USA - 14_0927_12_40cm (SPAdes) (version 2) | ecosystem: Environmental > Terrestrial > Soil > Grasslands ... | reverse complement strand
AGCCCTTTCTTGCTGCAAGTTAGGGCAGTCACTATAATCTCTTGGACGGGTCCATGAGTTCCATTCAGCCGGTTTCTCCAAGTAAGGCAGAAATTGACGAAGAATCGAGGCGGGTTCGCCGCCTGCGCATCGTCGTCAACCTTTCCCTGAGCATCATTGCGCAAGGCAACTTGCCTTATGCGGAAGCGCAGGAGATTGCCGCGGCAGCGCGGAGGCTGGCGGAAGCGCTTTTTCCAGGCAAGGGCGAGGTTTACGACTTGCTTTACCGGCCAAAATTCCGCCGTCTCATCAATGAGGTTTACCACCTGCAGTAGTTCTTATTCTCTTATTCCCTCCAAGCGGCCAAGGCGAAGAGCACCGCAATCATGAGCGCGGCGCCGATGGCGGCGTGGTATTCACGATTGCGCATATACTGCGCGAAGGAAAACTGCGTGCCGTTCGGGGAAGCCTTCACTCGGAGTCTCGGCCAGAATAGCGGCACGCGCGCCGCGTAATCGTCGAAGGCCTTTCCGTATTGTTCGCGGAGCTCCGATTCCTCCCGGCGCATTACCTGGGCGTAAAAGACGCCGAAATAGAGCGCCAGCAGGGCGGCTACGATCCAGGACTGGCTGGCCACGGCAAATCCCGCCGCAATCAGGGCGCTGCCAAAATACAAGGGATTCCGCGTATGCGCATATGGACCGCTGCGGGCCAGTGCTTCGCGCTTGCGCAAATGCCCGGCCGCGGCAGCGCGAATCAGCAGCCCCAGTGCAGCAACAACAGAGCCGACGAGAATCGCGCGCGGCGCCGGACGAGCCAGCCAGAGGCAGAGCGCCGCAGTGGGGTAACCTAGAGGCGCGCGCCAGCGTGCCCAAGCCGGCCCCGGTGCGTTCATGCGTTCGCGCCGATTCCCCGCACGACCGCAGACAGCAATTTACCCAGCTCCGGCGGCAGGTTCTTACGCATGAGACAGCGTGCGGAGTCGCGCCAGCAGATCGCGCGTGGAGTGCCCCTTCGGATCGCCCACGATGGCGATGCGCACCCCGAGGCGCCGCGCGGTTTCGCGCTCGGGTACGGTTTCGGTTGTGTAATCGGTGCCCTTGGCGTGCACGTCCGGGCGCAGGATCGAAAGCAAGCGGGTCACGTCGGGCTCGTCGAATATGACGACGTATCTCACAGCCGCCAGCCCAGCAACAAGACGCGCGCGCGCTTCGGCGGGAAGGACCGGGCGTCCCTTGCCCTTCAGCGATCGCACGCTCTGGTCCGAATTGATGGCCACGACGAGCACATCTCCTTCCCGGCGGGCCCCTTGAAGATATCGGACATGCCCGACGTGCAGCACATCAAAGCAGCCATTGGCCAGCACCACGCGCTCCCCGCGGTCCTTGTGCTCAGCAACCTTAAGGGCCAACGGCTCGAGCGGAAGGATTTTATTTCGCGTATCCATTTTAACGCGCCGGGCGACTTATTTGCGCCGCGAAGCTCACCCTGTAGGTGACGTTCGCGGCGAAGAGCCGGGGACACCGGCGCTACTGCAGCCGGGCTCTGCGCATTTCTCGCTGGCATCGGATCGAATCGCCGCCACAAGTTCTTCGCGCGTGACGGTTGCCGTGCCGCGCTTCATGACCACGATGCCTCCCGCATAATTGGCAATGCGCGCGGCTTGCAGCACGCTTGCGCCTGCCGCCAGGGCCAGAGTGAAGGCTGCGATCACCGTGTCTCCTGCGCCCGTCACGTCGACCGCCTGGTCGCTGCCAAATACGGCGAGCGGCTGCGGCGCGCGCCCGCGCTCGAAGACCGTCATACCGTGGCGCCCACGGGTGACCACCAAAGCTCCCAGATTCAGCCGCGCCATGGTACGCCGCGCGAAAGAATCCAGCTTGGACGGGTCTCCGGCGATCTGCGCGTTGTGGGCGGCCTCGATTTCCGCTTCATTTGGCGTGGCCGCGGTCAAATCGAGCCCCGCATATGCGTGAAGCCGATGGCGGGAATCGAGCGTTACCGGCCGCGCCCACCGCTTGCGGCCGCGAATGCTCGCAACGATTTCCGGTGTGGCCGAGCCATATCCATAATCGGAGATGAGAACCGCGGAAACGCCGGCAATCCTTTCGCGCGCCTTGCGCACGATCATTTCGATGGCCGCATCGGGCAATCCGTCCGGCTCGCGGTCAACCCGTAACACCTGCTGTTGCGCCGTATGAGGCCAGCCGGCAAGAAAACGCGTCTTCGCAGGGGTCGTCCAGCCGCTCCTATGCAGGAGTCCTGCGGTATCGACTTTCTTTTTACGGAAATATTCCGCCAGCCCATCGCCCGCGGCATCGTCGCCCAGAGTGGCTACCGGGTGCACCCGCGCGCCGAGATCCGCCAGATTGTTGACCGCATTGGCGCCCCCTCCGGGCAACGTGTGCATTTCCCGGCGACGCAGAATGAGCACGGGCGCTTCGCGCGACACCCGGGAGATTTCACCGAAGACGAATTCATCGGCGACAAAATCGCCTAAGACCAAAATGCTCTCCCGGCGAAACTGATCGATGATATCGATTAACCGCGCCACATCCGCACCGCGCGCTCCGTTCACGAAAGTTCTCCAAGGATAGCGTCCACGGCCTCCGAAAGGTCCTCCGCCACTGAGTCGGGCTGGCGCGGCCATTCCTGCCGGTGCAATTCATATTCGCCGCGGCCGTAGCCTGTCAGCACCAGGACTCCGCGCGCACCCACGCCGTGCGCCAACTCGACGTCAGCGTAACGATCGCCCACAACAAAAGAGCCCGCGAGGCGCAGGCCGTGCTCCCGGGCCGCCTGCTCCAGCAATCCTGGCAAAGGCTTGCGGCAGGAGCAGTCGTCCCGACTGCTGTGCGCACAATAGTAGAAGCCATCGACGCGAGCCCCGGCAGCGGACAATTCCTGGCTGATGCGGGCGTGAATCTGAGACACCAGAGACTCCGGAAAAATTCGCCGCGAAATGCCCGATTGATTGGTAACCACGATTACCGGCAAGCCTGCCTTATTCAGCTTGCTGATTGCCGCGGAGGCAAACGGAAACATATGCAGCCGGCTGAGATGATTGAGATAACCCATCTCTTCGCAAATGGTTCCATCGCGATCGAGGAAAACTGCCGGGCGCAAAGCCTTCGCTTCAGGCAAGGCGTTGGCTCCAAACGTTCGAGCTCTTGATGCGATCGCCGGACGCCAGCACAGATCGCGCGGCTTCAAAGACGCGCTCGACCGAGATACGCGTCATGCAACGATGGTCGATGGGGCACTTGCGGAGAAAACAGGGGCTGCAATCCACTGGTTCACGAATCAGGGTGAATTGCGGAGCCATGGGCCGAGTGCCTTCGGGGTCCGTGGGGCCGAATATGCCGATGACCGGAACGCCAACCGCGCCGGCCACGTGCATCGCTCCTGAATCATTGCCGATAAACAGACGACAGCTGGAAAGCAGCGCGGGAAGTTCGCCGATTCTCGTCGCGCCGACGAGATTGAAAGCGCGGTGGCTCATCGCGCCGGCAATGCGCGCCGCCATACCACTTTCTTGAGGCGCGCCGAAAAGTATCACATCGGCATCGAACGCCGCAATCAGCCGATCGGCGAGCGCGGCATAGCGTTCTGGCTCCCAACACTTTGCGGAACCGTAAACCGCGCCGGATGCAAAGGCAATTCTGACAGAATTCTTGCGCACCCCTGCGGCCAAGAGGCGCTCCTGCGCTTTCAGCCGATCTTCCTCGAAGACCGCGATGCTGATTTCATCGATCCGGGGCAGACGCTCGAGCCATCCGGCCCGGCGGAGCAGTTCGAGGTAATCGTACGCTTCGTGAGCGGGGGCTTCGCCTTTCGCCGGAGCCGCAATAGCCTGAGTCAATAGCCAGCTTCGCGCGTGTCGCGCATAGCCGATGCGCTCGGGTATGCGCGCGCGCCAGGCGATCCAGGCTGCGTCGAAGGCGTTCTGGAAAAGCACGGCGACGTCAAATTTCTCCAGGCGAAGCGCGCGGGCCAGCCGTTCCCGTCCCCAAAAACTTTTATGTTTGCCCTTGTTTTCGTAAATGAGGATGCGATCCGCGTAACCTTGCCCGCGATATAAATCCGCGACCCAGGGGCGCGCGAGGATGACGATTTCGGCTTTTGGCCAGCGGCCGCGGATTGCCTGCAGCGCCGGAATGGACATCACCGCATCGCCCACCCAGTTTGTCGTTCGAATGAGAATCTTCATGCTCGAGTCACCGGCTGGGTCCGACCGACCGCGGCTCGCACTGCCGTCCAAAAGGCATCTTCATCACTGACCGCCAATCGAATCCGGCACGCGTAGATGGGAAGCGCCGTGGCAATCGATGACGGCAAGTTAAACACATCCTTTTCGGTGCAAATCAAAGCATGCGCCCCGACAGCCGCGGCGGCATCATCCAGGTCGCGGATTTCAGCGCCGGAATATCGATGATGATCGGCGAAGCTGCGCCGGCCCGCCACAGAAAAGCCCCAGTTGCGCAAGTCATCGAAGAAGGCCGCAGGATTGCCGATACCGCAAAATGCGAAAAAGCTGTATCCCCGGCGCTCGCTCTCGGGCAAAGCTTCCGTCATCGACGGCACTCGGAGCACCGCCTCCAACCGGGCCTGCGCGTAGAATACGGGCGCGTTGGTGAATCTACGTACAACGGCTTCGACTGCCGGAGCATGGTTTGCCCGGGTAATGACCACGATATCCGCGCGCGCCAGCCCCGAACGCGGCTCGCGCAAGCGCCCGGCCGGCAATATCCCGCCGCCTCCAAAAGGATCGGTGGCATCGAGCAGGACAATATCGGCGTCGCGTTGAAGCGCCAGATGCTGAAATCCATCATCCAGAATGAACCATTCTGCTCCATTTTTCGCCAGCGCGAGCCCGTTCTTATAACGGTTTTTGCCAACACCAAACTGAGCGCGGCCGTTGAGCCTTTGCCGCAGCAAGGCGACTTCGTCGGCTGTGGCCTGAGAACTGGCATCGCTGTCTCCGAGGCCGTGATAACCGCGCGTCAAGATGGCGGGGCTATGCCCTTCGGCGGCCAGCCGCTCGGCAACCCAAAGCACCATCGGCGTTTTGCCCGTGCCGCCCACGGTCAGGTTGCCGATACTGACTACGGTACCCTGAAGACGCCGGCGGCGCAGGAGCCCGCTTTCATAGAAGGTCGTTCGCAGCCGCATCAGACTGCCATAAAGCAGGCCTAGGGGCCGCAGTAACGTTCGAGTTGTGGGCGAGAGCGTCACGTACGCGCTCGCTGCGGCTCGATCACTGCTGCGAGATGATCCAGCGTCGCGGCCGTCGCGCCGCGGTTGCGCTCCACGATTTCGCGCGCCGCCAAACCCATCTGGCCGCGCCGCGAAGCATTTTCGAGCAGGTCGCTCCAGGCGGCGCTGAGTTGCGCGGCCGAATCTACTTGAACCGCCGCACCTGCTTCGAGCAAAGTTTCGGCGACGTCACGGAAATTATCCATCGAAGGCCCGAAAACGGGCACCTTTGCGAAGGCCGCGGGCTCGAGCGGGTTGTGCCCGCCGACGGGCACCAGCGACCCGCCGATAAACACGGCGTCAGCAACGGCATACACCGATGCAAGCTCGCCGATGGTATCCAGCAGAAGAATGCTGTGGTCCGCGTTTGCTGCGTTGCCCAATTTTCCCGCGAAAGATCCGTCGAGCGAGATCCCGCTTCGCCGAATCGGGTGCCAGCCCGCTTGCGCTACGATTTCGCCCGCGGCTGCGAATCGCTCCGGCTTGCGGGGCGCCAATATCAGCAGCGCCTGCGGCCATTTTTGCTGGACGGACCGGAATGCTTCCAGCACGGGCATCTCCTCGCCGGAAATTACGCTGCCGGCAACCACGACCGGCCCCCGGTGCGAACGTTTCAACTCGGCTTGGAGCCAATCTGCAAATGCGTTCGGCCCCGACAGGGCCGTGTCATATTTCATGCTTCCGGTCACGATGACGCGATCCGCAGCGGCACCGAGGGCCATCAGCCGTGCCGCATCCTGCCGGCTCTGCACGAGATATAGCGCCGCGTCATTCAGTATGCGCCGGAGGAAGCCACCGAGGACTCCGCCGCTCAGCTTCACCGCTCGTGAGAATCCGCGAAACGATCGCTCCGACAAGCGCCCGTTCACAAATATGACCGGAACGCCGGTTTTTCGAGCATGGCGCACCAGGTTGGGCCAGATTTCCGTTTCCAGGATCACGATCACACCAGGCCGCACGGCCCGAAAGGCGCGCCGCACCGGCCCATTCCAATCGAATGGGAAATAAAAAACGGCGTCGCTAAAATTCATTCGCTCGCAGGCCAGCTTTTGCCCGGTGACAGTCGTCGTCGAGATCACCAGCCGCCAGCCCGGAAAGCGCTGTTTCAAACAGCGTGCGAAGGGGACCGCGGCCAGAACTTCACCCACCGAGACGGCATGCAGCCAAATTGCGCGCGACGGGCCTCCATTGGCGGCCAGTTCCTGAGGGAACTTTAGACCCAGTCGTTGCGAGAAATTTGGCAGATATTTTCTTCGCCGGACGCCGCTGAGCAAGACGTAAGGTGTTAGCAGGATCGCCCCTACCGCAGTGATCAGACTGTAGAGAAAATACATGCAGATGTGAGCGGCGCCATCGCTATGGCGATACGGCGACGAGCTAGAACGATATTATAAATGCCTCTTCACGGCGCGAGAAGGAGCACAATCAGTATGGTACCCCAGGGCGCAAAGGCAACGCCTTACGATGCCGCGCATCTCAAGATCATAATCAATGCCAGCACGAATTCACCTGCTCTTCATGGCCCTGTGCCTCGGCTCTGCGGCCGCGCATGGTCAAACCTCAACTGCGCCGCCAAAAACTAGCTCGGCCGATCCCGCATCTCTGCCGGCGCGCGACTCACACCAAGGTTTGTTGATTGCAGCCGATCCGTACACTTCCGCGGATCGCTACAAGGAAAAGTTCGGCAAACGTAGCCCTTACGAGGGCGGCATCATCGCCATAGAACTATTCTTCCGCAACGATAACGACTCGCCGATCCGCATCAATTTGAAGACCATGGAATTGCTCATGGGCGCCCCAGGCGAATCCCGCCAGCGCCTCCAGCCGCTTTCGGCCGAAGAGGTGGCGGATCGCATCCTGGCCAAACCGACAAAAGATCCTACGCCGCGATTTCCCGTGCCCCGCGTAGGGCCCCCGCCCAGCAAGCACGACAAAAACTGGGAGGAGTTCGCCGGGATCGTTCGTTCGGCCGGGCTTGCTACGGATCTGCTTCCGCCTCATGCCACTACCCACGGTTTCGTTTACTTCGATATCGACCGGCACTACGACTGGATCTCGAACGCCCGTTTGGAGATTCCCGATCTCGCTTTTATGAACGATACCAAGCCTCTATTTTTTTTCGAGATCGACCTGGCTCCCTCCGCCCATTGAGGTGCGTGCTTGGCTCAGGGCTGCGCTTGGTGAGGCAAGACTGGCTCGCCGGTTTGCTCACTTCTTTGCGCTCGGCTAAAATGCATTTGCCCCAGGGCCGAATCAGCAGGACTTTCTGACAGATGGATATTCTCGATAGCCTGAATCCGCAGCAGCGCGAAGCTGTGCTCGCCACCGATGGGCCGATCCTCATTCTGGCCGGCGCCGGCACCGGCAAAACGCGCGTGATCACCCATCGCATCGCCTATTTCATCCAGCAAGGCATTCCAGGCGGCGCGATTCTCGCGGTCACCTTTACGAATAAGGCCGCCGATCAGATGCGCGAACGGGTTCGCGTGCTGCTCGAAAGTACGGATGCGGGCGTGAGCGATCCGTGGATCAGTACCTTTCACTCCTTTTGCGTCCGCCTTCTTCGCCGCGAAGCTCCCCGGCTGGGTCTGCCGCGCGAATTTGCCATTTACGACGACGAGGAGCAGTTGGCGGCACTGAAGCTGGCCTTGAGCGATCTTGGCGCTGAGGAATCCGGCGACACCCCGCGCGACATTCTGGCAGGTATCAGCTTTGCGAAGAATCACGGTGTTACTCCCGAGCGGGCCTTAGCCGATGCTTTTGACGAGCGCAGCAAGCTCGCGGCGCGCGCCTACGAAGTCTATGAAAAAACTTTGCGAAGAAATGGCGCGCTCGATTTCGACGACTTGCTGCTGCGCGCCGTGGAGATTTTGCGCCGCTTCGAGGAAGCCCGGCAATCCTGGCAGCAGCGATTCCAATATCTGCACGTCGACGAATACCAGGATACGAATCGCGTGCAATACGATTTGCTGCGTTTGCTCGCCGGCCCCCGGCCCAATCTCTGCGTGGTGGGAGATGAGGACCAGTCCATCTATCGCTGGCGCGGCGCCGACCTGGGCAACATCCTGAGCTTTGCCAAGGATTTTCCCGACGCGCGGGTTTTTCGCGTCGAGCAGAATTACCGTTCGCGGCAGAAGATTCTCGACGCCGCCGCAGGCGTGGTATCGAAAAATGTCAAGCGCATCGGAAAAGAACTCACCGCGACGCGGGGCGAGGGTTCCAATCTCATTTTTTATGAAGCCCGCGATGCCCGCACCGAAGGGGAGTACGTCTGCCAGCGCGTGAGCGAGATCCAGAGGGAGAATTCCGCCGCGCACTGCGCCGTGATGTATCGCACCAACGCGCAGTCTCGGGCGCTCGAAGAAGTCTTTCGCGCGCAAGGTATTCGCTACCGCCTCCTGGGAGGCTTCAGCTTCTATCAGCGCGCCGAAATCCGGGATATTTTCGCTTATGTGCGCCTGGCCATTTTTGCTGGCGATGATATCGCGCTGCTGCGCGTACTGAATACGCCGCCCCGCGGCATCGGCAAAGTCACCGTCGAATCGCTTCGCACCCTGGCTCGCGAGAGCAATAGCTCCCTCTGGAACGCACTGGGTGAAATCATTGATTCTGGCTCGGCCCGCGGCCTGGCTCCGCTGCGCAGTTTCCGAGAGTTGATCGAGCAACTGCGCCAGAAGCTGCCTTCGCTGCCTTCCGCGCAATTCATCGCCTTTGTTCTGGAAGCCACCGGCTATCTGGACATGCTGCGCCAGCGCGATTCGGCCGAGGATCTGGCGCGCGTCGATAACTTAAATGAGTTGGTGAATGCCGTAGCCGAAGGCGCCGAGCGCGGCGAGACGCTTTCCGATTTCCTCGATCGTTCCGCGCTGGTGAGCGATGCCGACAACTTCGATGATCGCGCCACGGTCACGCTGCTCACGCTGCATACGGCCAAGGGCCTGGAGTTCGATCATGTTTTCCTGACCGGCCTCGAAGAAGGCACTTTCCCCCACAGCCGTTCCCTGCACGATCCTGAAGAGCTCGAAGAGGAGCGCCGGCTGTGCTACGTAGGCATGACGCGCGCCCGCGAAACGCTTACGCTCACGCGGGCTGTCTACCGCCGCATTTACGGCAGTGAGCGGCTGCATGCTTCTTCTCCCTCGCGCTTCCTGCAGGAAATCCCGGGGGAACTCGTGGAGACGGCAGTCGGATCGCTCGCCGCGGCGGGCGAAACGCGCCGCTACGAACCGGACCCCGAATATTCGTACTCGCCCGAAGAGTTCGCGCGCCGGGCGCGCCGCGCGGCGCCGGCTCCTTCGCGGGAGCGCGCGCCGCGGGTTCGATCCGAAGTTTCGTCGACGACGAGGGCGAAGGGCAGCGGCAATCCTCTCATCGGCCAGCGCGTCCGCCATCCAACTTATGGAGTGGGCACGATCATCCACGTGGATGGCGAGGACGATGACCGCAGGCTCACCGTGAGTTTCGCCGATTACGGCACGAAAAAGCTCGTGGAGCGCTACGCCAATCTTTCCTGGGCGCAATAGGGCGTGAGCACATAGCGCTCGCGCCAAGCAGGCCTCGACGGCGATAGGGTCTTCGGCGCGGTAAGCACTAGAGACCAAGGGTGGACATGAAGGTTGCGCCCTATTGTCGGTCAGGATAGAGTTTCGCCACTCTTTTTTGTTTGATGGGCCGGCGGTGGGCGTGAATTCGCAGCTTTTCAGCGTCAAAAGCATCGACAAGTTATTGGCTGATGCCGAAGCGCCCGAACACCGGCTGAAGAAGACGCTTGGCCCCTGGTCGCTCACGGCGCTTGGTATCGGCGCAATTATCGGTTCGGGAATTTTTGTTTTGACGGGGACCGCCGCCGCCGGAGAGTATTTCCAAGCGCCTTCCATCCTCCACGCCCAAGTCCTCGACCTGCTGCTGAATTATCTGCGGCACGGCGGCTCGGCAGGCGTACTCATGCACGGCCGTCCGCCCGCGGGACCGGCGATCGCCATTTCTTTTTTGCTGGTGGCCATCGCCTGCAGTTTCGCGGGACTGTGTTACGCGGAACTGGCCTCGATGATTCCGATCGCCGGCAGCGCATACACTTATTCCTACGCCACACTGGGCGAAATTTTTGCCTGGATCATCGGATGGGACTTAATTTTGGAATACGCCGTAAGCAACGTGGCGGTGGCGGTCGGATTCAGTGGCTACGCCAAGGCACAACTGGCCGCCTTTGGGCTGGGTTTACCGGACAGATGGGCCAGCCCGGTGTGGGCCTCGGGCCAGTGGACGGGCGCTTACTTCAATGTTCCCGGATTTTTGATCGTGTTCATTCTGAGTTTGCTGCTAGTCCGCGGAGTGCGGGAATCGGCCGAAGCGAACAATGTGATGGTGGCCATAAAGATTGGCGCTATTCTTACATTTCTGGTTGTGGGCGGAATGCTCGTAAATCCCGCGAACTGGAAACCGTTCGCTCCCTCGGGCTTTGGGGGGATCGTCACCGGCGGCGCCATCGTCTTTTTCACCTACATCGGCTTCGATTCCGTTTCCACCGCGGCGGAGGAATGCCGCAATCCGCAAAGGGATTTACCCTTCGGAATCATTGCCTCCCTGATTGTCTGCACTGTGCTGTACATCGGCGTGGCCGTGGTGTTGCTGGGAATGATGAAGTACGTGACTTTCGCCTCCGGCGCGGCGGCTGAGGCGCCTGTCGCCTATGCTCTGCAGCAGCTTGGCGCGCATCGCTTTTTTCGCTCGATCATCGTGATCGGCGCCTTGATGGGCATGATCTCTTCCCTGCTTGTGTTTCAGTATGGGCAGGCGCGAATCTGGTATGCCATGTCGCGCGACGGCCTTTTACCCAAGCTCTTTTCGGCTGTGCATCCGAAGTTCCAGACGCCGCACTGGTCCACGTGGATCGCGTGCTTTGCCGTGGGCATACCTGCGGGTTTAGTCGATATCGGCGATGCTGCGGACCTCTCTAACATCGGAACGCTCTTCGCGTTCGTCCTGGTTTCGCTGGGCGTGATCTTTTTGCGGCGCAAGCAGCCGGAACGCCCGCGAGCATTTCGCGTTCCTTTGGTTCCTTGGTTCCCGCTGATTTCCATTATTCTGTGCGGCGGATTGATGATGGGCCTGACGGTGATCACCTGGATCCGATTCGTGGTGTGGCTCGTAATTGGGCTGCTGATTTACGCGACCTATAGTCACAGGCATAGCGAATTCGCCAGAAGTGCAGCCGACGAGGGATCTTGATGTATCACGTGGCGCGGTTCACGACAGCGGCGCTGATCGCTCTTTTGCTGCCCTTGCAAACATTCGCCTGGGGAGCAAACGCCGAACGCCTGATCGCCAATCGAGCGGTCGAGACGCTGCCGCCCGACCTGCGCCCCTTCTTCGAGGCGAACCGCGACTTTATTACCCGCCATGCGGCCGATCCCGTGGAGAACCTGGAAAAAAAACCCGCATCAGAGGGCCACAATCAAGTCCTCTATCTCGATCGCTACGGCCAGTATCCCTTCGGCGCTTTGCCTCGAAAATATGAGGCGGCCATGGCCAAATTCGGCAGGCCCAAGCTGGAGAGCGGCGGGCTGCTTCCCTGGCAAATCGGCGTTTATAGCGCAAAACTCACCGAAGCGATGGGCTCGGGCAATTGGGAACAGGCGCGCCTGATTGCCGCTCAGCTCGCCGGCTACGTGGCTCAAGCTTTCGATCCCTTTAACACTACGGAAAATTACGATGGGCGCGCCTGGGATCAACCGGGGGTCAAATTGCGTTTCGACACCAGCCTTGTCGAGCGTTACTCGTTGTTTTTCCCACTGCGGCCGAACGATGCCGCGCTTATCATGGATCCGACCGACCACGCCTTTGAAGATTGCCTTCAGGCGCACTCCTGGCTCGAAATTGTGCTCGTGGCCGACCGGCACGCCCGCAGCGGACTGAGCGACTATACCGACGAATATTACGATCGCTTTTATAGCGAAGCTGGCGCAACTCTCATCCGGCAACTCAGCGATGCCACAACAGACGTAGGCTCCTACTGGCTGACCGCCTGGATCAATGCCGGACGTCCCGCGCTTCCGCGGCAGTAGCCGTGTCCTCTCCCCTGTCCTTAAGTAACGATTCCTGGGCTGCGCGATTTCAGGCGTTGCCCAAAGCCGAGCTACACGTGCATCTCGAGGGCACGCTGGAACCCGCAACGGTTGTCGCTCTGGCAAAAATTTATGGCGACGCGCTGCCCGAGAGCGCAGTGACGGCGCGCTACGCCACGCGTGACTTCAGCGCCTTCATCGAGGCTTACAAATGGGTGACCTCGTATTTGCGCGCACCCCGGGATTACGCGCTGGCGGCTCGCCGGTTGTGCGAACAAATGCTTGCTCAGAACGTGGTTTATGCAGAGGTGACACTTTCGGCCGGTGTGATGCTTTTGCGCAAACAGGATGTCGAAGCGAATTTTTGCGCGATCCGCGAAGCCGCCGAGCCATGGGAATCGCGCGGCCTGCGTTTGCGGTGGATCTTCGACGCGGTGCGCCAGTTTGGACCCGCCGCGGCGCGCGAGGTCGCCCGATGCGCCGTGGGGCTGCGCGGCGCGGGCGTGGTCGCGTTCGGAATGGGCGGCGACGAACTCTCTCGCCCGGCAACGGAATTCCGCGAGGTATATGATTACGCCGCTGCGGGCGGCCTGCATCGGCTCGTTCACGCCGGCGAGATTGGCGGGCCGGACTCTGTGCTCGACGCCGCGAACATTCTGGGCGCCGGGCGCATCGGCCATGGCATTGCCGCCGCGGCCGATCCGAAGGTCATGGCCCTGCTCGCGGAGCGATCCATTGGCCTGGAAATCTGCCCCACGAGCAACCTGCGGACCGGCGCCTTAGCCCGATACGCCGGCCGAGCCGATGCGGGCATGCCGGATCACCCGCTGCCCAAACTTTTTCGTGCCGGCATACCCATCAGCCTATCCACGGATGATCCCGCCATGTTCGATACGACTTTGACTCGCGAATTCAGTACGCTCGACGAGATGGGCCTTCACAAGCCGGAAATAATGAGCATTGCTGAGGGCGCCTTTCGCGGGGCGTTCCTTCCAGAGGGCGATAAATCCACCCTGCTGCGAGCTTTTCGCGCTAAGGCCGAGTCGCTTGGCCTGCTATAATGCCCGCATGAAAGCCCAGGTTTGGGTGATGCTCAAATCCACGGTGCTCGACCCTCAGGGAACCGCCATTCAACAAGCGCTCGCGTCGCTCGGACATGCCGCGGTGCGCGACGTCCGTCAGGGCAAATTCTTTGTGCTTGATTTGGACAACCTCGATCGTGCGGCGGCCCAAGCCGAGGTGGAGCGCATCGCGCGCGAGGTACTCACGAATCCGGTGATCGAGGATTTTCGTTTCGAGATCGTGGAAGACGCCAAGCCGGCTCTGGCAGGACAGGCCGGGCAACAAAAATGAGCGGCGACTGACCGGACGATTGCCTTGAAAAACGGTTAGAGGTATGTTACTGGCACGTGTGAAGTCATGCTTGCGGAGTTTGCCTCTCCGCGAGCTCAAGGGCTATAGCGTTACTGTTGGAGGCTTGACTTATGACTTTCCCCGCACGCGCGGCAAAACGATGGCAAGTTTCGATCCTAGCGATGGCCCTGCTGTTTGTGATGGGCGGAACGGCTCGAGCTCAATGGCTAAGCCTTCCGCTCCCTGGAACTCCGCGCACGCCGGACGGCAAGCCCAATCTAATGGCGCCCGCCCCGAAAACCGCGGACGGCAAGCCGGATCTCTCAGGGATTTGGCACGCTGCGGACAACAGCTTTGTGGAGAATCTTGCCGGCGAAGGCGTCGATATACCCATGCTTCCGTCGGCCGTGGCACTGTACAAGCAGCGCCAGGCTACCTTGGGCCAAGACAAACCACAGTTGCATTGCTTACCGCACGGCGTGCCGGATGCGATGTTGGTGTCGATGATCCCGTTCAAGATCGTTCAGACGCCGCGCGAAACTATTGTGCTCTACGAGGAATTCAATCAGTACCGGCAAATTTTCACCGATGGCCGGGCCCTTCCAGAGGATCCCAACCCAGCCTGGTTCGGGTACTCGGTTGGGAAATGGGACGGCGACACGTTTGTCGTCGAGGTGGCTGGTTTTAAAGAGGGGACCTGGCTTGATAATGGCGGTCATCCCCACACCGAGGCGCTGCACATCACCGAGCGCTACCGCCGCCCGAATTTCGGAAACCTGGAGCTGGACGTTGCGATCAACGACCCCGGTGCTTATCCCAAGCCGTGGAAGTCCGCGACGATTCATTTCAAGTTGCTTCCGGATACGGAGTTGCTCGAACACCTGTGCGAAAACGAAAAGGACGCTCAACACTTAGGTTTTAAGTAGTGGTCAAGAGTAGTAGAACAGGGGAATCCAGGTCACTCGCGTAAGAACAGTAGCGGGCTCACGCGTTTATCCTAATAGGAGAGGTTGAGCAATGAGAACTACATTGGCGGTTTGCGTTGCTGCTGTCGGAATGTTCCTGAGTGCAGGGCCAGCGGTCGCGCATCATGCGTTTACGGCGGAATTCGACGCCAAGAAACCCATCAAGATGACGGGTACGGTCACGAAATTCGAGTGGACCAATCCTCACGCCTGGTTCTACCTCGACGTCAAAGACGACAGTGGTACCGTGACGAATTGGGGCTTTGAAATGAACAGTCCCAACATGCTCCTGAGGAATGGTTGGACGCGGAATTCTCTGAAAGTTGGTGACGTCATCACCGTCGAAGCCTTTGGCGCCAGGGATGGGAGCCACATTGGGAACGCCAAGAGTGTCACCACCAGCACCGGTCAGCAGTTGTTGGCGGCTCCCAATCAGGGACAATAAAACCAAAGGAGGACACGATGCGAGACATGCGGAATATATGGCGCGGCGCGGCCGCGGCAGCCGGAGCGCTCATCATTGCGTTTGCTGCGTCGTCTGCGGCCACCGATATCCTCAACGATTGGGACACGGTGAAACCGCCGCCGAAACCGGAGCTCAAAGCGGTGACGCTCGAACCTTCGACGACGGCTCTGCTCATCCTGGACATGATGAAGCAGAATTGCGGCGCCCGGCCGCGCTGCGTGGCGACGGTTCCCAACGTCAAGCGGCTGCACGACGCCGCGCGCGCTGCGGGAGCAATGGTGTGGTACAGCTTCGTCGGAGCCGGCCAGCCCACGCCAGCAGACATGGTCGATCAGGGATTTGCGGCGCATGAGGGTGAGTGGTCGCGTACGGGCGGACCAGACAAATTCCTCGGCTCGAATCTGGAAGAAAAGCTGAAAGCGCGCGGCATCAAGACGACCGTGGTGTGCGGCACTTCCTTTCAGGGCGTAGGCATTGGCACAGGCTCGGGTTTGGCACAGCGCGGCTACAAGGTGATTATTCCGATCGATTGCCTGTCGTCAGAAGATCCCTATATGGAACAATACGCGGCCTGGCATCTCTTCAAAGGCGGGCCGGCTGTGGTCACCAGCAACACCACGCTAACGCGCAGTGCGATGGTCAAGTTCTGACACTCATCACTCTCGCGCTGGAGAATGGTGGCTTAGGTGCGCCGCCTTTCGCGCCAAGTACGGACGTTCAGTGAAGGTTCTCCTTCGCCGCTTGGCGGCTGGGGAAAACTGGGAATGGACGTTTCGCTTTTACAGAAAAACCGACCTTTCTAAATACGGCCGGGTTTAGTGGCAGAAAACTACTGCCCCTCACCTACAGCGCCCCCGGAATACCTTATGCTACCCTGATGCTTGCGGCGCCTTCCCCGCCGGTTTCTAGCTCGAGGAGACTTCACCGTGTGCGGCATCGTCGGATATATCGGCCCTAAGAAAGTTGTACCGCTGATTCTGGATGGGCTTCGGCGGCTGGAATATCGCGGATACGACTCCGCGGGCATCGCCGTGGTCAGCGAAAACGGAAAAATGGAAATCCGCCGCGCCTCCGGCAAACTTCCGAATCTCGAGGAGTCCATCCGCCTTCATCCGATGGACGGCATCTACGGCTTGGGCCACACGCGCTGGGCCACGCACGGCCGCCCCACGGAGGAAAACGCTCATCCCCACCGCGATTGCAAAGGCGAAGTCGTCGTCGTTCACAACGGCATCGTGGAAAATTATCTCGAGCTCAAGCAGGAACTCGAAAAAGAAGGGCACAAGTTTGTCACGCAAACCGATACGGAGATCGTGGCGCACCTCGTCGAAAAATACATGGATGGCGGCCCGCTCGAAGACGCCGTGCGCAAGACTACCAAGCGCTTGAGCGGCGTCTACGCCCTGGTGATTCTCTCGACCAAGGACCCGCGCAAAATCGTCGCTGCCCGCAATGGCCCGCCGGTGGTTGTCGGCCTGGGTAAGGACGAATACTTTGTGGCCAGCGATATTCCCGGCATCCTCGCGCACACGCGCGACATGTTTTTCCTCTCCGATGGAGACATCGCCGTCCTCACGCCGAAGGGTGTCCAAGTCAGCGACGTCAACTCCAATCCGGTACAGCCGAAGATTCACCACGTCACCTGGGATCCCATCACCGCCGAAAAAGGCGGCTTCAAACACTTCATGCTCAAGGAAATATTCGAGCAGCCCCGCGCCATCCAGGACACTATGCTTGGCCGCATCTCGCAGGAGACAGGCAAGGTCTTCCTCGATCAAATGGAGATCAGCGAGCAAGAGTTCCGCAATTTTCGCAATATCAAAATCGTAGCGTGCGGCACCAGTTGGCACGCCGGCCTGGCCGGTAAGTTCATGATCGAGCGGCTGGCCGGGGTTCCCGTGGAAGTGGATTACGGCAGCGAATTCCGTTATCGCAACCCGATCGTGGACGAGCACACCCTGGTCATCTGCATCAGTCAGTCCGGCGAAACCGCCGATACACTCGCAGCGCAGCGCGAAGCCAAGCAAAAAGGCGCCAAGACGCTGGCTATCTGCAATGTCGTCG
>Ga0209802_1001521_pt1 | contig 17148 bp, 18 predicted proteins | sample GraSoiAngelo_129_FD_185886 | JGI IMG/M metagenome (GOLD analysis project Ga0209802, IMG submission 185886) | Grasslands soil microbial communities from the Angelo Coastal Reserve, California, USA - 14_0927_12_40cm (SPAdes) (version 2) | ecosystem: Environmental > Terrestrial > Soil > Grasslands ... | reverse complement strand
ACTGAGCGGCGCCGTGCCCGTCGCCACCACCGTGAACGTCGCCGTCTGCCCCGCCGTCACCGTCTGGTTCGCCGGCTGCGTGGTGATCGCCGGCGCCACCGCGGCTGCGTTCACCGTCAGCGTGGCCACCGCGCTCGTCACCGTCCCCGCCATGTTGTTCACTACCACCGCAAATGTCGACCCGCTATCTGCTGTTGTCGTCGCCGGCGTCGTGTAACCACTCGACGTGGCCCCCACCATGCTCACTCCGTTCTTCTGCCACTGGTAACTGAGCGGCGCGGTGCCCGTCGCCACCACCGTGAATGTCGCCGTCTGCCCCGCCGTCACCGTCTGGTTCGCCGGCTGCGTGGTGATCGCCGGCGCTACCGGTGCGGGATTCGCCGTAAAGTCCACTCCTGCGACGTTCGCCCCATTAAGCGTTGTATTCTGGGTACTTGGAGTAAACGTATAACCTGCATGATTCGGAGCAACCCCGTACTTCCCATTCGGCAATCCGGCAAGCACGTAATTGCCCGAGTTGTCTGCTGTCGTGGTCGTGGTCGCCGCCCCAGTCAGCGTCAGCGTCGCCCCGCTTCCTCCGGCTGAAGGGCTAATCGTGCCTGAAATGCTAAAACCAGTTGTCTTGAACCCGTTGCCACCGCGCCCGTAGTGGTTACCCTTGGAATCGGTCGAATTAACTTGGTAAGAGTAGGTCGTGCCGGCGGCCAGACCGGAAAGCGTCACCTGGTGGCTCGTGACCATCGTTGAATCAACTGGAGTGCTGGTTCCGTAGGAGGGGGTGGTTCCATAATCGACCGATGAGCTTGCTGGGACGTTCGTTGTCCAGACGATCTGAGTGGTGTATGCCGTAATGGATGTGGCTTGTACGTTGGTAATGCTAAGAGTAGAGGGCGACGGATTGGTGCTGCTGCCACTAACCAAGCCCGCGCAACCACTCAACACGAATGGCACCAGCGCCAATACGGTCAAGAGCACACAGCCCTGCCAAGAATTCTGGAGCTCGCGAAACCTTTTACTATGTGTTTGTGTTTGCGGAGTGGCCTGCCGACCCTTTACAAAATTTCCCCGCTGCTGTTTGTCAGAGAAAAAACCAAAAGCGTGTTCAGACGCGAAAAACTGGCGAGATGTCTGACTCTCTTTCGCTCTCATTATTTCCTCTGGGCTGAGGTCAGGACGTACTCGGAAACGGGGGTGGGGTCCGCTCGGGTCGCTGCTCTGGATTGCCCTAACTCCACTACACGTGGATGATAGACAGACGAACACTCCGCTAACTACTGGTGTGAGGAACAGTTTTGGTGCAGGGCTCAAATCCGAACTGCATGCTTCGCGTGCAGTGTCCTTCGGCCAGTTACCAACTGCCCGATTGGACGAGTCCCCTAAGAGATATACGGGGAGGAATTTAATTATTGAATCTTCTTCTGTTGGTGAAGAGTCGGATGCTTACAGCAAAAGAATTGTGAACGCAAATGAATCAGACTATTGAATCGTATCGCTTGGAGAAGTTCCGGACGAAAAGAAAGCTTGTCGTAGGATCCGTTAGTCTGCGGCAGAAGGAGATCGACCCGCCTCGTCTTCCTGCCTCGAGGCCATACTCTTACGTTTTGCGGCCAAGCCAGCATCGCGAATCTTGTATATCAGGAGTCGATAGCTGATCTTTAGTTCTTGAGCTGCTTTTCTTCGATTCCAGTGATTGGCGCGCAGCGCTGAGAGGATTATGTTTTTTTCGCTGGCCCGGATGGCCTCTTTGCACAGGCTCTTTAAAGGAACGACTCCCTCACGAATCGACGCCGAAGGGAGAGACGAAGTAACCGACCGTGTCACCTCCTCCGTGATTGATGCGGTTGGACCAAGGAGGACATGCCGCGCAATGCCGTTCGAGAGCTCGCGGATGTTTCCAGGCCATTCCATGCACTGCATATAGTGCAGCGTTTCCATGCTGAGCGGCTCTGCCTGCTTTTTGAATTGTTCTTGGCACCGCACGAGAAAATGTTCGGCCAACAAAGGAATGTCTTCCCGGCGATCGCGTAAGGGTGGCAACTTTAGGCAGACTACGTTGATGCGATAGTACAGATCCGCCCGGAACGATCCCTTTACAATTTCCTCGTCGAGATCTTTATCGGTAGCGCAGATCAATCGCGTTTCGACCGATCTCTCCACCTCATCGCCGATTCGAGAAAAACAGCCATCCTGAAGAAACTGCAGCAGCTTGCTTTGCGAAGCCAAATCGAGGTCCGCAATTCCGTCGAGAAACAGCGTGCCATTATGCGCAAGTTCCACTCGCCCCGGCTTCGGCTCACGCGCTCCGGTAAACGCGCCCTTTTCGTAGCCGAATAGTTCACTTTCCAGCAGCGTTCCGGGTATTGCTGCACAATTGACCTTGACGAAATGGCTGTGGCAGGCGGCCGAATGACTGTGAATCCATCTTGCCAAAAGCTCTTTCCCCGTTCCCTTCGGGCCATACAGCAATACGGCAATACTGGTCCCCGCGATTTTCGCCGCTCGCTTGCGAACCTCTTTCATGGCCTCGGAACGGCCAAATAGAACCTCATCTGGCGGCAACGCGTTAGCCAGTTCAGTGCTCGTTGTTTTTGTCCGTTGTTCGGCAGACATATTCCGCTCAGGGATTTAGTGGAGGAAGGGAAGCACACGACAGACCATCGAACGAATCCGGCCACAAAGTCATTTATGGTCAGGTTCGTCCATTAACCTGTTTGCTTGAAAGGACTTAGACCGGGAAGAGGCGGAGTGGTTTTAGTACCGCCCTAAGAAGCTAAACTGTTGCCGTAGGAATTAAATAGTAAAAACTTCTCCCACGCTCGAAAATAATTTTCTCTCGCTGGATACTGTAGTGCTCAATTCCATCTTCAAGGACCGATCGGTGCGTTCTCAATCTGCCGATTCGAACAGGCTCTATCTTGGTGGAAAAATAAACGCTTCTAACAGGTCCGCCCTGGCCTTCTCGTCCGACGCCACCACCCGCAAGATGTCGCTCACTGAGAGCATTCCCCGGAATCCCTGGTGCTCTTCGAGCACGATGAGATGGAAGATGGTGTTCTGCTCCATCAATCGCAGGCATTCCTCCATAGTCATCTCGGGCGTAACGGTTACGAGCTCCCGCGTCATGATGTCCGAAGCCTTCATCCACGCAGGACACTTGTTTTCCGCTGCCACTTTGTCGGAAACATCGCTGTGCGAGATTACACCCACGATCTTTCCGCTAGCATCCACCACTCCTACCGAGCGCACCTGTTTCTCTCGTAGATACAGAGCCACCTGATGCACGCTGGTTTCTTCAGTGACGGAATAAACTTCCTTGCGGGAACCTATAAGATCGCCAACCTTCATTGGACCCTCCCCGGAGGCTCATCTGGCCGGATACTAGGCCTAAACCGTCAGGGATGCAAGATGCGTTCCAAATTACTGCGGTCCGTAGCGAAAGCCCCAAAAAACGGGAAAAAACTGCCTTTGAACTCACCCGCGGGATACAGACCTGTTCGAAAGAGGTTGCCTCACGCCCGGGCTGCTTCTCCTCGGACAATATCGTACCGGTCAATCACCGCAGCAACGCCCATTCGGGCATTGCCGTCCTCCACTCGCGACTCCACGCGGATAACCTTTCCCTGAGCGCGGACAAACACCTCTGAACCGTGCGTTACCTCTGCCGGCAGTGTCAGCGTTAAATCAAGTTCCGATCCGGCTTGTAGGTCTTGATCCATTACGAAATAAAGACCGCGTGTCGAGATGTCGCGGGTCTTGCCCTCTTGTGATTCCAACGACATCCCCATTGGGACTCGAATGATGATCGGTAAGGATAGATCATACCGTCGAGTAGTGCGACGTTCCGTTATTCCCCCCATTCTCCAATTCACGCCGCGGATATTCGCTCTTCCCCGCGTTCCCTTCTTCGAATTGAATTTACAAACGATGGATCCCGCGTGTCGCCCAGGCTGGCTCTCGAACCGATGTCTTGCCTGCTCATTTGCTACCCAACTCATTGCGGGTTTTGTCCGGGACAAAGTAACTCAATTTTCCGAAAATGCGCTATCGTTTTCTTTATACGTTGACGAAGTTACTTATCTCCAAGTCCCCATAGCCCTTTCGTGAACCCGCCAACCGTCGGAAATAAGGGAGAGGCTGGCAATGCTAGTCTTGTCGCGTCCCCACCGGCGAAGGGTTTGCCTCAGTGCCTACTGCCGCTGATTTCCGGGTGCGAGGCGTATCCAGGTTGAATTGCCGCATCTTGTAGAGCAGTGCCTTGTAGCTGATCCCCAGCATCTTGGCGGCGTCCTTCCGGCACCAGCGTGTCTTCTCAAGAGCGTCTGCAATCGCCTCCATTTCGGCCTCGTCTTTCAACCCGCGAACCAGCGCTTTGAGCCCCTGCTCCTTGGGTGCTACCGGCTCATCACGCGGCGAAGTTCGTTGGCGTGTGGAGGACATCTCCACCAGTTCGCGCAAGCTCCCTTCGTCATCCTCCAGGATCACATAACGCTTTACGAAGTTCTCCAGCTCCCGCAAATTTCCCGGCCACGGATAACTCAATGCCGCATCCAGCAGATGCTTGGAGGGTGGCTGCCCCGGCTTGCCGTATTTCTCGCTGTATTTCAGCAGGAAATGTTGGAAGAGAAGGGGAATCTCCGTCGTCCGCTCTCGCAGCGGCGGCACATTGATCGACAAAACGTTGAGTCGGTAATAGAGATCTTCACGAAAGCGCCCTGACTTCATGGCTTCGTGAACATCTACGTTTGTTGCGGCCAGCACGCGCACATCGGTTTCTACCATGTGTCGCCCGCCGAGTCGCGAGTACTGATGGTCCTGCAAGACGTGCAGCAGTTTTGCCTGCAAGTGCGTGGTCATTTCCGCGATTTCATCCAGGAAAATCGTGCCTTTGTTGGCCAGTTCAAACTTGCCCGGCTTGCTCCGCACTGCTCCTGTGAAAGCGCCCTGATCGAATCCAAAGAGCTCCGATTCCAGAAGCTCTCCCGGTAACGCCGCGCAATTCACCTTCACGAAGGGCTGGTTCCGCCGCTTCGAACGCAGGTGAATCATCCGCGCGACAACCTCCTTGCCCACCCCGCTCTCACCGCAGATGAACACCGGCACATCCACCGGCGCTATCTGCAGGATCTGCTGCCGGATTCGCACCATTTGCGGGCTGGCCGCCAAAAAGCTCAAATCTTCCGTCACTTGGTCGCAATAATCCCGCAGCGCCTGGTTTTCCGTCGCCAGCTGCTTCTTCTGGCGCGATTTCAGCATGGCCGCGTCCAGTTCGGTTTTCTCGAAGGGCTTGGTCAAGTAATCGTGCGCTCCGATGCGGATGGCCTCGACTACCGTCCCTACCTCATTCGAACAAGACAGCATGATCACGTTAAGGCTCCGGTCAACCTGCATGAGTTCTTTCAGAGTCTCGATACCATTCATCTCCGGCATGAGCACATCGAGAATGATGAAATCAGGCCGCTCGCCCTTCTTCACCTTTTCCAAGGCCTCTTTACCGGAACTGACCGCCTCGACTTCGAATCCATCCACCTCCAACAGTGTGTGAAGGTACTTTCGAATGCTCGGCTCATCATCCACTACCAGTATTCGTTCTTTCGGAACCATTGGCTCTTCCTTTTCAAAAATCGTCGACGTCAACTCTGATCCATCGGCAATAAAAATGTAAATCTGCTTCCACTGCTTGGCTCGCTCTCCACCCAGATCTTTCCCCGGTGCGCCTGGATCAGTCGCTTCGCGATCGCCAGCCCCAGGCCCATCCCGGAAGTATTACGGTCCACGCGCACGAAGTCTTCAAAAATCTCTTGGTGATGTTCCGCTGGGATGCCAGAGCCCGAATCCGCCACGCTTACCTCCACGCTGTTTGGCCGTGGCAAGCGGAACCTTCGTCGCTCCTGCAAAGGAGCCATGGCTGCTACTCGCCGTTCCCAGAAATGCGGCGCCGCTAGGAGCGTTACCGTGCCGCCGCTTGGCGTGTGCTTCAGCGCATTATCCAGCAGGTTCGCCGCCACTTGCTGCACCTTTTGGTAATCGAATCGGAACGTAGTTATTGAAGGGTCGATGTTCGCATCCAGCCGCACGCCCTTACGCTGAAATGCTTCCGACCAGCGCTTGGAAAGTTCATCCAGGCAATCTCGCAGGTCGTTTTCGCGCAGTTGCAGAACCAGCTTGCCGCTTTCCAGTGCGGAGTAATTCAGAAACATGGAAACCAGTCGCACCAGTCGTTCGCAACTGTCTTTCGATTCTTCGAGTATGTCGCGCTGTTTATCCGTCAATCGGCCTAGGGATCCTGCAAGCAGTAGATCGTAATATCCCTTGATCACCGCCAGCGGCGTTTTCAATTCATGTGCTGCTGACGCCAAAAACACAGTTTTCTGCCGGTTCACTTCCTGCAGTTTCAGGTATGCGGCGAGAAGATTTCGGTACGTGATCTCGCGTTCCTGAAGCAATTCTTGCACCGTGAGCTGTGTCGTAGGGTCAGCCTCAGTTTGTGCTTCTACCGTGTTTTCGATTTCCACTACCAGCCAGTCTGGTTCTGGCATCCATTGAATCCGCGCAACCGTTTTCTTTTCCGCCGGCCCGATTTGCACTTTAACTTCGTGCTCCCCCCTTTCGATCTCACAAAAGATCTTCCGTGAATCCATCTTCAGAAAATCACTGAAAAGATTCGGCTCTTCCGTTTCTTTAGATCCCTGGTTTTCTAGGCACTGGCGGGCGCGCGCGTTCACTAGCAGCAGACTTCCACTGCGTTCTGCAACGATCAGAGGTTTTTCCAAGGTATCCAGAAGCCGGTTGACCGCTCCTACGGAAAGCGACAAGCGATTCTGCTCTTCCGCCGCTGGAGGCATAGTTGTCCGTCCGGCCATTGACTAACCTTGTCCTTCGAGAATTGTGGTAAATATTTTCCCGAGCCGACCGCTCATAGTTGCAGAGGGGCTTCCAAGAGTCAATGGTAAAAGCGTTCCATTTGCACATATGAGGAAAGGAAGTGGATTTCTCAGGCAATCCTTGCATCTCACAAAGTCTCTCTGTTTGAGATACGTTCTAAATGGTTCTTTCCAAAAGATTTAATTTGAGTTCAAAACAATTTCTCTGGCATTCAAGATGCTGGCATCCGTACTAGGTCGATGGTACTAAACTGGGGAGTCTCCGTGCTTCGCGACGTGATGGGGGAGAAGAGAGGCTTGGAGGTACGCTCGACAAGACGCTCGCCTCGCATCCGTTTGCAAGTCCCCGTCTTTGTGCGAGGGACGGACGCTTTCGGGTCGGAATTCATCGAGCTAACTAAGACGCTTAATATCAGTGCGATAGGTGCCTGCATAGCTTCGCAGCACGTCCTTCGGCTGGATCAGACCGTCCACCTGACGATTCCGACTCCTTCTGCTGCCACCTCTGGCCTCGTCCCTAGCGAAACTCCACCAATCGTCGCTAAAGTTTTGCGCCAGGACCTTGTCGGTGAAACCCGCCTCTTCGGTTTAGAGTTCCTCCGTCCCCTCGAGTAATTTGTCTCCTCAACTCTTCCCTTAACCACAGCTGTTGGGTAATTTTGTTACACTCGCTCCGCTACGCAGGCATTTTCCTCTACTTTTCGCTCCTTTTGGGCCCTATCCTGTAATACGATGCCCGAACCCTCGGAGGACCTGTTGGTTCAGAGAAGGACCAGGGTCCAGTACGAATGGACTCTTGGTTGCTTCATAGATCTGTAGAAAACTCGTTATGCTTTCCCCAAACCCGCGGGGATAGGCAGAGGTTAGGTTTATACCGGTCATGCCCAGCCCCGGCGCCCCTGCGCCCCCGCGCTTGCCGATCGAGGATACGTATCTCGAGCTGCTTGCGGATACCCTCGAGAGTCTCGATCTGCCTGCGCGCGGACAATTCCTCCAGCGCTTTCTTCGCGCAATCACTCACCTCGATTTGCGCGAAACTCAGTGTGTACAAGTTTGGGATGAGATGCTCACTCGGCGGCGTGAGCTGACCGATTTGGCGGGCCGTCAGGTTTCCTTGAAAACCGCTCTCATGGACGTGCTCACAAGCTCCGCTCTTCTTCGTGTCCCCATCATCATCGAATATGAAGAACTGAAAAAACTCGAACTGAATGCCGTTACTGATCCCTTGACCGGTCTGTACAACCGCCGGCTTTTCGGTGAATCCTTCGAAAAGGAATTGAATCGCGCTCGCCGCTACGGCCAGCCACTCGGTTTGGTGATCCTGGATCTTCACCGCTTCAAGGAAGTGAACGACCAGCACGGCCACCCTCGCGGCGATGATGTCTTGCGCGCCACAGCTGCCACTCTTAAGAAAGCGCTGCGCACTTCGGACTCTGCATTCCGAATCGGCGGCGATGAATTCGCTCTGCTCTTGCCACAAACGGATTCTGCTCAGGCCCTCGCTCTCAGCCGCCGTGTTGAAACCGTCTTTGCCGAAATGATTCAGCCTCTCCAGCTTGCCGTCGGCGTCGGCATGGATCATGGCGTTGCCGTCTTTCCCCAGGACGCGGAACAGGCCGATCAACTCGTTCGCATTGCTGACGAACGCCTCTACCGCCAGAAACACGCCAATCACAAGAAACCCGCCAACGGCGCGCGCCCCATCGAGGTACAACCCTCGCCCGAAGCTGCTCCTGAACCTCCTGCATCCACGGAACACCCCGTTTCGGCACCTCAACCCATTTCCATCGAGACCAAGCGCCCTCCGGAAAAAACCGAGATCACCATCGAGGCTGCTGCTTCCGCAAGCTCCGCCGCGATTTCCGCGGATTTAAGGCCGGTTCCTCCTCCGCGCGTCTTCGCGGTGCAGCGCAAGGCCGAGCGCGTCTCCATGGCCGGCACAAACGCTTACGCCGTTCTCGCTGAGCAAGGCGCAAAGCGCGCCCGCGTGCTTGATCTTGGCTTCGGTGGCGTTGCCATCGAGCTGGATTCACTGCAAGATCTTCCGGAGAACCTGCTCGCCGTCTTGCACGTCCCGATTCTCCCGCCTGTTCGCGTGAATCTGAAGCCCGTGTGGAAACAGCAAACCGCGCAAGGTGGCTTCCGCGTCGGCTGCGCCTTTGTTTCCTGAAATTTCATTTCTGAGTTTTTTCCGTCTCAGTTCCGCGCGAGCTTCGCGGATTTCCGCCAACCGCTCGCCACACACCCCGTCCGAATGCGGATTACTTCTCCCTCTCGCCTTGCAGCCTGCTACAATTTCGCCCCATCTTCGGACTCGGAGAGGTCTCGCTATGCTCGGACCAGAAGTCAGTCGGCCCTACTGGCCCGACGCTCTGCAAAAACCATCCAAAGATAAGGCAGGCCTTAAGCCTTGGTCCTGGGCCCTCGAGCGCCTCGAAAAGTCCCACAATTATTGGATCGCCACTTCACGTCCCGAATCTCGTCCGCATCTCATGCTGGTTTGGGGCATCTGGTGGCAGGATGCTTTCTGGTTCAGCACCGGCCCGCGCACGCGCAAGGCAAAAAACATCGCCGCTCATCCCTACGTCGTTATCGGAACCGAAAAAGCGGACGAAGCCGTAATCCTCGAAGGCGTCGTGGAAGAAATCTCAGATCGAGCCGACTGGAAAAAACTGGCTCAGGTCTACAATCGCAAATACGGCGGCGATGTCGAGCCCCTATTGATGAGTTCGGGGGGCTGCGTCTTTCGCGTCCAGCCCCGTGTTGTTTTTGCCCAGGACGAACACGCGGAGAATTTCGCCGACGCCGTCACCCGCTGGCATTTCTTAGAAGACTAGCTTCGACAACTCCGCCTCACCCGAAATGGAATCCGAACTAAAATGCACCCATTTTGCGAAATTTGACTCTTCGCGTATGATTGAGAATTGCCTCGCGACCTAGCGACGCGGCTGTACCTCACCCCTCCAGGGGTGAGGCTCTTCTCCGCAATACGGAACGCCGTGCAGACCGGACGCGACGAAATGGAGCCTCATGAAACCTGGTATTCATCCCGACTATCATCCCGTCACGGTGCACTGTGCCTGCGGCCACACGTTTCAGACTCGTTCGACCATCAAGGGCGACATGCTTCGCGTGGAAATCTGCTCGAACTGCCATCCCTTCTTCACCGGAAAGCAGAAGCTCGTTGACACCGCCGGCCGCGTCGAGCGCTTCACCAAGAAGTACGCCGACGCCGCTGCCAAAGCCGGCGCCGCCAAAAAATAATCATTGTAGGGCGCAACATGTTGCGCCCCTTTTCTACATTTCTTATCCCTATCGATTTTCTCTGTGCTCTCTGTGTCCTCTGCGCGCTCTGTGTTAGATTCTTCATCGTGGCTACTCAATCCCGCATGTTCGATGGCGCGCGCCCCGGCGAATTCGTCGAAACCGCTCCGCCTCGCGTCACTCTTCGCAACTACTTCTCGCACCCCTTCGATTCCGCCATTGCCGCCGCACGCACCTGCTACGCGCCTCGCCTGATCACTCCTGAAGAGATCACCGACAAGCAACGCCTCAACATCGGCGCGGCTACTTTCTACAGCGGCCATCACACCGTCTACCAGCACGCCCATTTTGAATTCGGCCTTGAAAACGTTAGCCGCCAGTTCGTTTGGTCTTTTCTCCACGCTCATCCCTTCTACAATTCTGAACAGCAGAGCCAGCGCTACGTCCGCCTCGACCGCGCTCAAGCCTACATCCCGCTCGTCTCGCTCTTCTTCGACGAAGTTTCGCGCCAAATTTATGAAGCCGCCATCGCCCGCGCGTGGCATTGCTATCGCGAGCTTTCCGCACTCTTGATCGGCGACGCCCGCAATATTCTCAATGACATTTGGCACGTTGGCCCCATGTCCCACCCCAAGCGCCTGCAAAAAATCGAGCGCGCCGCCGAAAAGCGCGCCATCGAAATCGCTCGTTACGTTTTACCCATCGCCGCCTTCACCACCATGGTGCACACGCTCTCCGGCATTGTCCTTCACCGCCTCTGGCGCATGTGCTCCGCTTCCGACACGCCCAGCGAAGCCCGCAGCGTCATCGGCGCCATGGTCGCCCAGGTCAAGGAAATCGACGCTCAATTCTTCGATCGCTTCGGAACGGAGCCTCTCGAAGAATTGCCCGAATGGAAGGGAGCGCCTGCCAACGTTTCGAATGGCGAATCCTTCGCCCGCGAATTCGACGCCAAGCTCGCCGGCAAAACTTCCCGCCTTGTCGATTACTCGCCCAATGCCGTCCGCGTCATGGCCGAATCCTATCGTGCCGTCGCGGGCCTCATCGCCTCACAATGCTCCGACGCCGAGGCCCTCGACCGCCTGCTCAACCCCGCGCGCAATCTCTACCGCCTCGAAACGCTCAACGTCGGGGTCCACGCTCCCATGATGCGCGCTCTCCAGCACGTCAACTACACCTTCGCCAAAAAAATCAGCCACACCGCCGACAGTCAGGACCAGCGCCATCGCATGGTCCCTGGCTCGCGTCCTCTGCTCACCCTCGCCGACACGCGCGAACCCGACTACATCACGCCCGCGCTTCTCGCCGCCAACCCTCGCGCCAAAGAAGTCTACGATTGCGCCATGCACGACGCCTGGTCCGCCAAAAACGCGCTCCTCGACCGCGGCGTGCCCCTTGAAATCGCTCTCTACGTTCTCCCCAACGCCAAGTCCATCCGCCTCTACGAATCCGGCTCGCTCCTCCATCTTCTCCACAAATGGACCATGCGCACGTGCTTCAACGCTCAGGAAGAAATCTATCAGGCCTCCATGGATGAAATCGCTCAGCTTCGTGAAGTCCATCCCGAGCTTACCCGCTACATCGGCCCGCCCTGCCATCTCCGCGCCGGCATCACCACGCCCATCTGCACCGAGGGCTCGCACTTCTGCGGCGTCAAAGTCTGGCTCGACTTCCCCAACATCTCCCGCCGCATCTAGTTTGGTCGCGAGAACGGAACCGCCTCCCAAAAACGCATTTGATTTCATAACGATGTCGGCTCCCTCGACCCTAGTAGACTGTGGTTGTTCAACGACCAGAGTTCGGGAGGAAGGAGCCGAACATGTTGATTATAGGCGTAGATTATCATCCGAGCTTTCAGCAAATCGCGTTTATGGATCAAGGAACTAGGGAGTGCGACGAACGGCGACTGTGCCACAGTGATGGAAGCAGAGAAGTTCTATCGGGACCTGAAGCAGAGAGGAGTCAGCGTTCGCGTGGGGATGGAGGCCACCGGATATGCACGCTGGTTCGAGCGGCTCCTGGCAGAACTGGGTTTTGAGCTGTGGATTGGAGATGCGGCGGAGATAAAGACCAAGCGAGTCCGGAAGCAGAAGACCGATCGCCAGGATGCCCAACTTCTGCTGAAGCTGCTGTGGGAAGATCGCTTTCCTCGAATCTGGGTACCCAGTCCGGCGAATCGTGATCTGCGGCAATTGCTTTGGCATCGGCATCGACTGGTGCAGATGAGGATGCGCATCATGAATCAGCTGCAGGCCGCAGCCATGAACGAAGGGCTGAGACGCAAACCAGGACTGTGGAGTGAGCGGGACGGACCCAGTTAGTGTCGTTGCTGTTAGCTCCGTGGGCCACACGGCGCCGGCAAGATTTGTTGGAGCTGCTGGACCGCTTGGACCCCACCATCAAGGAGTTAACCGCAGCCGTCGAGCAAGAAGCCAAGAAACCGCCCGAAGCATTGCGGCTGATGACGCTCCCTGGCGTGGGCCCACTCACAGCGCTGGCCTTCCTGCTAATCAAAAAGAGTTTGACAGAGCCGACATTGTTAGAGATGTCCGGTAACCCCCAATACTTGCCAAACCTTTCTAAAGTCCGCTCCAAATCACGTGCCAGCGGTTAGTACCGGGTTTACACCTCTAGCCAGATTGGGGGTTTTTCCGTATTGCAGGCCTACTGTTCCCGTGTGAGCCTGCGTGCCCAAGGGGTTCGCCGATGCGGGAAAATGACTCTTTTGCGGTCAGCCCCGGGTCTACAGGTGGAGGACCGGGGAGAATCTTGGTCATTGCGGAAGATCCCTGGGCACGCGACACCATACGTGTCTTCTTGAGCAGCATGGGCTGTCACTGTGTCATGGCGTCTAGCATAGAGCACGCTCTGGCCAAACTTGGCCAAGAAAACCCTGACGCCGCCATTGCGGATACGCATCGCACAACCGCCGCAACTTCGCCGAGACTTTCCGGGCTTGATGAAATTTGTCGTCGCCTGCGTGGCCGCATCATTATCGTCACAGGTGAGGGTCACGACCCGGAAGTGGCTGCCTTGATTCAGAAATACTCTCTCCCTCGAATTTGGCGGGAACGCTTGCTTCAGGACCTCTGGGACACCCTCAATTCCTTGCCCCAGCCGAGTTCGGTAGTTCGCCGGGTCATCTACTCTGCCCGCCTCATCTTTGACAGCTTTCTGCAACCCGCGCCCGCCGGCATCCGGATTTCGCAGCCTGCCGGCCGACGGTTTGTGTACCAGGCATATAGCCTGATGGTTGATCTCGCCCTCGAGCCGTCCCAGACCGACTCCCGTCGCATCTCACTTGTTGGCCAGCTCTTGGATTCCGCCGAGCCGGAACGTCAGTTGGATGCTCTTTCGGTCGCGCTCCAGGGCCCCAAGGGGCCAATCGCCGTCGCGTCCACCAACAAGTTCGGGGAATTCCATTTCGAGCTCGACTTGGAGCAGAACGTCAAACTGGAGATCGAAACCGCTGCAAACCAGTGGATATCCCTCGTTTTGCCGCGTCAGGAGTGGTTCCAACGAGGTGTTGCGGGAGCTGCATAGCGCACCCCGGGAGGTTTTCTTAAACGGTCGCAAATCCTCAGTTCCGAAGGCTTACGAAATGAGGCGAGGAGCAGCACATGAAATGTAGGATTTTGTACCTCTTCCTATTCGCCTGTCTGTTATCGGCGACGAGAGCCGCGCCGCAGACCTTATCGGTAGTTTCCACTACAACCACCAGCCTCTCAGCGACGGCCCCGGCCACCACCTACACCCGTTTCATCGTCCGGAATCCCGCCGGGCTCGCTCCTCTCCAGCAACTCTGCCTCACGCTTGGTTGCAATGTGGCTGGCGGTATCGATGGCAGCCTCGGCAAGGTTTTTCTGGTCACCGCCCCATCCGGGATCGATCCCAACGCCTTCCTGCAAACGCTTCGCAGCCAGCCAGGAGTCACAAACGCGGAACTCGACGCCCTGCTGAAAGTTATGCAGTCCACTACTCCCACCGCGCCTGGCGGGCTCTGGGACTCCACCCCGGTGAATTATTTCGGCACTACCGTGTGGCACGGCTACGTCGCGCAGACCGCCGGCACAATCGTCCGGCTCCCCGACACGCAATCTGCCTTCAACGTAACCGGCGCCGGCATCGTTGCAGACATCGACACAGGAGTGGATCCCAATCATCCGGTTCTGCAACCCGTTTTGCTGCCCGGTTACGATTTCACCCGGAATCAGCCTGTTGGTTCGGAGATGAATGACTTCACTGGAGCGCCCCCACCGCCCAACTCGACGAACATCGCCAATGTGAACCAATCCACTGCCGCGGTGTTGGACCAATCTACGGCCGCGGTCCTCGATGGAGGCCAGCAATATGCCGCATTCGGTCATGGGACTATGGTCGCTGGTATCATCCATCTCGTGGCGCCTACAGCGCAGATCATGCCTCTGAAGGCATTCCAGGCCGACGGCACCGGCTACTTGTCAAACATCCTGCGTGCCATTTATTTTGCCGTGCAAAATGGCGCCAAAGTTATCAACATGAGTTTCAGCCTCCCAACCTATTCTTGGGAAATGGCCCAAGCCGCGAAGTATGCCGTTCGCCATCAGGTGATCTGCGTCGCTTCCGCGGGCAACGACGGGAAGGAAGAGATGGTCTTTCCGGCCGGGCTGGCCAGTGTCATAGGTGTAGCCTCCACCGCCAACGATGATACACGCTCGACATTCTCTAATTACGGTGAGGACCTTGTTTGGGTCGCGGCCCCAGGCGAAGGCGTGATCACCACGTATCCCTTCGGCACTTACGCGGCCGGCTGGGGAACATCGTTCAGCACGCCCATGGTTTCAGGCGCGGCCGCCCTTTTGTTAAGTGTCAGCGCCAACTGTAACGAGTCCTGCGCCGAAAAGTCTGTGGCCAACGCCGTGCCCCTTTCCTCCGATTTGAGCAACGGCCGCCTCGATCTCTACCAGGCCGTCTCCTACATCCGAAGCTCCCCCAGTTCACACTGAGCGTATTCGAAGACGTGCCCCAGGCCCGCCAGGTTGTCCTAAAACAAATGGGCCCCCAGACAAGAAGGAGATTGTGGATGAGCGACGGGATACTCGGAAATAATCCATATGCCTAATAATGCGCTTATCGGAGAAGTGGAATCGACGTCGAAATCAGCTGAGCAGATCTCCGATAAGCGGGCTTCACGATAAAGCCCTGACAATACCAGTCTTCCGGCAAGTCGGCTAGACAGTGCGAGCAGGAACGTTCTCGAAAACGCGGTGGCTGCGGGGGGCAGTTATAAAGTCGGATAGAGGTGCGTCGGGTGGAACGGAAAAGGTGCGCGGGAGAACGAACCCGCGTAGCGGCAATGCCTGGCGAGGGCCCAACACCTCTTTGAGCACGGCCCCGGCGCTCTCTGGAGGCAAATCCACAACAGTGATGGGTCGGAGGCTGCTACCCTCGGCTGAGTACGCTTTCACTTCACCGGCCGCACGAAGATTGCGCACCCAATTGGAGCTCTCCTGGCGATGTAGTGGAGACTAGAAAACTGCGACCATTGCGCTCGAATAGGTCTACAGGGAGTGGTGCGAGGCTCTCCTGACTTTCGGCCACGCACGGTGAGCAGCACCATCGGTCCCATGGGGAGGCCGGCGCGCAGAGTCCTTTGAGGATCCAGGTGACGGCAAGAAAGAGTTTGTGGCCCAGAGTCGGACCCTGGTGGGGGGACGCGGCCTGGACGGAGGCTGGCATGGTGCTGATCACCAGATGATACGCCCGGGCGGGCGAGAATCGGAAAGATAAATATCGAAAACAAAGGTTTCCAGGGCCTATGTTCGGCGCAGCCATTATGAGATAGTTTCTAGCTAATGAGACGCGCCCACCGGAAACTGTCCCGAGCACCCCTTCTCATCGGCCGTTCGCTTCGCCCCGAAACCGCGCTATCATTCTTACGCGTCTAACAAGTAGGGAGATACCTTCTGTGCCTTCATCTTTCCGCCCCCTCCTCGCGCTCCTCACTGCGGCCATACTACTACCCGCGCCCTGCTCTGCCTTCAACACTCCTTTGTCCGACGAAGCTGTCCGCGAAGCCTACTTCCTTGGCCAGCGCCACGACGACTTCATGGCTCGCCTTCTCAGCCGCTACACCAGATTCCTGCCTCCGCCTTCCACAGGCCCTCACATTTATGCCGTCACGTTTTTCACGCCCTTCGCTCTTCTCGTCCAGCATTCCAGCCGGCAATTGAACTACAGTGCCCAGCAGGCCGCAAAAGATCATCATGCCGACGATGAAATCGTTTCCATCTCGATCGAGATTCTGCTCACCCAATCCTATGGCGCTTTGATTACCAGGCCCACGAGTTCCCGCTCGGGCTCTCCCATCGGCTACCAGTTCCGCTCTTCCAGCTTCTGGCGCACGTTCGAGCTCCGCGTCTTCGATGGTGACGAAGAGATCACCACCGATGACCTCACCGGCGAACCCACTTACCTCTGTGCTTCAGAGGGGGGTTGCCGCCTCACAGGCGCGATCATCCATCTCAAATTACCCGCAACCGCCTTCAGCTCCGACACCGCCAGCATCGACATCACTCCGCCCGAAGGCGATCCCGTCGCCGTCGACTTCGACCTCTCCCGCCTCCGCTAATCCGTCAGCTCTGTGTCTGACGTCCGCGACGGCGTAACGTAGGGTTCCAATTCCATCAATTTTCCTTGATTTTTCTTAGGTACTCGGGTATCATTACTCCCGTTCGGTAGTGCGCCTCGCATCCTTGCGAGGCGTTTCCTTTTTGTGCCGCCGACATCCGCGTCGGCTCTTTTTTTTAGCGAATCCCAAATTCAACTCTTAGGAGAAAAACCATGCCATCTCTCAGTCCAAAGGACCGCGTGTCCCTGTGCCGTTTCACCTTCACTGATGGCCGCCGCTGCCGCACCCCCCGCAGTAGCAGCCACCCGCATTTCTGCTACGATCACGCCCAAAAAGAAGCCCGCGCCTGCGCCGCCGAAACACTCGGCAAAGACCTCGCCTTCTTCTTTTCCG
>Ga0209802_1001520_pt1 | contig 17149 bp, 17 predicted proteins | sample GraSoiAngelo_129_FD_185886 | JGI IMG/M metagenome (GOLD analysis project Ga0209802, IMG submission 185886) | Grasslands soil microbial communities from the Angelo Coastal Reserve, California, USA - 14_0927_12_40cm (SPAdes) (version 2) | ecosystem: Environmental > Terrestrial > Soil > Grasslands ... | reverse complement strand
TTCTGGCAGTCGGGGTTTGAGACGATCAAAGGTATGGTGCGGGAGCTCGAGGCGGCGGCATGAGTCTCTTTGACGGCCTCGATCAATATGTGAAGGAAAGCCGGCCGAGGTTTGAGGAGTGGCTGGGTCGCCTGGTTGAAATTCCGACGGTCAGCATGGACCCCGCGCGTCGCAACGATATGCGGCGGGGCGCGGCGGTGGCAGTCGAGTACCTCACGACGCTGGGCGCGCAGGCGACGATCGTCGAGACCGGCGGCCATCCGCTGGTGGTCGGCGGATGGATCGGCAATCCGGCGTGGCCGACCGTGGCTGTCTACAACCATCTCGATGTGCAGCCAGCCGTAGAGCCGGAATGGACCCGCGAGCCGTTCAAGTTTGCGGTCGAAGGCGAGCACTACTATGGCCGCGGCGCCACCGACGACAAGGGGCCGGCGCTCACGGCGCTGCTGGCGGCCCGTTACGCGGTGGAGCAGGGCGTCCCGGTTAATATCCAGCTCGTCTGGGAACTGGAGGAGGAAATGGGCAGTCCCCACTTCGCGGAAGGCTTGGCGAAGGCAGTGGATTGCCGCAAACCGGATTCTGTAGTTGTCTCCGACACGATCTGGCTCGCGGGCGGCCGTCCGGCGGTGCCCTATGGGCTACGGGGCAATCTGGCCGCGCGGCTGATCCTGGAGACCGCCAGGCGAGAGGCGCATTCCGGCTTGACCGGCGGTGCGGCCCGCAATCCCCTCACGGAACTGGCGGCTGTGGTTGCGGCCTGCGTGGACGCGAAGACCGGACGGGTTGCCATCCCCGGGTTTTACAAGGCAGTCAGGCCGCTGGGCAGGACGGATCGGGCGCAGTTTCTGAAGTCGGGCTTTCAGGTGAAGGCCTTCGCTACCGCGCACCAGTTGACGAAATTGCGCGTGCGGGATCGTCTGGAAGTGATGAAGCGCCTGTGGGCCGAGCCCACGTTTGAGGTGCACGGTTTTGTCGGAGGCTACACGGGGCCGGGGGTCAAAACCTCCATTCCGCCGCGCGCGGAAGCGAAGGTCAGCATGCGGCTGGTGCCGGATCAGGACCCGGCTGCCATTCTGCGGCTATTCCGCACCTATGTCCGCAAGCTCAACCCAGACGTTCAGGTGGAAACGCACGGCATGCTACGACCTTACGTGGCCGATCTGGGCGGACCGTATACGGAAGCCGTGCGGAAGGCGCTGCGCTTCGGCTTCGGCAAGGAGCCGGCCTTCATCCGCGAGGGCGGGTCCATCGGGGCGGTCGTGACGATGGCGGAGCGGTGGAAGGCGCCTGTGCTGTTCCTGGGCTTGAGCCTGCCGGAGCACGGCTACCACGCGCCCAACGAGCGGTTCGACTGGGGGCAGGCGTCCGGAGGGATGAAAGCGTTCGCTGCATACTTCGATGAGGTCAGCAGGATCACCGGCAAGACAAAAGGGAGCAGGACAGCATGATGAGACGAATTATCCCGATCGGCTCGGTTGTGGGAATGCTCGTGTTAGCCGCATGCTCGGCTTCGAACTTTGCTACCTTCACGCCCTACCCGACACCCGACAAGAATCTGGACTTGGCCACTCTGAATGTCGCCCATCTGAAGACCCTGACTGTCGGCCAATCGCGCGAAGAAGTTCTGGAGCGGATGAAGGCCGATCCGGTGGAAGGATGTATCAAGTGGGGATGGTCCACATGGGCCCAGATCCAGCGCGCGCTCGGCTTGCTGCCGTGCGAGAAGCGCGAAGTCATCCAGAGCCCCTATCGGACGCAGACCCTTGAGCAGGGCGGCACGAGCTATGAGGTGCTGTTCTACTACACGGGCGGAGTTGATCCCGACGGCATGATTACCCACAGACAGTTGACGCCGGTGGTCATCGAGAACGGGAAGCTGTCCGGCTGGGGCTGGGGGCACCCGCTGGCCCAGCAACTCGTGCAACCCGGCGCGCCCACGGATCAGGCCGGCGACCTCAATAACCGTGCCGTCAGTTTCAGAAGCCAGGGGCGCTACGCCGAGGCAGAACCGCTCTTCCGCCAGGCGCTTGATATCATGGAGCGCGCCAAGGGGGCGGAGCATCTGGACGTCGCCATCATCCTCAACAATCTGGGCGAGCTGTATTACATTCAGGGACGCTACGCCCAGGCCGAGCCCCTCTACCAGCGCGCGCTGGCTATCAAAGAAAAAGTGTTAGGACCCGACGATCTGGGACTGGCCACGACCCTGGAGAACTACTCGGCCTTGCTCGCGAGGACCAACCGCGAAGACCGAGCGGTCACTCTGGCCTCCCGGGCCAAGTCGATCCGGGCCAAGCACGAGTGAGACCACCCGGCGGAGTCCCACGCGCAAAGACTCCTAGGGCAGGATGACGGCCTCTTCGGGATAGCCGAGGTCCTTCAGGGTGCCCTCCAGGACTTCCACCATGGGCGGGGGGCCGCAGAGAAAGACGATCGTGTCTGGACCCGGCGGTGGGAGGAGCTGGCGCAACAGGTCGGCCGTGACGCGGCCGACCCCCATGGTCCATCCCGCCGGCGGGTGCTCGAGCACGTGGTAGCAGTGGAAGTTCGGGTGCTCACGTGCGTCCCGATCCCATTCCTCCCGGAAGATGATGTCCGCCTCGGTCTTGTTCGCGAAGATTAAAAACAGTTCGACGTCGAGGCGCTTCGTTAGGATCCAGCGGATGATGGCGATCATCGGAGTGATGCCGGTCCCGCCGGCGACGAAGCCGACTTTCTTGGCCATCCCGTCCACCCAGTGCCCGCCCGGGTTCGGCCCGCTCATCAGCACGGTGTCGCCCACCTGCTGCTCGTGCACGTATTTGGAGACGACGCCGGTCTCATAGCGCTTGATGGTCAAGTCGAAATAGCCCACCGTGCCGGGCAGCGACGACGGCGTGTAAGGCCGCTTGACGGCCTTGCCGTTGATGGAGGTGTGCACGTAGAGGTGGTCGCCCGGCAGCATGTCCAGCGTGGCGTTCTCCGGCAGGGCGAAGCGGAAGGTCTTGGTGTCGTGCGTCGCGACGCTGATCGCCGTGATCGGATAAGGCGCCGGCGTCTTGGTCTTGATGCGGGTGATGGCTGCCACAGGGACCTGTTTCCGATCATACCGTTCCCGTTGTCACCTGGCAACCCGCGCCCAAACTTGACAGCGTTCCTCCCTAGAGATATTCTCTAGTTGCACTGCTGCCAGAACTTGGCAAGAGGGTCATCATGCCTGAGTCTGCCCGCGATCCCGCGCCACTGCTGATGCCGCGCTCAGTGGTCGGGCCGCTCATGCGGCTGTACGACTATCCGCACCCGCGCAAGCCCGGCCGGGTGATTCGCGGGTACGACCGCCACCATGCGCTCCGCACCGCCCGTATGTGCGCGGCGGTCGCGCGGCGCCTGGGCCATCCCGAAGAACGGGTGCAGCGGTACCAGATCGCGTGCCTGCTGCATGATTTGGGACGGGCGGGCCTCGACCAGGAGCTGTTCGGCAAGATCTGGTCCTGGGCCCGGGCGAACGGCATTCCCACCAGGCCCCGTGAATGGCGCGCGGTCCATCCGTCCACGGCGTACGGCCGGGAGACGGAGGCGTTTCTGGTGCGCTATACCCAGGACCTCTCCCGGCTCGGCGTGCCGCTCGATTCCTGGACCGCCGAACAGGTGGAGATGCGCTTAGGCTACGCGCGCCGCCTCGCCCGGCAGCTACGCACCGCTAGGCCCAAGCTCGCCCAACTTGGCGTGAAGTGGGCGCCGTGGATGGCGCGCGTCATGCTCTACTATTACTATCCCGAGAAGCTGAACGGGTCGGCGCGGTGGGTCCGCGAGCTGGCTGAGGTGCTGGTGGCGTGCGAGCAGTTCGAGGCCTACAGCAACCGGCAGCGCGGGCGTGATTACTACACGCGCAAGAAGGAGAGTTTGCCCGAGGCCTTCGCCTACCTCGACAAGCTGCGGGTGGAGGGCATCCTGAGCCCGCGCGTGGTGCAGACGGTGCGCGAGCTGGCCGCGGAGGGCGCGTTCGACAAGCTGCTCGGCGAGGCCCGCGGCGCCGCGCTGCCGTGTTGGGAGGTCTGGTTCTTGCGCAGCCTGAAGCGGGACGGTTGAGATGAGCGTCAAGAGCATCCCGATCCGGCTGGACATGCGCGGTGATACCCAGATCGAGAACATCACCAAGCGAGTCCAGGAAGCAGTCGCCGACACTGGCCTGAAGGCCGGGATCGCCACGGTCTTCATCCGGCACACCACCGCCTCCGTCATGCTCATCGAGGACGAGCCGGGCATCCGCGCCGACACCAAGGCCATCTGGGACCGCCTGGTCCCGGCCGACGCGCACTGGCAGCACAACACCCGCAATCCCGGCGAGGACAACGCGCACAGCCACCTGCGTGGGCACCTGCAAGGTCCGTCGGTGACCATCCCCTTTACCGACGGCGCGCTGCTGCTCGGCACCTGGCAGCAGATCGTCGTGGTGGATTTCGACACGCGTCCGCGGAAGCGTGACCTCGTGGTCCAGGTGCTCGGCGAGTAGCCCTATTCATCCTTCAGCCTCTATCCTTTTCATCGTCGTCGTGACGTTGGTGCTGCTCGTCTGCCCGGTCGCCGGCGAGCAGACCTGCGAGGTTCACGTCGGCGATCAGGAACTGGGCTTTCCTCTCGACAAGATGGAACGCCAAGCCCTGTGCCGCCTGGCCGGCGTCGTCAATGACCCCACGACCAGCCACGTCAACCCGCCGGTTGTGACTCCGGTCCGGAAAGCGATCTATGACTTTTTGCTCGACCACATGGTCTTGACCGCTGCGCTGGTCCGCCAGTTGGCCCTGGGCGACTACCGCGTCCACCAGGTCGGGACCCAAGGCTTCTTCGGCGATGATGGCCAGGGCTCTGAAGCCCTGTTCGATCTCTTGTACCTGGCCCCTACGCAGCGGGTGTACCATGTCCAGGGGAGCCATCACGGTAAGATCTTCTCGCTGGTCACCGGCGAGGCGATCGTGCTGCTCACCTCGCAGACCCGAAGCGGCAACAGCGGGAAGGGTTCCGTCGAGACGCAGATGGCGGTCTATTCGCGGCTGGACAACCCCGTGCTGGCTACGCTGGTCAAGGTGCTCCAGCCACTCTTGCGTGGAGCGATCAACGAGAAATTGGCCGGTCCCTTTCTGGCCGTTCACCGCCTCGGCGAGTTGATCGCCGCCGATCCGGAGCAGGTGTACAAGCAGACCGAGACCATTTCGGAACTGGACAAGGCCGAGGTCGACGCCCTGCGCGCTCTGCTCTTCCCCTCCCCCAGTCCCGCGCGCCCTTGACGCCCTTCCCGGTTAGACGTTTAGCGCGGCCTGGACTTCGTCGACGTGGCCGTCCACTTTCACCTTGCGGAAGATCGCCTTGAGCTTGCCGGTCTCGTCGATGATGAACGTGCTGCGCTCGATGCCCCAGTAGGTCTTTCCGTACATGTTCTTCAGCTTGTAGACCCCGTAGGCCTTAGACACCGTGCCATCCTCATCGCACAACAGCGGGAAGGGCAGGCTGTATTTCTTGATGAACTTGTGATGGGACGCGGCGTTGTCCATGCTGACACCCAGCACGACGGTATTGATCTTCTCGATCGCTTTCAGAGAGTCCCGAAAGCCGCACGCTTCCTTGGTGCACCCCGGCGTGTCATCCTTGGGGTAGAAGTAGAGCACCATCTGTTTGCCTTTGAGGCTCTTCAGGCTGACTGTCTTGCCGTCCTGGTCGGGCAGTGAGAAGTCTGGGGCCTTGTCACCTACCTTTAACTCATCAGCCATCGCGTTCCTCCTACATGGTGGAGGAGGATGATATCTGCCGGGAACGGCGGTCTGTCAAGGGGTGTCGGTGCGGGGAACTAATCGGGTAAGGCGGGCAGCCTGACGGTGAAGGTGGCGCCCTGCCCCAGGGTGCTGTCCACCGTCACGCGTCCGCCGTGTTGGGTCACGATGTCACGGACGATATGGAGACCCAAGCCCGTGCCCTTGCCCTGCTCCTTCGTGGTGAAGAAGGGGTCGAAGATCTGTTTCAGGTTATTGCTGGGGATGCCGGGACCCGTATCCTTGATCGTCGTGTAGACAAACCCGTTCGCGCTGGAGGTGGAGAGCGTCAACGTGCCCTGCCCCTCCATGGCCTGCACGGCATTGGCGACGAGGTTGACGAAGACCTGCAGGAGCTCGTCCGCATTGCCCCGCACCGGTGACACGTCGCTATACTGCGTGATGACCTTGATCTCATCGACCACGGTCGCCCGCCGCGCCATTTTGACGGCCTCGTCCAGCGTGTGGTTGAGATTGACGTCGCACTGTTCTTGCCCGCGGGAGCGCCGGGAGTACGCATTCAAGTCCTGTACGATGTCCGCGATGCGACGGCCCGATTTGATGATGTCCTGAACATAGTCGCGGATGACTTCCGGCCGCGTCTCCTCCACCAGGTGCTCCGAGAGGCCGGTGATCGTGTAGAGGGGATTGTTGATCTCGTGAGCGATGCCCGAGGCCAGCGTGCCGATGGACGCCAGCTTCTCCGCCTGGATGAGCTGGTCGCGTAGGTCCTGTTCGTGCTGGGCCAGCTTCCAGATCAGGAGCGCGGTCTTCCCACCCAGGATTTCCGCGCGGTGCGGCTTGTGCTGGACGAGCTGCGCCCCCAGCTGAGGGTCGCCGGTCACGTCCACGATCAGATCGGCGCGACCCTCCGCGATGAGGGCGAGTGAATCAGATGTCGTCGGAATGCCCAGGTATTTCGCCAGGCGCAGTCCCGGCGCCTCGGGATTGCGGTCGGCCATGCCGACCACCTCGACGTCGGGGCTGCGCGTGAAGAGTTCGAGGAGCGCGGTTCCGCCCTTGCCGGCGCCCAGGATGATTACCCGTATGGTCGAGCGAGCCAGTTCCACGCCAATCCGTTCAGTGGTCGTACTTCAATTCCAGCCGGCGCGCTATCGCGCCGGCGATGCACTCCAACAGCTTGTCTTTGTCTGCCGGCTTGACCAGATAATCATAGACGCCGCGGCTCAGCAGCTCAGTCGCCATCTTCTGGTCTGGGTACCCTGTCAGGACAATGATCGGCACCGAAGGGTACTGCTGCTGGAAAAAAGCGATCGCCTCCACTCCGTTGATTTTGGGCATGCGGATGTCGCAGATGATGACATCAACCATCAACGCGTTGTCGTCCGCGCCGATCACCTCGATGCCCTTGCCCCCGTGGTCGGCCTCCACAACTTCATACCCGGCCTTGGTAAGCGTCAGGCGCAGGACCTTCCTGACGTCGTCTTCGTCGTCCACGACCAGAATGCGACCCTGGCCCGGCGTGTCCTTGGTGTGCAATCCCCATGGCATACGTTCCTCCTTTCGCAGGCGATGGTCCCCGCTGGTGGAAGGTTGACGGTCATCGATCAGGTTGCTGTGGCGTAGGCCTGCAGGGCGGCGGTCAGGGCCGCGCCGCTCTGTTTGGTCCACCCCTGTTGACGGAAGATCTGTTCGAGTGCGGACAGCAGCGTCACCACGTGTTCGTGCCGTGAGGATTCACCCATCAATCCGATGCGCCACACCAGGCCGGCGAGCGGGCCAAGCCCGCCGCCGATCTCGATGCCGTATTCGGCAAGCAGTGTCTTGCGCACCACGGCCTCGTCCACACCGGCGGGCACGCGCACGCAGTTCAACGTGGGCAGCCGGTGTCCAGTCTGTGCCTGGGGCGCGCACCCCAGCGACGCCAGCCCGGCCATGAGCGCCGCGCTGTTGCGGGAGTGGCGGGCGAACCGGGTCTCCAGCCCTTCCTCCACCACGAGCCGCAGGGCCTCGCGCAACGCATAGACCATGCTGATAGGGGCCGTATGGTGGTAGGCGCGTTTCCCTTCAGCCCAGTAGTCCGCGATCATCGACAGATCGAGGTACCAACTCTGCACCTTCGTCTTGCGCCCCTTGACCACCTCCAGGGCGCGTGGGCTCAAGGTCAGCGGGGCAAGCCCCGGCGGGCAGCTCAGGCATTTCTGTGTCCCGCTGTAGCAGGCGTCGATCCCCCACGCGTCCACCCGCACGGGCACGCCGCCGAGGGACGTGACGGCGTCCACGACGAGGAGTGCCCCGTACCGCCGGCATAGCGGGCCTATCTCCTCCATCGGCTGATGGGCGCCGGTGGAGGTCTCCGCATGGACCAGGGCGACCGCTTTGACGGAGCCGGCCTGTTTCAGCGTGTCCTCCAGACGGTGCGGATCAACGATCTGTCCCCACGGGACCTCGATCTTGACTGCCTTGCCGCCCGCGCGTCCCACGATGTCGGCCATGCGTGTGCCGAACACGCCGTTGACGCCCACGATCACGGTGTCGCCCGGCTCGATCAGGTTTACCAGCGCTGCCTCCATGCCGGCCGAGCCGGTGCCGGACACGGCGATGGTGAAAGGGTTCTCTGTCTGGAAGACTGTGCGGAGCAGGGCCTGCACCTCGTTCATGATCGTGAGGAATTCAGGGTCCAGATGGCCGAGCAGCGGCGTGCTCATGGCGCGGAGCACGCGTGGATGGACGAGGCTGGGACCAGGACCAAGCAGGAGCCGAGGAGAAGGAACGAGTTCCGACACTAATTTCGCCATGAGCGCATTATACCGTTTGCTCCGGCAATGTAAAACGCCCGTTCCTGGAGCGTCGTTCCGCGGTCAATTTGGTGCTATACTCCCGCCCCATGCATGACGCCGACCAGCCAGCCGAGAGCCTGCAGGCCTCCGTGCAAGGCCCTCACCGGCCGTCCATCCTCTCCCCCTGGGTGACCGCCGTCTACGGGCTCTTCGTCGGTGTGTATCTCGGGCTTGCCATCATCCCGGCCTCCTCCTCGCGGCTGGACCAGTTGGATCACCCGGAAGACTCGCTGGAGCGGCTCGTGTCCCGCGACCTGGACATGCGGGACGCGCTTCGCCGGGCGGCCGACTGGAAGCGGGCGCTGTATGTGGCCTTTGCGGGTCCCGAGGACCCACTGGGCGACGCGATCGTCTGGTACGACGAGCTCGCGGGCGTGCATCCGGCTCCCCTCACCCAGCTCTATCGGCTCATCCTGCTGGGGGAAGACGGCCAGTTGAACCGCGTGGGCGCCGCGCTGGTTCCCTGGGAGTTCCAGGGAGCGTCGCAGGCTCGCATGGCGAAGTGGGTCCGGGCGGCTTACCTGGTGCCCGCGCTCGATCGGGAGACGGGGCGGTCGCTGGTGGCGGAGATCCGCTCGGAGTTGGATCCGGGCTGGTTTGCCGATGCGCTGGTCGCGCGCGTGGCCGCCGCGATGGGCGATCAGGCCATCCAGGCCAAAGCGGAAGCGGCCATCGTTGCCCGAGGGGAAGCGTTGCTCGATCGCTGGATCAGATTGATTCTGGGGCAGCTGGCCTTGCTGGTACTCGGCACAATGGTCCTGGGCAGGGTTCTCACGAGGCGCCTCTCGTTAGTGGTCGGGGACGCGCCCTTGCCTCCCCTCTGGTCGCAACAGGACGGCCTCGGGCTCTTCGTGCGGGGGGTGTTCGGTTTTCTTCTCATCGGCCTGGCGACGACCTTCCTGCTGCCGAAAGAGTCTCTCTTCGCAGGCATCTCGACGCTGGCGGCGGGCGTGCCGATGGTCTGGTGGACTCTCCGGTACTTCTCGCTCCGTGGGTTGTCGTTGCCGCTAGCCTTCGGGTTGAAACTGCGGCCGGGGGGGGCGGCGCGGATCGTCGGGGCGACTCTGGTGATCATCACCCTGTCGGTGCTCGGAGAAGTGTTGATCACCGTCGGCAGCAATGCGCTCCACATCAAGGCCCATTGGGCGGACGGGCTTTTGGAAAACCTGCTGTGGGGACCGTCATGGCTCGTCACCTGCGAACTCCTCGATAGCATCGTCTGGGCGCCGCTGATCGAGGAACTGGCGTTCCGCGGCGTGCTCTACGCCACCCTGCGGATGGCGATCGGGGTGTGGCCGGCGATCGGGGTGAGTGCGGCCTTCTTCGCGCTGGTCCACGGCTATGGGGTGATCGGGTTCGCGTCGGTCTTCTGGAGCGGGATCCTGTGGGCGCTGGCCTACGAGCGGACTCGCAGCCTCCTGCCGGCGATCCTCGGCCACGCGATCAACAACCTGTTCGTCTCGGTGGAATTCATCTGGCTGCTCAGGGTGTAGGCCGTTAGGTCCCCCTTGACAGGTCCCGATGGATGGCCTAGCCTGTAGCTTTCCTTTCATTCGCCGGCTAGTGTTTCCTGTTCCTCACCGGGCTAAGGAGCATGACGACGGGTTCGGAGTGGCCCAGTTCGATGTTCGGGGATGAATCGGCGCGGGGGGACCGATTCCCGCTCATGCGTCCCGTGCCCTACGAACCTCGCGCAGCCATCAGCGAGGCGGGGAGCATGGGAGGCCGGCCAAGGACCGGCCTCACCATCAACGTCGGGAGCGGGGGCATGTGTTTGCTGACAGATTGGGAGCCGGCAATTGACCAGGTGTTGCGCGTCGAGTTCCCCATGCCAGCTGCGGTGGCCGGGACGCCGACCCTGGCCGAAGTGCGCTGGAAACGCCCGGTGCCATTGGGACGGAACGGTTTGTATTTCGTTGGGGTGAAATTTGTGCTCTGAGCCGATTTCACGCGCCCCTTAAACCGGTCCATGGCCTCTGGTTCGAGCGCCCCCACACCTTTCCTTGATTGACCCAAGCCACGCTTGACAGCGTCCCGCAGGGGGCCTAGCTTCGTTAGTAACCTGCAGAACCCGCACTTAGAAAGCTTGACTCTCCCAATTTTCATCTGAATACTTGGAAGCGGTTGCCTTAATACCGCATCCCCCGTGCGTCGGAAGTGCCGAGCGGAGGCATGAGAGACTCTCGGGAGAAGGAGGCCCATCATGAAACCCTGGCTGGTCTTTCTCATCCTGTTGGTCGGGATTGCGCTCGGCGTTGTTGGGACGATCTTTGCTCCGGACGTGGCCGGTCCCTATCTGCACGAAGCGTTTCGGATAAAAAAAGCTGAAACCATTGACGGAGAGGTCGTGCGAAAACTGCGAGAGGGGGATCGCCTTCTCCTAACGGTCCAGACTAGTCAGGGATCGTTCCTCGTAACTTTTAAGAAAAAGGTGGCAGAGATTGACCTCCTGGTTCAGCAGGGGGACACACTAACACTGGCTCTCAGGCGGTACGAGCCGTTTGTAGACGAACCAGTGATCGAGCGGGTAAGAAGGCTGGAGCCAACACCTCGGCCTAAGGCCCATGCACTGCCGTCTTCCCCAGGAGCAGCGGCTCCTTGATCTTCCCTTACCTACTGGCTACGCTTCGCAACAGCACTTGCCCTTCCCGCTCGATCACCTCGTAGGACTGACCCGGCACAATTTGGAGACGGTCAGTGCGCAAGCGGACTGTGAGTCCGTGAGCCGTGTAGCCGGCCGCATGCTTGCGAAGATGCCTGATGATCTGCTCTTTCAGCGCGTTCCGCTGAAGCGGAATGCGCTCACTGCCTGAGAAGCCCAACGCAATGATCCGATGATACCCCAGGTTCTCCTGGTCCAGTTGGAGGTAGTTGAATCCGATCTCCCCTTGTGGAAGAGGGAGGACGCTTTCACCAATTCTGGCGGCGTTGGCGATCGTGTCGAACCGAGCAAGCGGGACTTCCTTCGTGTGTCTTACAGCATCGGTCAGAAACAGAGCGATGGCCATTGCCCCAATTGCCGTCAGCGCCATCGCCGCGTCGCCAACGCGAGCCAGCACCCCTTGCTGCCCAATCCGTAGGGCACGCCCGGCTAGCCAGCCGAACATCGCCAAGGCTACAAACGCGAAGCCTAAAAAGAGCCGATGCAACGATCCTTCCGGGGCCAGCCCTTCTGTGGAGGTCACGATCCAGATCGAGAGGAGGAGGAAGGTGACGCTCCCGAGAAGGTGGATCCACCACCTGAGGCGCCGTGTCACTGTCCCTTCGCCTCTTCCCGTGAAAAACGTCCAGAGGCGCACGATTACTGGAATGTCGAGGTCCCATTCGCAAATGCCGCACCTGCGGCCTGCGACGATCGTTAGCTTCCCGCAGTTATGGCAGGTCATCACCCATCGCCGTTCGATCCCCATGCCCGCGGTCACACCCTCTATCCAGACCCGCCACACCGGCACCAGCACCACGAATACCAGGAGGGTCAGCCCGCCAAAGTAAAAGAACAATGAGACCTGCGAGAGGGCTGGACCGAGAGTCTGCTCCAGGTTTTGGAATAGCAGTCGCAGCATAAGAGGATCTACCCAAAGCCGAAGGCGTAGGGCCCGTTCAGGTGATCGGCGACCCAGTTGCTCAGCAGGGTCGTCATCGTCTGAAAGTCCTCCGGTCTGGAGAAGTGGTGATCGGCGTCGGGCAGCCACGCCACAGAGTTCGGCCCGCCCAGCGACTCTGACAGCTTCAGGATCTGGCGAGGCGGCACGTATTCGTCGTGAGCGCCCTGGACGATGACGGTGGGCGCCGTGATCACTTTCGCCGCGTCGAAGCCGTTGTGGCACAGGCTGTCCTCGTAGAACGCGTACGAAAGCTTGATGCGCCCGCTTCCGCCGGGGACCACGTTGGGGATCGTGTCGGTCGCCTTCCATTGGGCCATCCCGGTCTCGCCGAATTCTAAGTTCAGCATCTCCGGAAAGTCCGGTACGGGGCACTTCAATGCCATGCATGCAATACGCGGACGTTGTGCGGCGGCGAGAAGCGCCACCAATCCGCCGAAGCTCGATCCCACCAACGCCAGCTTTCGATAGCCTTTCGAACTCATCAGGTCCAACCCCGCCAAGGCTTGCCATACAGCCAGAGAGACGGTGATCTGCTCAAACGGCCCCTCGCTCTCGCCCTGGCCGAAGAAATCGAACCGGAACGTGCCGATGCCCTGCGGCGGCAGCAAGGCTGTCAAAGCCTGGTTGGTCTTGCTGTTCTTGTTGGAAAGGAAGCCGTGACAGAGCACGGCGATGCGGTCCGTCTTTTCCTCCGACGTCGCCAGGATTCCCGCGACCTTGTGCCCCGCAGGGTCCGTGAACGTCAGCGCTTCTTCCATACTGCCATTCTAACAGGTTTGTGGCCCAACCAACGGCGAGGGAGTATCATAGGGGAATGGCTGACGCGACCAAGCGCCTTCAGACCAACATTGCCGGCAACTTCTTCGTGGATGCCACCTGCATCAACTGCGACACCTGCCGGCAGTTGGCGCCGAAGTCGTTCGTCGAGAACGGCGAGTACTCGTCCGTCTATCGGCAGCCGGAGAGCGAGGCCGAACGCTACCAGGCCTACCAGGCGCTCCTGGCCTGTCCCGTCGGGTCGATCGGTGCTCTTGTGCCGGAAAAGGCCATCATGCGTGCGGCCACCGAGAGCTTCCCGATGCTGATTGAAGACAATGTCTTCTACAACGGGTTTAACTCGGAGAAGTCCTTCGGCGCGAACAGCTATTTCATCCGACACCCCGACGGCAACTGGCTGGTTGATGCGCCCCGCTACATGAAGAAGTTGGTGGACGCGTTCGAGCGGATGGGCGGGATCGCGTACATCTTCTTGACGCACGAGGACGACATCGGCGATGCGCCTCGCTATGCGAAACACTTCGGCGCGAAGCGGATCATCCATCATGCCGATGCAGACGCCCAGCCGGACGCCGAATGGATTATTGACGGCCTGGACACGGTAGAGGCGTCGCCGGATTTCAGGATCATTCCGGTCCCCGGGCACACCGACGGCAGCATGGCGCTGCTGCATCGGAACCGGTATCTCTTCACCGGCGATCACATGGCGTGGGACCGGGAGATCAACGGCCTGCGTCTGGCCACTGTCTATGTCTGGAAGGAGTCTGCTTTGCGCCGCTCGGCTGAAAGGCTGCTTGAGTATCCCTTCGAGTGGGTCCTGCCGGGCCATGGCGACCGCGTGCACCTGCCCGCCGACCGCATGAAAGGGGAGCTGCGGATCCTGCTCGCCCGACGCAGTGGCAGGAATTCCCTTTCAGCCCCTTGAGCACCCCACAGTAATCGGGCATACTTAGCGCACCTATGGATCGGCATTCGGTATCTCCCTGTGAGACTCTGGCAGAGCAGTACCAAGCTCTGCTGGAGGTTTCTGAGGCAATCGCCGTCCACCGCGACCTCTCCGAGCTGTTTCGCGATCTCGCCAAGCGGCTGCATCGCGTGGTCCTCTTCGATCACATGCGGTTGCTGCTCTATGATCCGGAGCGCCATACCATGCGGCTGCACGTCTTGGAAACCCCACAAGCCAGCGAGCTGCCTCCCTGCAGTGAATTGCCGGTAGACGAATCTCCAGGCGGGTGGGTCTGGCAATCGCAGCAGCCCCTGGTGATTCCACGGGTCGAAGATGAGACGCGCTTTCCTAAAGTCACACCCTGCATGCGTGAGCTGGGGGTGAGGTCTTTCTGCGCGGTTCCACTCACCACAGCGCAGCGACGGTTGGGCGCGCTCGGATTCGGGAGCTTGCAGGAAGCCGCGTACGGTGACGCCGATCTAGACCTCTTGCAGCAGGTTGCCAAACAGGTGGCCGTGGCAGTGGACAACGCGCTGAACGATGAGAGTGCCCAATCCGCGCAGCGACAGCTAGCCCATGAGCGAGACCGGCTGCGCCTACTGCTCGAAGTGAACAACGCGGTGGTCTCCCGCCTGGATCTCCGGGACGTGTTTGCAGCCACAACGGCATCCCTACGTCGGGTGGTACCGCATGCGCTTGCCAGCCTGTACCTCTACGATCCTGATAAGGAGGTCGTTAGCAGACACGCCCTGGATTCTCCGAGTGGCAAGGGCCTGCTCCATGAAGGCTTCGTGGGTCCTATCGACAGCACGCCTGCAGGCCCTGCCATCAGGACGGGCAAGCCGGCGCTGTTCGATGAGGACGATCTCAAACGTTTACAATCCGACGTCGCTAGACTCCTGCTCGCGGAGGGCGTGAAGTCCGGCTGCTGCGTGCCGCTCAAATCACATAATCGGTTGTTGGGGACGCTCAACATCGCCAGCCTTCATCCTGGCGCGTTTAGCCAGGACGAAGTCGACTTGCTGGCCCAAGTGGCCAACCAGATCGCGATTGCGGTCGAGAACGCCTTAGCCTTTCGAGAGATCGACGACCTCAAGAAGAAGCTTGCCGAAGAGAAGCTCTACCTCGAAGACGAGATCCGCACCGAGTACAACTTCGAGGAGATCATCGGGGAGAGCGCAGCGCTGAAGCGCATCCTGAAGCAAGTGGAGACCGTCGCGCCGACCGACTCCACTGCGCTGATTCAGGGAGAAACCGGCACAGGCAAGGAGCTCATCGCTCGCGCGATTCACAACCTGAGTAAGCGTCGCGAGCGGACCTTCGTCAAGATGAACTGCGCGGCGATTCCGACGGGGCTGCTCGAAAGCGAGTTGTTCGGCCATGAACGGGGGGCTTTCACAGGCGCCATCGCACAGAAGGTCGGCCGGTTCGAACTGGCGCACCAAGGCACCTTGTTCCTCGATGAGGTCGGCGACATTCCACTCGAGCTGCAGTCCAAGCTGCTGCGCGTCCTGCAGGAGCAGGAGTTCGAGCGGCTGGGGAGCAACCGCACCATTCGTGTCGACGTCCGTCTGGTAGCGGCGACCAACCGGGATCTGGCCCGGATGGTCGCGGATAAGCAGTTCCGCAGCGATCTCTATTACCGCTTTAATGTCTTTCCAATCGTGTCTCCTCCCTTGCGGGACCGTCCTGAGGATATTCCCGTGCTCGTCCGCTACTTCGCGCAAAAGCACGCGCGCCGCATGAACAAACGGATCGAAACGATACCGGCAGAAGCGATGGCGACCCTCTCGAAGTATCACTGGCCCGGCAACATCCGCGAGCTCGAAAATCTGATCGAGCGATCCGTGATCCTGTCCCATGGGCCGGACCTGCATGTTCCTCTTGGAGAATTGAAAGCGCCGGCCACGGCCGCTCCCAACGGAGGCGCGACCTTGGAAGTGGCCGAGCGCGAGCACATCCTGCGCGTCCTGCGCGAGACCAATTGGGTGATCGGAGGACTGTCAGGCGCCGCCGCCCGCCTCGGCATGAAACGGACGACGCTGCAATCCAAGATGAGGAAGCTCAGAATCGCCCGCCAGTCCTGAATCATATCCAGCGCCTTGTCTCAGAAGAGCATCGGCATAGCTGCGGAGCGAACATTGACTCTCCCTACGAACACGGATGTGTGGCCGAGTTTGCCCCTGGAGGCGTGGCGGGATACCTACGCCACTCTTCATATGTGGATGCAGGTCATCGGTAAAATCCGGCTTGCGCTGGCTCCGATGGTGTCCCACTGGTGGCAAGTGACCCTCTACGTCACGCCCCGTGGGCTGACGACTTCCCCGATCCCGTACGGCACGCGCATTTTTCAGATCGATTTCGACTTCCTCGACCACAAGCTATTGATTCAGACGGCTGACGGAGGAACCCGTTCCCTGCCGCTCGCGCCACGCTCCGTGGCCGAATTTTATCGGGAAACGATGGCGGCCCTACGATCGCTCGGCATCGAGGTGAGCATCTGGACCACACCGGTTGAAGTGGAAGACAGGACTCCTTTCGAACAGGATTACAAACATGCGGCCTATGATCCTGAATATGTACAGCGGTGCTGGCGGGTTCTGGCGCAAGCGACACGTGTGCTCACGGAGTTTCGCTCGCGGTTCATCGGCAAGGTGAGCCCGGTGCACTTCTTCTGGGGGGCTTTTGACCTGGCGGTCACCCGATTCTCCGGCCGCCCGGCGCCCATGCACCCAGGCGCGCCCTACCTGGCCAAATTTGTGGCGCGCGAAGCGTACTCGCACGAGGTGAGCAGTTGCGGGTTCTGGCCGGGTGGCGGGCCTGTGGACAGGGCGGTCTTTTATGCCTATGCCTACCCGGAGCCTGAGGGGTTCAAAAAGTATCCCATCCAGCCCAAAGAGGCCTTCTACAGCGAGGAGATGCGAGAGTTCCTGCTGCCGTATGATGTGGTCCGAACTGCGGAGTCGCCGGATCAAGTCCTGCTCGCGTTCCTACAGAGCACGTACGAAGCCGCGGCGAAGCTCGGCGGGTGGGACCGGGCTGCGATCGAGCGCGCATGAACGCCGTAAGACATCATGATCACCGTGCCACGCTGGACAGGAACGTCTCACTTAACCGTCTTGCCTTCTCGGCCACGGTCCATTGCCTGACCGGTTGCGCGATCGGGGAAGTATTGGGTCTGGTTTTGGGAACCGTGCTTGGGTGGGGGAACGCGGTCTCGGTCACCCTCGCAGTCGT
>Ga0209802_1001519_pt1 | contig 17156 bp, 15 predicted proteins | sample GraSoiAngelo_129_FD_185886 | JGI IMG/M metagenome (GOLD analysis project Ga0209802, IMG submission 185886) | Grasslands soil microbial communities from the Angelo Coastal Reserve, California, USA - 14_0927_12_40cm (SPAdes) (version 2) | ecosystem: Environmental > Terrestrial > Soil > Grasslands ... | reverse complement strand
CCGGCGCCGAGTGATGCAGGCCGGGGAACCCCATGATCACGTGGACCTGCTCGAGCGTCTTGCTGACGATGTTCACGCCGGGCTTGAGCACGGGCGGGGTCGCCGTGCGCTCGGCCGCACCTCGATCGAAACCGTGGAAGCCCGCGTTGAAGAGCTCCATGACGCGATCGTGGGTGACGTTGCCCGCGACCGCGATGATGACCCGGCGCGGCACGTACTCCTCGGTGAAGTAGCCGAGCGCCGCCTGGCGATCGTACCCGGTGACCGCCTCACGGCTGCCCAGGATCGGGCGGCCCAGGGGGTGCCCGGCCCAGATCTGCCCTGCGAACAGATCGTGGATGATGTCGTCGGGCGTGTCCTCGACCATCTTGATCTCTTGCAGGACCACCGACTTCTCGCGCTCCAACTCGTCGGCGTTGAAGAGCGGGTGCAGGAGGATGTCGGTCAGGAGATCGACCGCGAGCGGCAGGTGCTCGTCGAGCACCTGGACGTAGAAGCAAGTATGCTCCTTGGTGGTGAAGGCGTCCATCTGGCCGCCGACCGAGTCCATGGTGCGAGCGATCGCCTCGGCGCTGCGCGTGGCGGTCCCCTTGAACACCAGGTGTTCGATCAGATGGGACATGCCGCCACGGTTCTCGGACTCGTGACGCGACCCGGTCTCGACCCACACGCCGACGGCGACCGAGCGCACGTGCTCCATGCGCTCCGTCACGACCCGGATGCCATTGGCCAGGAAGCCTTTCCGGTAGCCTTCCGTCACGCGCTCACCTTTCGGCCCGCGGCGGGTTGGCCGCCATCGGGTTCTTCAGCTTTTCCTTGTCGCCCAGGGCTGGTTGCTCCCGCAGGGCCATCTTGCGGCTCAGCCTCATTTTCCCATTGCCGTCGATCTCGATCACCTTCACGAGCACCTCGTCACCCTCGGTCAACACGTCCTGAACCGTCCGGATGCGCGACTCGGCGATCTGTGAGATGTGCAAGAGGCCCTCGGTATTCGGGATGACCTCGACGAATGCGCCGAACTCGACGATCTTCTTGACCTTGCCGAGATAGATGCGGTCCAGCTCGACCTCGCGGCAGATGTCCTGGATGATGCCCAGGGCCTTCTGCACCGACGCGCTGTCGGGCGAGAACACGGTGACCCGACCGTCGTCCTCGACGTCGATCTTCGTACCGGTCTGCTCCTGGATGCCGCGGATGATCTTGCCGCCTGGGCCGATGATCTCGCGGATCTTCTCGGGCCGGATCTTGATCGTGACGAACCGCGGCGCGTAGGGCGAGAGCTCCGCGCGCGGCTTCTCGATGGCCTCGCGCATCTTGCCCAGCACGATCAGGCGCGCCTCGCGCGCCTGCTGCAGGGCGGCCCGCATGATGTCGATCGAGACCCCCGCGATCTTGATGTCCATCTGGAGCGCGGTGACACCCTTCTCCGTGCCGGCGACCTTGAAGTCCATGTCACCGTAGTGGTCCTCGGCGCCATTGATGTCGGTCAGAATCCCGACCTTCTCGCCTTCCTTGACGAGGCCCATGGCGACGCCGGCGACGTGCGACTTCAAGGGCACGCCCGCGTCCATGAGGGCCAGAGAGGCGCCGCAGACCGACGCCATCGACGAGGAGCCGTTCGACTCGAGGATGTCCGAGACGATCCGGATCGTGTACGGGAACTCTTCCTTCGGCGGCAGCACCGCCTCCACCGCTCGCTCGGCGAGCGCGCCGTGACCGATGTCGCGCCGGGAGGGCGAGCCGAAGCGCCGGACCTCGCCGACCGAGAACGAGGGGAAGTTGTAGTGCAGCATGAAGTTGCGGTAGAAGTCGCCCTCGATGGACTCGATCTTCTGCTCGTCGGACTTCGTGCCGAGCGTGGCGGAGACGAGCGCCTGGGTCTCGCCGCGCGTGAACACGCTCGAGCCGTGCGCCCGCGGCAGGTAGGCGATGTCGATCGAGATCGGGCGGATCTCGTTGACCTTGCGGCCGTCGACGCGGATGCCGCGCTCCACGATGAGCCGCCGCACCTGGGCCTTCTCGACCGACTCGAAGGCTTCGCGAACCGCGGCCTTCTTGGTCTCGTCCACGCCGAGGCTCTGGACCACCTCGTCGAATACGCGGGCGACCGCCTCAGCGCGTCCTTGCTTTTCGTGTGTGGTCAGCGCCGTGGCGAGCTTGCCCGCGGCCAGGCTCTCGACCCGCGCCTTCAGCTCGGCGTCCCGCGCTGCCGTCTCGACCGTCCAGCGGGGCTTGCCGGCGCGCTGCACCAGATCACGCTGGGCGCGCGCGAGCTTCTTGCACTCGGCGTGGCCGAACGCGATCGCTTCGAGCATCGCCTCTTCGGAGATCTCGCTGGCACCCGCTTCGACCATCAGTACCGCGTCTTCGGTGGCCGCGATGACGAGCTCGACGCTCGACGCCTTCTTTTGCGCCGCCGTGGGATTCGCGGTCAGCTTGCCGTCGACCAGCCCGACGCGGACGGCGCCGACGGGGCCGTCGAACGGGATACCCGACAGACAGAGCGCGGCGGAGGCGCCGTTCATGGCGAGAATGTCCGGATCGTTTTCCTGGTCGCCCGAGATCGTCAGGCAGATCACCTGCACTTCGTTGCGGAAGCCGTCGGGAAAGAGCGGTCGGATCGGCCGATCGATCAGCCGCGACGTCAGCGTCTCTTTCTTCACGGGCGCGCCTTCCCGCTTGAAGTAGCCGCCGGGAATCCGTCCGCCGGCGTACGCCCGCTCTCGGTACTCGACGGTCAGCGGAAAGAAGTCCTGGGCTTCCTTGGCGCCTTTGGCGGCGACGCAGGTCGCCAGCACCATCGAGCCTCCGCACCGTACGACGACGGCGCCGTCGGCCTGTTTGGCCACCTTGCCGGTCTCGATGGTCATTCGCGATCCGTTGCTCTCGATTTCTACAGTGTGGGTCATACGAAGAATTGTCCTCGCGTATCGGCCGGAATCCGGCGATCGCCGTGTGGAGCGGGCCTTGAAACAGACCGCTCAGGGGCCCCCGGATTCATTCCGTCCGAGGACCGATCAGTGAAAAGGAGCTCCGCCGTCAACGGCGGATGCCGAGCTTGTCTATGATCGCGCGATATCTCTCCGGCGCTCGGGCCCGGAGATACTCGAGAAGGCCGCGACGCTTGCCGATCAACATCAGCAATCCGCGGCGCGAATGGTGGTCCTTGCTGTGCTGCTTGAAATGATCCGTCAGGCTGTTGATGCGCTCGGTGAGGAGCGCGATCTGCACTTCGGGCGAGCCTGTATCGCCCTCGTGGGTGCGAAACTGCTCGATCAGACTCTTCTTCCGTTCGACGGCAAGCGGCATCGAAGGCCCCCCAATCGCCACGCCCCAGGGAGCCGTGCTCCCACGCCGGGGCGGGTTCCAAAAGCTCTTTTTTTGTCAGCAGATACGCTCGGAGGTTACCACGGCGACCAACCGAAGTAAAGCTGACGGGTCAGGAGGCGGTCCGTGCCGCGGCGACGTCGAGGGCGATCTGGTGGCGCAGCGCGTCGACGTTCGAGAACTTCCGCTCTTCACGAAGGCGACGAATGAAGGTCAGGGTCACCCGCTCGTCATAGAGATCGCCCGTGAAATCGAGGACGTGAGCCTCCACGGCGAGCTCGTTCTCGCCGAAGGTCGGCCTGAACCCGACGTTGGCGACGGCCTGATGCTGGCGAGCTGCGGCGGTCAGGCGGCAGACGTAGACGCCGACCGGAAGCCCCAAGGCCCGATCCGTCTTGATGTTGGCGGTCGGAAAGCCGAGGGTTCGGCCGCGTCCGGCTCCTCGGACCACCTCGCCGCGGATCGAGTAGGGCCGCCCGAGCATTCTCGCCGCCCCCGGCAGATCTCCCCGCTGAAGCGCCGCGCGGATCTCGGACGACGAGACCGCGACGCCGTCGACCATGAGGGCCTGGACCACGTGAGCGCGAAATCCGAGCGGACCGGCTAGAGTCTCGAGCAGCCCGGCGTCGCCGCGGGCGCCACGGCCGAACCGGTGATTGAACCCGACGACAATCTCCCTCGCCTTGAGCCTGCCGATCAGGACGTCCTGCACGAAAGCTTTCGCCTCGATCGCGGCGATGGCCGGCGTGAACGGGATCACCACGGTCGTGTCGATCCCGGTCTCCGCGATCAGCTCCAGCCGTTCCTCGAGCGTCGTGATCGGAAGGGGCGCGCGGTCGGGCTGGAGGACTTCCATCGGGTGCCGATCGAACGTGCAGGCGAGCGCACCGAGCCCGCCCCGTTGCGCCAGGGTCACGGCCGTCCCCAGGATGGCGCGATGGCCGAGGTGAATGCCGTCGAAGGCGCCGAGTGCGACGGCGCTCGACCCCGCGTCAGGCGGGAAGGCTTCGAGTCCGCGGACGATCTGCATGCAGGATGCGGACGGGTTTGACCTTGCTCCCGCCCGCCATCAGCTCGCCGACGCCAATCATCGGACCGGCGACGTCGTGAACGCGCACGAAGCCCTCGGTCGCCGCCGCGGCCGGGATCACGTCGGCCGCTTGCCCGTGGGCGAAGGTCGTTGCGCCAGTCCCGTCCAGACGAACGACGGTCCAGCCGGCCAGCGCCGTCTCGACGGGACGCATCCTGGACCAGAGCTCGCCTCCGTCGACGGGCGCGTCCGCGCGCCCCACAGGCGCGTCCGCGCGCCCCTCCGTCAGCTCGCGCCACGATACCGCGTCGCGCAAGTCGAAGGGGCCTACGCGGCATCGGACGAGGCTCTCGACGGCTCCGCCGCAGCCGAGCGCCGCCCCCAGGTCCGCGGCGAGGACCCGCAGGTACGTGCCCTTGCCGCAGACGACGCGGATGGCGGCCCGCGGTCCGTCGATCTTCTCGATCACGATCGAGCGGACGACGACCTCGCGCGGCGTGCGCTCGACCTCGATGCCGGCGCGCGCGAGCTCATAGAGCCGTCGCCCCTGGTGGTGGACCGCTGAGTACATCGGGGGCACCTGCGTGATCCGCCCGACGAACGCGCGACAGGCCTCCTCGAGTCGGGCCGTGGTCAGATCGTCGACCGGAGCTTCCGACAGGATGCGTCCGCTCACGTCGTGGGTATCGGTCGTCACGCCGAAGCGCACCGTCGCGAGGTATTCCTTGTCCTGGTCGACGAGATACGGCGTGAGCTTGGTCGCCTCGCCGACGAGGATCGGAAGCACCCCGGTGGCGTCCGGGTCGAGGGTCCCGGCGTGACCGATCCGGCGGACGCCCAGACGCCGGCGCGCGATGGCGACGACGTCGAATGAGGTGGCGCCGCGTCCCTTGTCGACGACCAGGACGCCCGACCGCGTCGGCTCCGGGCTCACGAGCGTGCCGCCCCGTCGACGGCTCTCCGGACCGCGGCGAGCACCACCCGCGTGGCCTCGGGCAGCGGGCCGGGGACGGTGCACCCGGCGGCGTTGACGTGCCCCCCGCCGCCGAACTGCGCGGCGATCTGCTGAACGTCGACATCGCCCTTGCCGCGCAAACTCACCTTGACCGTGCCGTCCAGCTCCCGGAGCAGACAGGCGACGCGAACCGATGCGACGGAGCGCGGGTAATTCACGAGCTCCTCGGACTCGACGATCCGCTCGGGCACGGCGCTGGCCGGCAGCGCCAGCCAGCCCATCCGCCCGTCCTCGCTGACCTCGACCCGGGCGAGCGCCTCGCCGAGCCAGTGGAGCGCGTCGGGCTGGCGCTGCTCGTACAGCGACTGGGAGACGAGCTCGGGACGCGCGCCGGCGGCGACCAGCGCCGCGGCGATCGTGAACGTGCGAGTCGTCACGTTCGAATAGCGGAACGAGCCCGTGTCGGTGTGGATCGCCGTGAAGAGGTTCGTGGCGATCGCGGGCGTCAACGTGACGCGCAGCGCCGTGAGGAGCTCGTACACCATCTCGCCCGTCGCGGCGGCCGTCACGTCGACCCAGTTCACGTGGCCGTATCGCCGGTTGTCGGGATGGTGGTCGATGTTCACGACGACCTTGCCGGCGCGCTTGGCCTGGTCGATCAGCCCCTCGGTCCGCTGTGGGTTCGGGCAGTCCGTCAGCACCACGACGTCGAACCGACCCTCGAGGCTCACGAGCCGGCGGTAGCGATCGACTCCCGGCAGGAAGGCCAGCAAGGCCGGGGCCGGATGGGGACCGCCGTAGACCACGCTCCAGTCGCGGGCCTCGAGCGCAAGCCCCAGCGCGAGCAAAGTGCCCAGGACGTCGGCGTCCGGATGAACGTGGCCCAGCATGAGGGCGCGGCCGCCGCGGCCGAACGGTTCCAGCACGGCGGTCGAGGGGACGGGGCTCGTGTGCTCGATCGGCGCGCTCACCGTCCGGCTTCGCCGCCCACCTGCCGAAGCAGCGCCTGGATGCGCGCCGCGTGCTCCATCGACCGATCGGGTCGGAAGTCGAGCTCGGGCGTGACGCGCAGGTCGAGGTGCTGCCGGAGCCAGTTGCGGATGAAGCCGCGGGCGCTGACGAGGGCCGCCAGCGATCCCGTCCACTGGGCGTCGTCGCCGAGGACCGACACGAAGACCTTGGCCGTTCTCAGGTCGCGCGCAGTCTCGACCTCGGTGACCGACACGAATCCCAGCCGCGGATCCTTGAGCTCGCGCTGGAGGAGCGTCGAGATCTCTTCTTTGACGAGCTGATTCACTCGGTCCAGTCGCTTGCCTTGCATCAGAGAATCTCCACAGAGGTGTCGAGCACTCGCCCTTCGACGTGGTCTTCGATGAAGTCCATCGCCTTGGCGATCACCTCATTGGCGTGTCGTGCGTCGGCGGAGACGTAGGCGACGGCGAGCGTGGCGCGCTGCCAGAGATCCTGGTGGTCGACCTCGGCCACGGTCACCTCGAACCGCGCCCGCACCTTCTCCTTGAGCCCCTTGAGGACGTGACGCTTTTCCTTGAGGGACGCGACGTCGGGCAGGTGCAGCTCGACGAGTCCAAGCGCGACGCGCGCTGCCGACACGGCTCCCCCCGGCGCGCCTCTCCCTAGAGCGTGCGCGCCACTTCCTCGCTCGTGTAGACCTCGAGGATGTCCCCGGGCTGAACGCCGTTGACGCCGTCCACGCCGATGCCGCACTCGAGCCCGGCGAGAACCTCGCGGACTTCGTCCTTGAATCGCTTCAGGGAGCCGACAGTACCCTCCCCGAAGATCTCGTCGCCGCGACGCACGCGCACCTTGGCCCCGCGCACGATCTTTCCCTCCGAGACGTACGAGCCGCAGATCGGCCCCAGCTTGGAGATGACGAAGATCTGCCGGACCTGGGCCTTGCCCAGCGCCGTCTCGCGGATCTCGGGCGCGAGCATCCCGGCGAGGGCGGCCTTGAGGTCGTTGATCGCCTCGTAAATGACGTTGTAGTTCCGAACGTCGACCCCGTTCGCCTGAGCCTGGGCCGTCGCCTTGGGTTCCGCCTTCACATTGAATCCCAGCACGATCGCGTTGGACGCCGAGGCGAGCATCACGTCGCTCTCGGTGATCATGCCCACCGAGCTGTGGATGACCTTCAGCTTCACTTCGTCGGTGGAGAGCCGCTCGAGGGATTCGGCCAGCGCCTCGACCGAGCCCTGCACGTCGCCCTTGAGAATGAGCCGGAGCTCCTTGACCTCGCCCGTTTGGATCTGCTTCTGCAGCCCCTCGAGCGTGATGCGGGTCGTCGTCTTGCCTTTGGCCTTCTCGCGGTCGAGCCGCATCGTCGCGATCTGCCGGGCCTTGCGCTCGTCCGAGACGGCCACCAGCACGTCGCCCGCCGCCGGCACGCCGGAGAGTCCCTGGATCTCGACCGGGTCGGAGGGGCCGGCCACCTTGACTTTCTTGCCGGCGGGATCGAGCAGCGAGCGGACGCGTCCGGAGTACGAGCCGACCACGACCGCGTCGCCCTCGCGCAAGCTCCCGTTCTGGATCAGCGCGGTGGCCACCGGACCCCGGCCTCGGTCGAGACGGCCTTCGATGATGACACCTTTGGCGGCGCGGCTGGAGTTGGCCTTGAGCTCGAGGATCTCCGACTGGAGCGCGGTCATCTCGAGCAGCTGGTCGATGCCCGCTCCGGTCTTGGCGGAGGTCGGCACGAAGATCGTCTGGCCGCCCCACTCTTCCGGGACCAGATTGAGATTGGACAGCTCGCGCTTCACGCGCTCGGGGTCGGCCTCGGGCCGGTCGATCTTGTTGACCGCGACGATGATCGGCACGTTCGCGGCTCGCGCGTGATTGATCGCTTCTTGAGTCTGGGGCATCACCCCGTCGTCGGCGGCGACCACGAGAATGACGATGTCGGTCGCCTGAGCCCCGCGCGCCCGCATCGCCGTGAAGGCTTCGTGGCCCGGGGTGTCGAGGAACGTGACCTTGCCATGCGAGGTCGTGACCTGATACGCGCCGATGTGCTGGGTAATGCCGCCGAACTCCTTCTCGGCGACCTTCGACTTGCGGATGGCGTCCAGCAACGATGTCTTGCCGTGGTCGACGTGGCCCATGACCGTGACGACGGGCGGCCGCAGCGCGAGCTGACTGGGGTCGACATCTTCCTCGTCGACCACGTCGCCTTCGACCGAGCGGATCTCGACGTCGACGTTGAACTTGTCGGCGACCAGCGTGGCGGCGGTCGGATCGAGCAGCTCGTTGACCGTGGCCATCACGCCGAGCTCGAGCAGCGCCTTGATCACCTCACCCGACTTGCGCCTCATCTTTTCCGCGAGCTCACCGACCGTCACCGATTCTGGCACGCGGATGAGCTCGCGCCTCACCTCGACGGGCGGCGCGGACGGCTCCTCGACGACGACCGGTGCCACCGCAGCCGGCGCGACCGGGACCGGCGCCGGCACGGGCGGCGCAGGGGGCGCCGCGGGGACAGCCGGGCGGCTCACGATCGGCGCGGCCGGCTGGGGCGCGGGTCGAGGCGGTGGAGCGGGTGCCGCCGGTCTCGACGGCGACACGGTGACTCTCGGTGGCGCGAACGGGCCCGCGGGCTGTCGTGACGGGCGCGGCGAGGGCGCCGGCGCGCCGCGTTCGAGCGGGCGAAACGGAACGATCTTGGGTTCCGGCTTCTTCGGCGCTGCCGGCCCCGGTGGCGGCGCGATCGGCGCCACCGGCGGCTTCGGACCGATCGGCTCGGGCAGCGGAGCGACGACGGTAGGCTCCGGCACGATCTCGGGCTCCGGAGTCGGCACGAACGGCGGTTCCGGCGCAACCTCGGTCGCGGGCCCGGCCGGCTTCGGCTTCACGATCGTCGCCGCCGGCTTGACGTCAACCGGCACCTCTTCCTCGGTCTTCGTTTTCCTGGACCGGGAAGCGGGTTTCTTCGCGACCGCGTCGCCGACCGTTGCGGCGTCTCCGGCCTCCTCGGCCACTCTGGGCCTCGGCACTCGCTTGGGCTTCGGCGCCTCCGGAAGATCTCGGCCCTTGCCGAGCTTCACGCGCAGCGCATTCGCGAGCGTGCTGTCGAGGGGACTCATGGCCCGAATGCCCTTGTGACCCATCTCCTCGGCGGCGACCATCAAGTCCTTGCTGGTCACGCCGAGCTCCTTGGCGAGCTCGATCACCTTTATCTTGGCTGCGGCCACTGTCCCCTCACCTCCCTACACTCTCACCGTGATCACATCGACGTCGCCGATCGCACGCGCGGCTACCTCGCAGAGCACCGCGACTTCGGGCTTTCCTGCCGTCGCTGGAACAGCCTCACGCCGACCCGCGGCCCGTACCACTGCCGCCAGGTCCGGATCGGCTTCGCTGGGCTTCTTGAACGCGTGGCCGAGCCGACCCCGAGTCAACGCGCGCTCGACGCACGCGGCGTCGGGGCACACGTACGCGCCCCGTCCCGCGGCTCGCGTTCCGGAGTCCGCGATGACCGTTCCGTTTGGCAGTCGCACCAGCCGCACGAGCATAGCCTGCGGCCGAGCCCGCCGGCATCCCAGACACGTTCGGGTCGGTGGTGTCTTCACGCGGGCGTCTGATCTCCCTGCGGCGGGCCGGGCTGGCTGACCTCGGGCGTGGCCTTCGCCTCGTGCGCCGCGCGATGCGCCGCGACGAGCTTCTCGGCGGACGCATAGATCGCGTCGGCGCGGTCGCCGACCTCGGCGACGAGGCCCAGCTTCTCTCGCCCGGCCCTGACGATCGCGCCCGGAGAGCCGAGGCCCGAGGCGACCAGAACATCGGCCAGCGCGGCGTCGACCCCGGGCAGCATCTCCAGCGCGGAGCGGTCCTCGATGGGAACCGCGTCGCCCGGCGAGCGCTCCGCCTCGACCTCCGACTCGCTCTTGATGTCGATCCGCATGCCCGTCAGCTTCGCCGCGAGCCGCGCGTTCTGCCCCTTCTTGCCGATGGCCAGCGAGAGCTGGTTATCCGGCACGATCACCGTCGCCGAGGGCTGCCCCTCGCTGTCGGCCTCGTGGATCGTCACCGACGAGACCTTCGCGGGCGAGAGCGCGCGTGCCACGAACGTCGCGGGATCGTGCGACCACTCGATGATGTCGATCTTCTCGCCGCGCAGCTCGCGACTGATCACCTGGATCCGCGTGCCGCGCAGGCCGACGCAGGCGCCGATCGGATCGACGTCGCGCTTCGTCGAGGCAACCGCGACCTTGGCCCGCTCGCCGGCCTCGCGCGCGGTGGCCTTGACCAGGACGATCCCCTCCTGGATCTCGGGGATCTCGGTCTGAAACAGCCGCGCGAGATAGCCGGGATGGGTGCGCGAGAGCGAGATCTGCGGGCCCTTGGCCGTGCGCCGCACCTCGAGCACGAAGGCGCGGATCCGATCGCCCGGGTTGTAGCGTTCGCCCAGGATCTGCTCGCGCTCCGGCAGGATGGCTTCGGCCTTGCCGATCTCGAGGATCACGTTGCGCTTCTCGATCCGGTGGACGATGCCGCGGAGGATCTGACCTTCCTTACCGGCGAACTCCGAGTAGATCCCCTCACGCTCGGCGTCCCGCACCTTCTGGAGGATGACCTGCTTGGCCGTCTGGGCCGCGATCCGCCCGAAGTCCTGAGGCGGCCGCTCCTGCTCGAGCTCCAGCTCGTCGTCGAGCTCGGCGTCGGTGTTGAGCGCCTTGGCGTCGGTGAGGGAGATCTCCTGCTTGTCGTCGGCGACCTCGGTCACGACCTTCTTGCGGCAGTACACCCGGAGGTCGCCGCTCTTGCGGTCGATGTGCATCCGCCAGTTGTCCGATGCACCGAGAGTCTTGCGCGACGCCGAGAGCAAGGCAGACTCCAGCGCCTCGAAGAGGATCTCCTTGTCGATCCCCTTCTCTCGCCCGATCTGCTCGATGACGGTGATCAGCTCTCGGTTCATCGCGTCCTTGACTCGCTGAGATTCTACGCCTTGCGGGGCCAGGGGACCTCCGCCTCCAGTCGCGCCTTCGTGACGGCCGCACGGCCGACCTCGGTGCGCTCGCCGTCCCGCTCCAGCACCAGCCGCTCGGGCGTGACCTCCTTCAGCCGTCCCTGGACCTCGGCCCCGCCGGCGAGCCAGCAGCGGACCTGCTTGCCGACGGCCCAGCGGTATTCCCGGTCCTTCTTGAGCTGCCTGTCGAGCCCCGGGGAGGAGACCTCGAGATCGTATCCACCCTCGATCACGGCGGCGGCGTCGAGCACGTCCCCGAGTTCCCGACTCAGGCGCTCGCACTCCCCGATCCCCACGCCTCCGGCCTTATCGACGTAGACCCGGAGGACGCCCCGGGACCGGAGCCCGCGCCATTCGAGGTCGACCAGCTCGAGCCCGTGGGCGTCCACCACCGGGGCGACCGCCTCCTCGATCAAGGCCATCCTTTCCGCGTCGTCCATAACGTACAGTCACGCCTCAAGGTACAGTCACGCCTCGGCCGGCGGGGCACCGCCACGCGACGGCCTGCAGCGCGGACCGCCTCGACTCCAGTCGGCAAAACTAAAAAAAGCGGGCTAAGCCCACTTTTTCAGGAATTTAGCACGTGTTCGGACCGGAGGCAAGGCGGAGCACAGACTCCCGGTGCTCCGCCAGAGACACCGCGGGCCCTTGACGGGCCCTGCTACTTGTAACCCGGCTTCTTGTTGGCGCCCTTGACGCCGGGATCGTAGACGAGGCGGGCGACCGGCTTGCCGTCCCGGATGTGGGACTCGAAGATCTCCTTCAAGTCCGACTCCTGAACGCCGCCGTACCAGACGTTCTCCGGGTAGAAGACCATCATCGGGCCGTGGCCGCACTGCGAGAAGCAGCCGGCCTTGTTGATCCGGATGTCGGCCTTGAGGCCGGCCTTCACGGATTCGTCGCGGAGGAATTTCACGTACTGCTCCACGTTGCCCTGCGTCGGACACGAATCGCCGGAGGTGCACACGAAGACGTGAGTCTTGTACTGTCCCATCACTGGGCCTCCACAGCCGCCGTCTTCGCGGCCTTGCGCTCGGCGATGAACTTGTCGACTTCCTCGCGCATCGCCTGGACGATCTCTTTCTCGGGCACTTTGCGGATCACGTCCCCGTTCTTGAAGATGAGCCCGATGCCGCGGCCCCCCGCGACGCCGATGTCGGCGACGCGTGCCTCGCCCGGACCGTTGACCTCGCATCCCATCACGGCGATGTGGATCTCCTCGTTCAACCCCCTGAACTCGTCCTCGACCTCCTTCGCGAGCTTGACCAGGTCGACGTCGGCGCGCCCGCACGACGGACACGACACGAAGGTCAGACCGCCCTTGCGCAGCCCGAGCGCTTTGAGGATCTGGATCCCGACCCGGACCTCTTCGGCCGGATCCGCCGAGAGGGACACGCGGATCGTGTCGCCGATTCCTTCCGAGAGAAGCGCGCCGAGGCCGATCGCCGACTTGATCGTGCCCACGCCGGGCGTTCCGGCCTCGGTAACGCCGAGGTGGAACGCGTACTCGACCTTGTCGGCGAGCATCCGGTACGCCTCGATCATCATCAGCGGGTCGGAGGCCTTCAGCGAGATCTTCATCTCGGGATAGTTCAGGTCCTCGAGGATGTGGATGTGGCGCAGGGCCGACTCGACCATGCCCGCGGCGCTCGGCCCGTTGTACTTCGCGAGCAGGTCCTTCTCGAGCGAGCCCGCGTTGACACCGATGCGGATCGGGATCCGCTTCTCCTTGGCGAGGTTGACGACCTCCTGCACGAACCCCTTGCCGCCGATGTTGCCGGGATTCAGCCGCAGCCCGTCGACGCCCTGCTCGAGCGCGATCAGCGCCAGCTTGTAATTGAAATGGATGTCCGCGACGAGCGGGATCCGGATCTGCCGTTTGATCTCGCCGAGCTTCTCGGCGGCTTCCTTGACCGGCACCGCGCAGCGGACGATGTCGCATCCGGCCGCCTCGAGGGACCAGATCTCGAGCAGGGTTGCCTCGACGTTACGCGTGTCGGTCTTGGTCATGGACTGCACGGTGATCGGGGCGCCGCCGCCGACCGTGAGGCCGCCAAGCTGGATCTGCCGCGTTTTCCGCCGTGTGATCATTGGGCCGTCCTATCTAAAAATTCTGAACGCGTCGATTCGGACGAGGTCATTGTAAATCGCGAAGACCATCAAGAGCAGCAGAAGAACGAGCCCGAGCTGCTGCGCGGCCTCGCGCTTCTTCAGCGACACCGGCCGCCCCAGAATCCCCTCGATCACGAAAAACAAGAGGTGTCCCCCGTCGAGCATCGGCACCGGCAAGAGGTTCAGGACGGCGAGATTCACGCTGATGACCGCCGTGAAGAGCGCGAGCGAGGGCAATCCCTCGCGCCGCTGGCGCTCGCCCTCCGCCGCGATCTGGATCGGCCCGCCGAGGTTCGACAGGGGCAGCTCCATGGTCACGAGCTTCCAGAGCCCCTTGGCCGTCAGCACGGTCATGTCCCAGGTCTTCGCGGTGCCGTAGCCGATCGCGGCGATCGGGTTGTAGCGCTCGTAGCGCACGGCCTTCATGACGATGCCGACGCCGATCCGCCCGATCTCCACGTCCTGGCCGGACGGGCTCTTCTCCTTCACGGTCGTCGCCGTCACCTGCAGGGGCACCGGCTTGCCGTCGCGCTGCACCACGATCTCGAAGGTCTGGCCGCCGCGCTTCTGGATCGCCTGCGTCAGCTCGTCGGGCGTGAACACCGACTGCCCGGCGACGCCGATCACGACATCGCCCGGGCGGAGGCCGGCGCGCTCGGCGGGCGAGCCCGCGTTGACCGCCCCGATCTGGGGTGTCAGCTGCGGTCCGATGCCGAGATCCCACTCTTCCCGTTGCTCCTTGAAGATGGGATCGCGCACGGTGGTTTTCCGCGGCGTGATCTCGACCTCTCGCGTGGCCCCGTCCCGCACGATCGACAGCCGGAGCGCCCGGCCCTGGGAGGCCGAGATCGCCCGGTAGAGATCCTCCCAGAACGCGATCGGACGGCCGTCGACGGCGGTGACCGTCTCGCCCGGCTCGAGGCGCGCCGCTGCCGCGGGACTGTCCTCGGTGACCCGGCCCACGATCGCCGGCGAGACCGGGCGGCCCAAGGTCGCCAGGACGATGATGAAGATCACGGCCGCGAGCACGAAGTTCATCCCGGGACCGGCGAAGACGATCAGGAATCGCGCCCACAAGGGCTTCAGTGCGAACGCCTTCTGCGGGTCGTAGACCGGTGCGCCGCCGCCCTCGAGCGGATTTTCCTCGCCGACCATTTTTACGTAGCCGCCCATCGGGATCGCCGACAGGCAGTACTCAGTCTCCTTGCCGCGCCACCGCGCCAGTACCGGCCCGAAACCGATCGAGAACCGCTCGACGCCGACACCGGTCCACCGGGCCACGAGGAAATGGCCGAGCTCGTGGACCAGGATCAGGATGCCGATGACGACGAGGAAGGAGAGGACGGTGGTCACGAGGAGCGCGCTCCGTGACGGATGTCGATGGCGTGCTGCACGGTGCGCCGGGTGTCGGCGTCAACGGCCATGCAAGCGTCGATCGAGCTGAGCTCGCCCGCGCGCGAGGCGTCGAGCGCCCCCTCGATGAGCTCCGCGATCGCGTTGAAGCCGATGCGCCGGTCGAGGAACGCGGCCACCGCGACCTCGTTGGCGGCATTGAGCACCACGGGCGCCGAGCTCTCGCCCTCGAGCGCGGCGCGCGCCAGCCTCAGACACGGGAACTTGTCGATGTCGGGCTCGTAGAAGGTCAGCTGGCCGGCTCGCACGAGATCGAGTCTGGCGGTCGGCATCGGCCGCCGCTCTGGATACGTGAGCGCGTAGAGGATCGGCACGCCCATGTCCGCCACTCCCAGCTGGGCGATCACGGACCCGTCGATGTACTCCACCATCGAGTGAACGATCGACTGCGGGTGGACCACGATCTGGACCTGATCGGACGCGACGTCGAAGAGCCACCGCGCCTCGATCACCTCGAGCCCCTTGTTCATCAGGGTGGCGGAGTCGATCGTGATCTTGGCTCCCATCTTCCAGGTCGGGTGCTGGAGCGCGTCCTCCACGGTCACCGTCGCGAGCCGCGCCTTGGGCGTTTCGCGGAACGGCCCGCCGGACGCGGTGAGGAGGATGCGGTGAACGTCGGCCCGGCTGTGGCCGGCGAGACACTGGAAGACGGCGCTGTGCTCGGAGTCGACCGGCAGGAGCTTCACGCCGCGGGCCCGCGCCGCCGCGGTCATCAAGCGGCCGGCCATCACCAGAGTTTCCTTGTTGGCGAGCGCGACGGTCCGCCCGGCCTGAATCGCGGCCATGGTCGGCAGAAGTCCGGCGCCGCCGACGAGCGCGGAGACGACGATGTCGGCCTTGACGTCGCGGGCCAACGCCACGAGCCCGTCAGGACCAGCGAGAAGCTCCGGACGCGGCGGCGGCAGGAGACGCGCGAGCTGGTCGCGAGCGTCCGCTTCCAGGAGCGCGACGGCGCGCGGCGAATACTTCTTGCACATGTCCGCGATCCGCTCGACGTTCGACCCGCGGGCGGCGAGCCCCGCCACCGAGAACTCCTCGGGGAAGCTCGACACCATGTCGAGGGTTCGCAAACCGATCGATCCCGTCGCACCGAGCAGCGTGATGCTTTTCATGCGCGGCACCAAGCATATAGCGAATAGAGGTAAAGGGCCGGAGCGTTGAAGAGCAAGCTGTCGATTCGGTCCAGCATGCCGCCGTGACCCGGGATGAGGCCCCCGGTGTCCTTGGTCCCGATGCTTCGCTTGACCGCCGATTCGGCGAGATCGCCGACCTGTCCGATCACACCCAGGAGGGCTCCACCTCCGGCGGCGCCGACGAGGCTGCACGCCGGCAGGAGCCAGGCCGCGAGCGCCAGCGCCGCGGCGACGGACACGATGACTTGAGCGACGGCGCCCTCGAGGGTCTTTCTCGGGCTCAGGATCGGCGCGAGCCGGTGGCGGCCGATCGAGGAACCGACGAGATACGCGGCCGATTCGCCGGCCCACGTCACCCCTACCAGGAACAGCACGAGCTGAGGGCCGTCGGCGCGGCTCTGCAGCCAGATCGGGTAGCCGAGGAGCCAGCCGACGTAGACCGCCCCGAACACGGTGTTGGCGGTCGACTCGACCAGCGGGCGCCCCGAGGTCCAGAGCGGCGCGCTGCAGATGAGCCCGATGCCCAGGACGAGCGCGAGCTCGGGCGTCGGCATCCACCGCAAGGGCTTGCCGTCGTCGCCGAGTCCAGCGTAGAGGCTGGTGGCGAAGCTGGTCGTCAGCGCGGCGCCGACCCCGACGGTGAGCCACGTGCTGATCGGCCGCCCCGTGCGCTCGAACATCCGCGCCAGCTCTCCGCAGGCCGCCACGCTCGCCGCGATCACGAGCAGCTGGAAGACCCACGTCGGGGCGCCGGCGGTGACCCACACGAAGACCGGAATCAGGACCACCGCGCTCCCGACGCGCTTCCACCCCGGCGAGACGGCCCCGGCTTCGCGGACACTCACGCGCGCCACCTCGGTCTCGACCACGTCACACCTTTCCGAACCGGCGCGCCCGACCCTGGAATTCGGCCACGGCGCGATAGAGATCGACGGGGCCGAAGTCCGGCCAGAGCGTCGGCGTGACCCAGAGCTCCGTGTAGGCGATCTGCCACAGGAGGAAGTTCGAGATCCGCATCTCGCCGCTCGTGCGGATCAGCAGATCCGGATCGGGGAGGTCGGCGGTGTAGAGAGACTCGCTGATCGTCTTCTCCGAGATGTCCTCGGGCCTGAGCTCGCCGGCCGCCACCTGGCGCGCCAGCGAGCGGAAGGCGTCGATCAGCTCGTCGCGCGCTCCGTAGTTGAACGCCATCAGCACGGTCAACCCGGTGTT
>Ga0209802_1001515_pt1 | contig 17170 bp, 30 predicted proteins | sample GraSoiAngelo_129_FD_185886 | JGI IMG/M metagenome (GOLD analysis project Ga0209802, IMG submission 185886) | Grasslands soil microbial communities from the Angelo Coastal Reserve, California, USA - 14_0927_12_40cm (SPAdes) (version 2) | ecosystem: Environmental > Terrestrial > Soil > Grasslands ... | reverse complement strand
TGGTTCGTCGGGCGCACCAGCAACAGTATCGACGCATCGAGCCTGATGTGGGCGTTCTTTCGTGCGCATCGGCTTCGAGAGGCGCAGACCGGGGCGCAGCACAAGTGAGGTGGCGTCCGGCGATGTGGTGTGATGATTATCCTGGTGCCGTTGTGTTGACCGCGCCGTCTAACACGCGCCTGAAGCTGGCGGCGCCCGTCGTCTGTGGTAGAATTGCGTTTGTGAACGTTCCAGCACGGCGGTCGCAGCTTAGGCGCCATTCGTTAGGCAGCAACGCAGGGGTTCTATGAGCACTCTCTCCAAGATTTCTTGCCGCCGCTTTCCCATCAGCCTCGCCGTGGCCGCCCTTGGCGTTGTGAGCTCACTTCCTGCTCAGGATGCGGGGCGCTCCACACCGATAGCCGTCGCTACCATCCACCTGCAGCCCACGCTCGCTGACAGCCTGTTTCTCGGCGCTGCCGTGCTGCGGACCCGGGCGCGCTGGTCGGCAGCCGGTGCGTTGCAGATGCCGGCACGGCGGCACATGCCGCCTGAACTCAAAGGTGGTATGCTCGGCATGGGCATCGGGTTCGGTGCTGGCGCGACCTACGGCCTGTACCGTGACCTCAAGGGCTGCAACCCCTTGCTCTGTGGCTTTGGTCCCGTGGCCTACGGCATCTATGGTGCGGGTCTCGGTGCGATGGTAGGAATGGTCGCTGGCTTCGTGAGCCGATTCTTCTAGCGCGGCACCATGCGTCAGCGTTGCTGCCTAACAAGCGCTTGAAGCTGCCGGGCGGTGAGCGCTTCAAGGGAAGCGGAGTGTTGTGCCCTGGCGGGCACGGACTGTCGTCCCCTTGCCTCGCGCCGGCGGGCGGGTCGCCCGCAGTTTAGGCGCGAGCCGTTAGGCGGCTAAATAGGTAGGAGGGCAACGATGGCGAAGATTACCGGAGTCGGCGGCGTCTTCTTCAAGAGCAAAGGCGACAGTGCTGCACTGGCAGCGTGGTATCGGAAGCACTTGGGCATGTCGCTGGAAGACTTTGGCGGCGCTATCCTCAAATGGCCGGCCGATAAGGCCGAGGATCAAGGCCTTACTGTGTGGCATGTCGCGGAGAAAGACAGCGAGTGGTTCAGCCCGAGCAAATCTTCCTTCATGATCAACTACCGGGTCGACAACCTCGGCGAGCTGCTGGAGCAGCTGCGTGCGGGGGGTGTGGAAGTCATCCAAGGACCCGAATCGCACGAGAACGGCAAGTTTGCGTGGATCATGGACCCAGACGAAAACAAGGTCGAGCTCTGGGAGCCGAAGGTATGGGACGACAAGAACAAAGGTGCCTGAGAAACGCCGCCCAACAACCGGTTGCAGCGGACGGTCCGCTGCGCGGCCCGCCGCTGAACCGGAGCGTTAGACGGCGCGCCTTCCTTCATTGTGAACCCACCATGGCCTTTGACGAACGGTTAGCAGATCGCATTCGCGGCTCGCTGGGCCGGCGCAAGGGGCTCGTCGAAAAGAAGATGTTCGGCGGCGTGGCCTTCCTTCTAAATGGCAACATGTGCGTCGGGGTCCATAAGTCGGAGCTCATCGTGCGCCTTGCACCAGAGGAGACGGATACTGTTCTCGCTCAGGCTCACACGCGGCGCTTCGACCTTACCGGGCGGCCGATGAAGGGTTGGATACTGGTGGAGCAGGCCGGTCTGAAAACGGACGCGCAGCTGAGCAAGTGGGTCCAGGTGGCTGCGAAGTATGCGGATTCACTTCCGGCAAAGTGAACGCGCCGTCTAACACGCGCCTGAAGCTGCCGGCGCCCGTCGTCTATGGAGACTTGCATTTGTGAGCCATTCAGTGTGGCGCCGCAGCTTGGGCGCAATCCGTTAGACGGCAGCACGTTCCGGCATTAGATTGGTTCCTACCATGCACTTCAAGATCGAGATCGAGCGTGAGGACGACGGCCGTTGGATTACGGAGGTTCCTGAGCTTCCAGGCGTGATGACGTATGGGAAGAGCAGGGACGAAGCCATGGCTCATGTTCAGGCGCTGGCCCTTCGCGTCCTTGCGGACCGCCTCGACCACGCCGAAACCGCGCCGGATCCGCTCAACGTGACCTTCAAAGCGGCGTGACCGCCTGGCGCGCTACGAAGGCGCGGCGGGTGCTGGCGGCGTTGCTTCACATTGGATCATCAAACGAGAAACAGGCTCCCACCGTACCTTGGCCCGCGAGGGCCGGTCGAACTATGTCTTCGCCTTTCACGATAGCGACGAGCTCGGGCCCAAGATGCTGTCCCGGATCGCGAAGCACACGGGGTTGACACCTGAGGATCTGTGAAGAGGCTGCCGTCTAACAAGCGCTTGAAGCTGCCGGGCGGTGAGCGCTCTAAAGGAACCGGAGTGTTGTGCCCTGGCGGGCACGGACTGTCGTCCACTTCACCTTGAGCCGGCGAGCGGTCGCCCGCAGCTTAGGCGCGATCCGTTAGGCGGCGCCCTGTCCACGTTCATCGACTGGGGCCGCCGCACGCCACAATCTCGTAGAGCGACGACAACCGCAACCTTCGGAACGCTCTCTGAACCGCAGAGGAGGAATACGTGCCTTGTCGTCTACACCTCCTGCTGGCGGCCGCTCTGTTGGCCGGCAGCCTTTCGCTGCACGCGCAAGAGGCCGTTGTCGGCGCGAGCGATCCGGAGGCCCTGTTCCACAGCAGCGACTCGAAGCTCAATACGAACAAGCAGGCGGCCTACCACATCGTAAGGGACCTGCTTGAGGCGGCGCACTGGGAGCTGGCAGACAAATACTTGACGGAGCGGTACATCCAGCACAATCCGAACGCGGCGTCCGGACGCGATGGTGTGGTGAAGTACTTCACCGAGGTCCGGAAGGTGAGGCCCGTACCAATACCGGAGAAGATGAAAACGAAGGTCGTGTCGGTGGTGGCGGAGGGCGATCTCGTGGTGGTCGCGTATGTGCGCGAGCTGAAGGACGCCAAAGATTCCTCACAGAGCTACACCACGACTTGGTTCGATATGTGGCGTTTCAAGGATGGCAAGGCGGACGAACATTGGGATCCGGCGACGCGGATAGGTCAATGATTGTTAGGAAGGGACCCACGTATCGCCGACCGAATCGATGAGCCGCCCAACAACGGCCTGACGCTGACGGTGCCTCTCGGCGTCGCCGGGCGTAAGATGAGCGTCACGTCGTGCTCGCCATTGGGCGAGCACCGATGGCGGGGCGCCGCCTAACAAGCGCTTGAAGCTGGCGGGCGCACTCGTTCTAATGGAAGCCATTGTGTCGTGCCCTGGTGGGCACGGACTGTCGTCCACTTCTCTTGCGCCGATGGGCGGGTCGCCCGCAACTTAAGCGCGATCCGTTAGGCGGCGCCCACGGTACGCTTTGTGGTCCACTTGGGCCAACCCACCCTGGCATCCTGGACGGAGGGCTGAGCCATGTTCGACACCGGCAGTCTCGTCCCGATTGTATTCCTTCTGACCGTCGCCTTCACACTCGTCGGTCTCGCCAAGGTGATCTCCGATGTGCGGATCCGCCGCCGCCTCATTGATGCCGAGGTTGCACCCGAGCTCGCCCGAGTGATCGCAGGAGCGCCGAAGGAGGACCCCGGTCTCTACAGCACGCTCAAGTGGGGAATGGTCCTCGGAGCGGTTGGACTCGGGCTGATCCTGATTCAATTTCTACCATATCGCTCGGGCGAGCCGATAGTGCTGGGAGTCATTCTCGTCTTCGCGGCCGCGGGCCTCCTCGCCTACTACGCCACTGCCCGGCGGCTAGCCCATCCCACGGCAAGGGGCGGCGCCGCCTAACAAGCGCTTGAAGCTGCCGGGCGGCGATCGCTTTAAAGGAAGCGGAGTGTTGTGCCCTGGCGGGGCACGGACTTCGTCCAACGGGTTTGCGCCGGCGGACAAGTCGCCCGCCACTTAAGCGCGATCCGGTAGGCGGCGCATCCCGAAACGGCTTCATTCTTAATTGCGTATAGCACGGACCCCCTCTTGCTAGCGAGCGGAATCCGTGATGAATACCGACTTCGCCATCCTCCTCTTCTGGTTCGGGATTTCAGTCACCGCAAATATCGGTCTCACATTCGCCTGGTTTCACATGCGCAAGCGCGTGCGCCAACTCGAGAGTCGCCCTGTCGATCTGTCTCAGCTCGATGATCTTGCGGGTCGTGTCGATAGTTCCTTGGAAGCCCTCAGCGCACGCATGGACGATCTTGCAAGCAGTCAGGATTTCATGAACAGAGTGCTCACGGATCGCCTCGATCGCCTGGGCCACGCCCTACCGGCACCTGAGCCTCATGACACTCCCCATTAGTGGCGGCGCCGCCTAACACGCGCCTGAAGCTGGCGGCGCCCGTCGTCTGTGGTAGAATTGCGTTTGTGAAGCTCCCAGTGTGGCGCCGGAGCTTAGGCGCGATTCGTTAGGCCGCGCCCATCGCTCCCGGGAATCTCCTTGGTTTGCGACGAACTCTCTTATACGAGCATCCCATGAAACTCGACATCTATGTCAACTACGCCGGGAAGTGCGAGGAGGCGTTCCGCTTCTACGAGCAGCACCTTGGCGGCAAGATCACGATGATGATGACGCATGAGCAGCAGCCGAATCAGGCCAACGTACCGGCCAACTGGAAGAAGGCCATCCTCCACGCCCGCATCGAGATTGGCAAGACGGTGCTCATGGGAGCCGACATACCGGGGGCTGAGCCCATGCGCAGCGCCTATCTGACCTTAACCGTCGACAGCGCCGAGGAAGCGGAACGCCTCTACGCACTCCTTTCTGATGGCGGTCAGATCTTCATGAAGATGGAGGAGACCTTTTTCGCCTCTCGCTTTGCGATGCTCCGGGACAAGTTCGGCACGTCCTGGATGCTGCTCCACGAGCGTCAAGCGACGAAGCCGCCAGTCGCCCGCAGCTTAAGCGCGATCCGTTAGGCAGCAGCTCAAGGACCCCATTGCATGACAGAAAGGCCATGAAGGCATTCGTCCTCGATCGTTACAAAAGCAAGAGCGCAGTACGTCTCGGCGAAATGCCGGAACCGGAAGTCCGGGACGATGATGTACTGGTCCAAGTCCACGCAGCCAGTTTAAACCAGCTGGATTCCAAGATTAGGGACGGCGAGTTCAAATTCATTCTGCCCTATCGCTTGCCGCTGATTCTAGGCAACGACGTGGCCGGGGTCGTAGTCCGTGTCGGGTCCAAAGTGCGACGGTTCACGCCGGGCGACGAGGTTTATGCACGGCCGCATCAGGACCGGATCGGGACGTTCGCGGAATTCATCGCCATGAATGAAGCTGACGTGGCGTTGAAGCCGAAGAATCTCACCATGGAAGAGGCAGCGTCCATCCCTCTAGTGGGTCTGACAGCTTGGCAAGTATTGATTGAACGCGCCAACCTGAAGAAGGGCCAAAAAGTCCTGATCCACGCGGGTTCCGGTGGAGTAGGCACATTCGCCATTCAACTGGGAAAGCACATCGGCGCCACGGTGGCGACTACGACGAGCACAGCGAATATCGATCTGGTCACAAGTCTCGGCGCGGATGTCGTCATCGACTACAAGAAAGAAGATTTCGAGAAGGTCCTGAGCGGCTACGACGTCGTCCTGAACAGTCTTGGCAAGGACACGCTCGAAAAGTCCCTCCAGGTGCTGAAGCTCGGTGGAAAGCTCATTTCCATCTCCGGTCCGCCGGATGTAGAGTTCGCTAAGCAGAACGGGTCGAACTGGTTCTTGCAACAAGTCATGCGCCTTTTGAGCTTCGGCATCCGGAAGAAGGCCAAGCACCACGGCGTTACCTACTCGTTTGTTTTCATGCGAGCGAACGGCGAGCAATTGAGCAAGATCACATCCCTCATTGAATCTGGCATCATCCGGCAGGTCATGGATCGGGTCTTCCCGTTCGAAGCCACCAAAGAGGCTTGGGCTTACCTCGAAACGGGGCGCGCAAAAGGCAAGGTCGTCATCAAGGTGAGTTAGGATCGCGGGCTGCCTCAAGCACACTCTGCTTCTCGCAGAACCCCAAGCTGTTAGCACCCGAGGAGAAGCATGCGATATCTCGCAATCCTATTTACCACATTAGGTCTCGCAGCCTGCAGCACGGCTCCAGTCACGCGCAGTGAATCCGAGGCGGTGAGTCCCACTCAGGTACTTGCGCCCGGACTACAGAAGGCATCAATAGATTCAGTCGTACAATTCTTGCTTACAGCAGCCGCTACTGATTTTCGTACCCACCGCCCACCAGATCTTGTGCGCTTTCGTGATGTGCGCATTGGCCACGTTGTGACTCCTGGTGGAAACGAGCAGTACATGTTGTGCGGCCAGTTTCTGCCAGCGCAGGAAGGAGGCAACGCTGAGTGGACGCCTTTCGCGACGATCAAGACATCGGGTTACGAACAATGGATTGGCGCTCAAGCCGCGCGCTTTTGCCAGGGCTCATCGGTCATATGGGACAAGGTGGGCGATTTGTCGTCCTCGCTGCAGAGCCGACTCGCTTCTCTGCGATAGGGTACAGGCAGATGCTTCCGAAGGAAGGTTGCCGCCTAGGCGGCGCATGTTAGAACAGCGCGGATCCGCATTTCGCACGGCGACCAGGTGTCCAACCAAAGGTAGTATGCGGAGGCTCTATGAGCCCAAAGACCGATACACAGAAGTCCGCCAAGAGGGCCACCGTGACCGGCAAGGCGGTCAAAGGATTCACGGACGAGGAACGAGCCGCGATGAAGGAGCGCGTCCAAGAGCTGAAGGCGGAAGCGCGCCGCGGCCCGCGCGCGAAGCAGGCGGACGCGGAACGCGACGTGCTCGCGAAGATTGCCGAGATGCCGAAACCGGATCGCGCCATGGCCGAGCGGCTCCATGCCATCATCAAAGGCAGCGCGCCAGCCCTCTGGCCGAGAACCTGGTACGGGATGCCCGCGTACGCCAAGGACGGCAATGTCGTCTGCTTCTTCCAAAGCGCGCACAAGTTCAAGGCGAGGTACGCGACCTTCGGCTTCAGCGACAAGGCGAACCTCGACGAAGGCACCGTGTGGCCGGTCGCCTTCGCGCTGAAGGAGTTGACCGCCGCCGACGAGGCAAGGATCGGCGCGCTCGTGAAGAAAGCGGTGAGCTGAGGAGGTCGCTGCACTCGTGATCATTCTTGCTTGGCGCCGCAGCTTAGGCGCAATCCGTTAGACCGGGAAAGGCGTATTCGCGAATCGCTCGCACTGTTGGCAGCGGAAAAGAAGCTCGGTTTGAGGTAGACGGACGCCGCGAGGGCCGCCTTCGAGGGGTGAACTCGATCATCTGGGCTTGTTCATGGGCGGAATCCCTTACGACTTCGCTTTCTTCGAAGGTTTCGATGTGACAGAACTGTTGCGGGCGACCGCTTGGCGAACGAGCGCCTTGAAGGCGGACTCGTCAACTGCTTCTCCTTCGTGGATGTCGATCGCGCGGCGTGCGTTTCCGTCGAGACTCGAGTTAAAGAGACCGGCCGGATCCTTCAGAGACGCGCCCTTGGCGAAGGTGAGCTTCACGACTTTCTTGTAGGATTCGCCGGTGCAGATGATGCCGGCGTGCGACCAAACCGGGCCCATCCACTTCCACTCCTCGATGACGTCCGGGTCTGCTTCCTTGATGAGCTTGCGCATGCTGTTGAGGGTTTCCCCGCGCCAGTCCCCGAGTTCGGCGATTCTGTGCGAGATGAGCTCCGATGCCGACTGGCCTTGGCTCGCCCCCGACTTTTTCATGTTCTCATCCTAGAAGTTCGAGAGATATTTTGTTTGCAACTGTGCAGCCGGGCCAGCCCCGGACTCACGCCGACCGGCGGAAGGGAACAAGTTGGCGGATGCGGCTGTCCCGCAAATACAGGCCGCCCCAGGCGAGAATTCCTGCGACCAACGGAATCGCGGCGCGCGCCGTGTCTGCGATCCGCAAATGAGTGGCCACCGCGCCGCCGAGATAGCCGGTCATGACGATTGCGGCGAGTCAACGCCGAACTGCTTTGCGTACTCGGCCTTCAACCGCTGCCAGCCGGCGAACTTCATGGCCTCGGCGCCGACGATGCGTCCAATCAAATACCCTGCGAGGAGCCCCTCCAGGACGTCGAAGGAGATGTGCCAGCCCGCGGCGCCCCACGAAATGAAGCGGCGATCGATGTTGTGCCACAGCGTCAGGCGCGTGCCGCCACCAAAGGCTTCGAGTTCCCAGCGGGTATCGTTGTACTCAAGCACCCTGGGAGCGTCGGCTCGCGTCACTCTTGTTTCCAGCGGCGCGGGCGTTCCCACCCAGGTGAGCTTCACCGTTCCAACCGTACCCAGGCTCCCATCGACGTCGAAGGGCGCCCACTCGCGCAGCTGCGCTGGGTCGGTCAGCGCCTGCCAGACTTTGTCCGGCGAGTGGCGCAGTTCTCTGACGACAATGAGCGTCCACTTGTCTCCGTCCTTTCGGACCTGCGCCCCGCTGGCCGGACCCGGTGCGTACGGCTCGCGATCGGTCATCTTCTTCTCCTTGTCTTCCTTTTCGTTGGCGTCGATTGATCCATGCGGTCGAGGTGGCGTTCGAGAGCATCCACGTGAGCGGACCAGAACCGGCGGAACGGAGCCAGCCAGGCAGCGACCTCCTGAAGTGGTTCAGGTTTCAGTCGGTAGAGACGGCGCTGGGCGTCCACCGTGGATTCCACGAAGCCGGCCTCGCGCAGCACTCGCAGGTGCTTGGACACGGTCGGCTGCGGCATACGAAGTTGACGCTCGATCTCTCCCACCGACTGTTGGGACGAGACCAGGAGGCTCAATATCGCGCGGCGGTTCGGCTCCGCAATGATTGCGAACGCTGATGCCATACTTTTAATATACTCAACAGAGCATATACTTGTCAAGGTATATAATGGCCTGGGGCCCAGCCTCCGGCCTGGTGGAATCGGTGACTGGCGTGCCGCCTAACACGCGCCTGAAGCTGCCGGCTCCCGTCGTCTGTGGTACAATTCCATTTGTGCACAACAAAGGACGGCGCTGCAGCTTAGGCGCGATCCGTTAGACGGCTGCGCGTATCGGCGCGCTCCTAGGCTCGTGGAAAACGGAGATCGGACTCGTGACGAAGCGTCGCAAAGTCATCGTCCACATCGCGACCAGCGCGGACGGCTATATCGCGCGTTCCGACGGCGATCTCGAATGGCTGACGTCCCGCCCGGCACCAAAAGGTTTCTATGGCATGAACGCCTTCATGAAGTCGATCGATACGAAGCTGCTCGGCCGGAAGACCTACGAGGTGAGCCTCCGGATGGGGGCGAAGTTCGATTCAGAGAGTCGACACATTGTCTTTTCACGTCATCCGCCACCAGCGGACGCCCCGTCAGGCGTGGAGTTCGTGAACGATGCAATCGGCCCATTCGTGAGCCGTCTTCGAGAGCAGCCTGGCAAGGATATCTGGTTGATGGGCGGTGGCGAGATCATCGCCTCGTTTCTTGACGCGCAGGCGATCGACGAGTTCGTCATCAGTGTGGCCCCCGTTTTCATTGGGGACGGCATCCCATTGATGGCGCGGCGTGACCGTCACATGCCCTTGGATTTATGCTCCAGTGATCGCTTCGAGGATGGTGTGGTTCAACTGCATTACCGCGTTCGGAAACAACCTTGATGCCCGAGAGTCGGCATGGCGACGACCATTCCTTGCACACGCTGTGGTAAACTGACGGCCTATACGGATGCTGACTACGCTGCACTTGCGGCGAAGGGTGGCCCTGTCCTTCCCAGCGGCGTGTGTTTCCCTTGTGCATGGCGAGATCCGGCGCTTCAGCCGGCGCTCAGAGACTATGCCGAGCGCAAGAAGGCCGAGACGATTCGCCGTGGGCGAGAACTTCTCGCGCGGCCCCTGGAGTTTATCGATCGGTTCGTGGAGAGCCTACGGTAACCTGGCAGCCTGATATCGAGTTTGAAGTGCAACACTGATGCGCTCGGAGGCTCCTATGAGCTACCGTCTCGCGGTCACACATCTCCTCGGTCTCGTGCCGCTGGTCGCATGCACCGCCGCGGCTCAAACCGCTCGTGTTGGCGCCCACTACGGCGTCAACCTCAGTGACGGTCACTGGGACGACGAGCGTCTCGGCGCGCAGGCCTCTGTTCACATGATCGGTCCACTTGAGACCGCCGGCGCGCTCAGCGTCTTCACCAACTGGCCGGGAGCCACCGGCTTCACCGGCTCAGCGTGGCAGGCCTATTGGACGATCCGCGTTAGGCCTCGAGGTTCGGCGTCATTCGCGTCAGTTGGCTATGGCTTCATCCTGATACACAGCAGCTTGCGCAACGCGAGCCTCCAGCTTGACACGTCCGGCAGCAACTTCACTGACGCCATCGTGCTGGGTCTCGAAGCTCCCACCCCCTACGTTCGCCCGTTCGCCGACCTGTATCTGATTGACATTCTCGATCGTGAGTCCGCCGTCGGCGTGAATCTGCTGATGGGCGTCCAGATCCGCTTGCCAACCCGGACGTCGAGCTGAGCGCACGGCCTAACCAGCGCTGGAAGCTGCGGTGATCGCTCCAAGGGAAACGGAGTGTGGTGCCCTGGCAGGCACGGACTGTTGCCCACTACTCTTGCGCCGGCGGGCGAGTCGCCCGCAGCTTAGGCGCACCCCGTTAGGCGGCTGGAGGGCGCACGCACCTTATTCAAGAGCTCGAACGAACCCGAGACGAGACGCTGAAGTGCTTCTCGCTCAACCGTGAGGACCTGGCGCGCAGCTACGCGCCAGGCAAGTGGTCAGTCGGCTATATCCTGCACCACCTCTCCGATAGCGAGACCGTCTTCTTTGATCGCATCCGTCGAGTGCTCAGTGAGCCTCGTCAGGTGCTATGGGTGATGGATCAGGATGCATGGGCGCGGGGTCTCGACTATTCGCGCGTGCCGCTAGATATCTCCCGGCGCGTATATGAATCGGTTCGCAACGCAATCATCTATTATGCTGGCGAGCACTATGAGCGCAGCGGCCATCTAGAGTTCGTGCATAGCGTAGACGGCGTGCGCACGTTGCGGGATGAATTCGATAAGGTCGCCGCTCATAACGAACATCACCTGAGTCAAGTCAGGTTGGCGCTTGGGCGTCCAGCCGCCTAACATGCGCCCGAAGCTGGCGGCTCCCGTCGTGAGTGGCACAATGCCATTTGTGAAAACCAAAGCAAGGCGCCGCACCTTAGGCGCACCCCGTTAGGCGGCCAACCCGAAACTCTCTGCCCCCCTTCTCGTAGCGCAACACGAGGTCAAACGTCACCTAGCATCATTGGTCGAAAGCGAGCCAGCTGAGGATGTTTGGAATTCCGGGTGAGGTCTTTTGGCCCACGGCCAGCGTCGGGGCGATCATCTTGCTTGTCTTTGCAGGTGTGGCGGTGCTGCGATTGTTGCCCCGACCCAAGTCTTCACTCGGGGAACACACCGAGCGCGGCCAGGCTTTGGAGGATTTTCAGGGGCGCCTTGCCGAACTCGATCAATTGACGCACCGGGTTAACGAGCTGGAAGAGCGCCTCGACTTTGCGGAACGTCTCTTGGCGAAGCAGCGCGAGGACCAACGGTTAGGGTCAGGCCAGGACTAGTCATTTGTGGTTCCTGAAACTTGGCTTAGGCGCACCCCGTTAGGCGGCAGCACGAATGAGCGACGTTCCCATACCTGCGCTCGAGGATAACTCATCACGGGCCCCCTCGAGGGGGATCGCCGAGCAACTGCGTGGCTTTGGCCCGGTCGGCTTACTCGCGCTGCTCGTTATCCTGGCTGGCAACCTCCTTATCGTGCCCCTGAGCGCTGTCTTCGTCCTCATTTGGGCGCGGCTTTCGCACACCACCTGGGGAGCGCTCGGTTTCGCGCCCCCACGCAGTTGGACCCGTATCTTCGCGATCGGCATACCGTTTGGCGTCGCCTTCAAACTTGTCATGAAGGCGATGGTGATGCCGTTGTTCGGGGCCCCTGCGGTCAATCCGTGGTACCATTACTTGGTGGGCAATACGGGCGCCTTGCCGGGGATGCTGTACGCAGTCATAGTGGGCGCTGGCTTCGGGGAAGAAACCGTGTTTCGCGGCTTCTTCTTCGAACGTCTGGGCAAGCTGCTCGGTGCCGGCCGAGCGGCGCTGGCGGTCACGGTCCTGCTCACGTCAGGACTGTTCGCGCTTGCCCACTATCATGATCAGGGCCTGTGGGGCGTGGAGCAAGCGGCTGTGACGGGCTTAGTCTTCGGGATGATCTACGCGGTCACAGGGCGACTATGGCTTCCAATTGTTGCTCATGCGGCCTTCGATGTCACGGCCGTGGTGCTGATCTACTGGAACTGGGAGTCTGCGGTCGCGCACTTACTGTTCCAATAACTGGCTGCCCCACGCTGCCGCCTAAGGGCTTGAAGCTGCCGATCCGTTAGGGGGCACTCCCTCAGCTCTTTGGATCTCTCGTGAACGTGTTCCCGATCGCACCTGCCGAAAGCCGATACCTGTGGTTTCTCATTCCGGTCGTCGTCATCCTCCTCGGAGCGATCGCGCTCTTGGTTACATCCGTGCGGGGCGCTCAGGCGTCGCGCTTCGAAATTCGGGCCGATGGCTTGCGTCTCGCCGGCGATCTCTACGGGCGGTTAGTGCCCAAGTCGGAGCTGCGTGTAGACCTGGCCCGCCGCGTCGATCTCGCGCGCGATGCAACGCTACGGCCCAGGTGGCGCCGCATGGGAACCGGACTCCCCGGCTATCAGGCTGGCTGGTTCCGTCTGCGCAACGGGGAGAAGGCCTTGCTGTATCTGACCGACCGCTCACGGGCGGTCTACATTCCTACAACGGCCGGCTACAGTCTGCTACTCAGCCCTGCGGACCCCGATGGGTTCTTGTCCCGGTTGCGCAGCGTCCTGCGCCCATGAGCCTCGCAGGGCAGGTATGGAGTGCCGCCTAGTGACGGCGTATGCCGTATTCTACGAATACCTGAAGTAGCGAACGCCGCCTCACCCGCCTGAATCTGACGGCGCTTAGGCGCACCTGCGAGGCGGCAACATGAGGACTGCGTCGTGAAGACCTCCGTGTTTGTGCTCGCGGCCCGCGGCTTCACGCATGTCTACGTGGATGGTGGGCTCACCATCCAACGGTTTCTGCAAGCCGGCCTCATCAACCGCCTCATTATCGGGCGCGTGCCCGTACTGATCGGTAGCGGCATCCCGCTGTTTGGCGCGCTCCAGCGTGGCATCATCCTCAGGCACGTCGCAACGCGCGTGTACGCCAGCGGCTTGGTTCAGAGCGAGTATGCTGTTGCCGCCTAACAACCGCTTGAAGCTGACCGCCGCGGCGGCCGCGTGATAAGGAAGGGATCTTCTTGCCTGCGACCGCCGCAGGCGGCAGCTTAAGCGCGATCCCTTAGGCTGCTCTCACGTTCCCACCAAGAGGCGGCCGGTGCCCTCACTATTCGACGCCCAGCGTCGCCACGAAGTGCTCGAGCGCGTCAGCCGCTTGGCACCGGATCGCAAGCCGCAGTGGGGTCGCTTCACGGCTCCACAGATGGTGTGCCACGTGAGCTGCGACCTTCGACACGGCCTCGGAGAACTCGAGACCGGCCCACCCAGGGGACTGCTCGCCCACGCGCCATTCAATTGGTTAGTGATCCACGTTGTGCCTTGGCCGAAAGGGAAGGGACGAAGCCCGCCGGAGTTTCTGGCCACGCCTCCAACGACATGGCGGGCCGACATCAGCCGGCTACGTGACCTGATCGGGCGCTTTTCTGATCGCGGGCCCGCGGCTGAGTGGCCCGCAAGCCGGGTGTTTGGCCGCATTTCGGGACGAAGCTGGGGCGTCATGCTGTACAAGCATCTCGATCACCACCTGCGCCAGTTCGGGGTGTAATGGCCGGCGCAGGTGACGCAGCAGACTAACAAAAGCACGATGCCCTGGCGGACACGGACTGTCGTCTCCGGCCTTGCGCTGGCGCGCGGGGCGCCCGCAGCTTAAGTGCGATCCGTTAACGGCACCACGAGGCAGTTGCGATGAGCAAGCCAAAGGAGGGGAGCGCATGGCCGCGGTCAAACTCATAGTGATGTACCCAACGCCGAAAGACGTGCAGGCATTCGAGCGACTCTATCAGGATGAACACGTTCCGATGGCAGTGAAGCAGCTCGGCGGCAAAACGAAGCTCGTGGCGACCAAGGTCCAGGGTTCGCCTCAGGGCAAGCCGGCGTTTTACCGCATCGCCGAGGTCCATTTTCCCTCGCTCGAAGCGCTGCAGGCCTGCGCCGCTTCAGCGGGCGGAAAGGAGACGTTGGCACACGCGGCAAAGATCTCGTCGGGCGGCCCACCGGTCATGCTGATTGCGGAGGAACAAACCTTTACCTTTTGAGAACGCTGCTGCCCAGGCGCCGCCCTCAAGCTGCTTACGTCGCATTCGTCGCCTTTCGCTCCACCGTCATGCGCACCGGGTGCCCGAACCACGGGTGTCGCTGGTCGCGCGGCAGGCCCGCAGTCGCTGGCGCACCGTACATCTCCTCCAAAGTCGCCACGACGTCGCCCATCGTCCCGTCCGGCGCGACCCATCCACCGTGGATGTCCGGGAAGTCGAGTTTGCAGTTGTCGCACTTCTTCCCGCTGGCGAAGCGGATGGGGCACCAGAAACTCTCGACGTTGCGCAGCATTTCCGCGCCGAGGGAGTACACGCCGGTCATCCAGTCACAGTACAGGCACCAGATCAGGTCGTGTCCCACCAGGCCGTTGAACTTCTGGCGGCTGACGTTCACCCAGTCCGCGTGACGGTATCGCGGCAGGCCGACCAGCGGCGTGAGGATGGGGTAGACGCACAGCTCCGCCACGCGGAGGATGATGAAGACGGGGACGGCGAGCGCGGTCACCCAGAGAGCGACGTGGTTGTTGAGCCGTCCGACGGTGCGGTTGAGGAAGCTGACGATGCGCGGCCCGTTCACGTGCGTGCGGTTGGCCAGCTCGTGAGCGAACATCCACACCAGCATCCCCAGCACCTGCCCGATGATCGATCCCACCACGCCGCGCCAGCCGAAGACGATTCCCAGGACGGTGGGGGGGATCCACGTAAAGAGGGAGACAACCAGGTCGAGGCCCGGGGCGCGGCACAGCCATGCGCCGAGTCTGGTCCCGGCGGCGCCGAGTCGGGGGATCAAGTGGAGGAGTCCCGCGAAACCGGCGATGCTGACCAGGGTGGACGCGGCGATGAGCAGCAGTGGGATCATCCTGGCGAGTCTGTCATCATACGGATTTCAATCGCCGCCGCCAAACTACTGCTGGGCGAACGAGCCGTCCAGGGAGCCTACGGTGGGGCCTCCGGGCGTCCGGCGTCACGCCTTAGCGCAGAGCGAGCAGTGAACCCTCGCGGTAGATTCGAGTCCGTGAAGACCTAGTACTTTACCGCTAGCAATGAGCTCTTGCTGCTCTTCATTCTTCGCGGCTAACCAGCGGCAGTTCAGCGACGCCGTCGCCCGCCGCGATCTCACGCGCTACCGGAGGCGAGGTCCCGACCAGACGACCCGCCTACTGAGGGACGCGATTCTCGGGGCAGGGCAGGGGAGGACAGTGCTGGATGTGGGCGCCGGTATCGGCGCGCTCAGCTTCGAGCTCCTGGCCGCCGGTGCTGAGCGGGTGACTGCCGTGGAGGCGGCGCCGGCCTACGTTGCGGCCGCTCGTGAGGAGGCTGCTCGGCGCAACGTCTCCGATCGGCTTGACCTGGTGCACGGCGACTTCGTGTCCGTCGTCGAAGACGTCATGCCAGCCGACGTCGTGACCATGGATCGCGTGGTTTGCTGTTACCCGGCTTACCAACCGCTGCTCGAGGCGGCATTGCGCCGGAGCCGGCGTCTCTTGGCGTTCTCATATCCGCACGACCGGTGGTTTGTGCGGGCCGCCGTGCGGATGCAGAATCTGGGCCGCGCCCTGTGGCGAAATCCCTTCCGGGGCTTCGTGCACTCGGCGCGGGGTATGGAGGCTTTACTCGGGCAACACGGCTTCGTGCGGAGGCAGCGTCGCGAAACGCTGAAATGGTCGGCGGATCTGTACGTTCGGGCAGACCCCGCCTAAACTGGCTCAGCGCAGTAATCAGAGGTCAATTACGCAGTCACCAAAATTGGGTGCCAGGTTTCAACATGCCCGATCTTCCACCGTGACTTGGCAACCCTACCACGAGCCCCTGCACGTCACACTGGTACGGACCGGGCTCGTCGGGTTGGTATTGGGGCTCATCGTCGCACGCCTGCAAAGTCAGCGCGCATCCTGGCCCCAATGGACCGCGTTTGCCTTGTGGTTCTCCTTCGGCGGCCATTGGGTGGAGCTCTTCTTCCTCAATTGGCTCCGTCCCCGCCTTGCCTCGGCGCGATGGGTGCAAGTCACCGGGCGCCTGTTCACTTGGCTCGTAGGTGGGACTCTGCTAATGGTAGGTGCCCGAATCACGGCAGCGTCCTTCAGCGGACAGTCGCTGCGCCTGCCGGCCTGGTGGCTCGGGGGCCCCGTATTCCTTTGCCTCGAGCTCTTGGTTCACGCGCTGCCCCAACTGCGTGGCCAGCCGAACTTTTACAACGGACTTCGGTGAGAAGGAATGCATCCTTCCTCGAACGCATCCATCAGCGTAGCCGTCGTATCCCTCTGTATCGTGGGCCTCGCCTGTCAGCCCTCCCGGCCGTCTACCGGCGAGGCGGCGGCCGGCATCGATTCGTTGAACGCGGCGTTAGTCCGCGCCTACCGGAGTCACGACCCTCGGGCGTATGCCGCGCTCTACACCGACACGGCGGTTTTCGAATGGCCGGCGTTCAACACGGTTCGGGGCCCCGCCGAGCTGGCGGCGATGGCGCGAAGCAACTGGGCGTCCCTGAGCGACATGGACCTCCGTCTGACCGTCGCGGCTCGCCGCGTCGCGCCCGATCACGCGACGGAGTTCGGCGCCTTCCAGCAATCCTGGCGCGACTCGAGCGGTGCCCGCATGATGGAGTTCGGCAGGTACGTCGCCTTCCTGCTGCGACAGCAGGATGGCACTTGGCGGATGGACCGCTTCTTCGGCTTCGAGGACTCGACTCGACGCGCGGCGCGTTGAAACGCCCGCCCTGGACACCCCCGCCCGCAGGGATCTAATTGTCTCATGCGCAACCGACTCCTTGCCGCACTCCCCGCACTCTTGCTGGCCCTCCCGGCCAGACCCGGCGCCGCCCAGACCGCCCTGCAGCTGCGGTGGGAGCTGGCGGGGGACAGCGTCGCCACCGATTTCCGCGCCTCT
>Ga0209802_1001514_pt1 | contig 17183 bp, 14 predicted proteins | sample GraSoiAngelo_129_FD_185886 | JGI IMG/M metagenome (GOLD analysis project Ga0209802, IMG submission 185886) | Grasslands soil microbial communities from the Angelo Coastal Reserve, California, USA - 14_0927_12_40cm (SPAdes) (version 2) | ecosystem: Environmental > Terrestrial > Soil > Grasslands ... | reverse complement strand
GACGGCGAATGCGAGCGAGCCGCCGATGGCGGCAAGCGTGCCCACGAGTCCCACCGCCTTCCGGTCGTCGGTGACGTCGAAGCGAGGATCGATGGCGCCGCCCGAAACCGATATCGAAACGAAACCAATCGCAAGCCACAACCCAAAGGCGATGAGCTCCAGCCCCTGCGGCACACCGCTCTTGCTTGCCACATCGACCGCGATGCTGAAAACCAGCATCGTCGCGACCACTGGCGGAAGTGCAATCAAGACCTTGGCGCGCAGCAGCTGCCACATCGTGAGCGGCGCCATGCGGAGCAGCTGGAAGCCGCGTCGCTCGCTGGGCACCGAAGGAGAGGCGAGCGCCGAAGACATGAACATCGACAGAAAAGTCACCAGCGCCACATTCGACCAGAAGCCGCTGAGGCTGCGCGACGGCTGGCTGAGGGCGGCCGCGTAGCCCAGCGGGAGGAGCAGCGCCGGGAGCAGCCGCGTGAGGCGTCGCACGTCGCGGCGAAACCCAAGCCAGTCCTTGCGGGCGATGGCGATGGTCGGCGAGCCGGCCCCGGTCGCCCTGCTTGGTGTCGCCGGCCGCTCTGACCGGCGGCGCCAGACTGTCGCCGCGCCGCCAAAGGTGCCAAGGCCCGACAGCAGCGTGCGCTCGTAGAGAAGCTCCGCGATCGCCAGGAGCAGAACCGCCAGCACCACCGTCGCGAGCGCCCAGGCGGTGGCGGATCCAGGTCTGCCGTCGACGGCCGCGCTCAGCGCATGGCCGGGCCAGGTGGTGGGCAGCCAATCTATGTGTTGCGCGAGCTCTGTCAGGTTGGACAAATCAGGCCTGCCTCTGCGCCCGAAGGTCTGGCGCAGGCTGAGGTTCCAGCCCACATAGAGGGCGGCTCCGGTCAGACCCGCCACGCCGGCGGCGACATCGCGCGCCAGACGCGCCGGCACCCAGCGCAAAATCAAAGTCATCAAGATCACCTGCAGCGCGGTGATGACGATGATCTGGAGCGCGATGAGCAGCGCCGCAAGAACGTAGTAGGGAAGGGGCGCGCCGGCTCCAGCACCCACTCCAAGAACGCCGGCGACCAAAATGCCGCTGATCAAGAGGTTGGCGGAGGTGGCGATCGCAAGCCGCGCGACGAATATGTCCCTGGTTCGCACCGGTGCCACCACCAGCTGCAGCAGGTCACGTCCCACAAAGAACGAGGCGATCACGGTTGGAAACCCGATGACCAGCATCAATAGGGACAGGCCCGTGAACGCCGCCGCGAGGAGCGGGTCGACGGCGAATGTGAGGAAGTGACCGGCGGTGGCGCCGATGGTGAAGGCGCCGCCGCCAATCACGACCGCCCCGAACAGCAGGATGAGCCCGATCGCCGCCAGCCTGGCCGGGTTGCGCCTCAATACGCGATTGCGGAACGCCAGGAGCTCGCTACCGACGATGACCTGCAGCGCGCCAGGTCCGGCCATCAGGATTCGAGCAGGCGCTCGATCATCTCTCGCGACTCTGGCCCCGCTGTGAGCTTGAGGAAGAGATCCTCGAGGTTCGCTCCCTCGCTGCCGGCCTGCACGCGCAGCTCGTCCATCGTGCCGATGGCGACGATGTGGCCGCGGTCGATGATCGCAACCCGCCGGCAAAGCGCCTGCGCGACCTCGAGGATGTGGGTCGAGAGAAGAACCGTGGTGCCGCGCGCCGCGAGCTCCTCGAGCAGGTCCTTGACGAGGCGCGCGGAGCGAGGGTCGAGGCCATTGGTCGGCTCGTCCAGGAGGAGCACCGATGGCTCGCGGATCAAAAGTGAGGCGAGTCCGATCTTCTGCCGCATCCCGTGGCTGTAGCCGCCGATCAGCTCGCCGTCCTTCTGGGCCAGGTCGAACAGGCTCAGCAGCCTGGCCATGCGCTGCTCGCGCTGCTGGCCGCGTGGCATTCGATAGAGGTCGGCGACGAAGTTGAGGAATTCGCGGCCGGTCAGGTGTGGATGGACGAAGGGCTCCTCGTCGAGGTATCCAAGCCTGGCCTTGGCGGCGAGCGGATCTGCCTGGATGTCGATGCCGTCGATCAGGGCCATCCCGGACGTGGGCCGGAGCAGGCCGCACAGCATGCGCAGGGTGGTCGTCTTGCCGGCGCCGTTGGCGCCCAGGAATCCGAATATCTCGCCCCTGGTCGCCTGGAAGCTCACGCCGTCGACCGCAGTCACCACGCCGTAGCGCTTGACCAGCTGTCGAGCTTCGACCGCGGCCGATGTTCCACCCTGGGCCGTAGTCATGCGCAGCTACAAGTTAGCGAAAGTGCCGCGCCAGCTCCGATGCATAGCTCGTTCCGAGGGTGTCCGAGCTGCGCAGCAGCCAGTCGTCGAGACGCATGCGGCCGTGCGGCGGGTCCTTGGAAACCAACAGCTCCTGCATCAAGCCCTCCAGCTCCTGTGGCGTCAGGATCACGTCCTTCACATACCTGCCCAGGGCACGCCCGGCGAGCAGCGTGAACGAGGGCGGCGTGAAAACGATGGGCCTGGTGTGGTGGATCGCGATGGCAACGCTGTCGACCAGCTCGGCGTAGGAAAGGATGTCTGGGCCGGCGGCATCGACCGTGATCCCGTCGTGCGCCGCCGCCCACACCGCGATGTCCGCCACGTCCTCGCCCGCGACTGGCTGGACACGGTACGCACCGTTACCGGGGACGAAAAAGAAGGGCGCCCGGCGCAGAAGCCAGGCGATGTTGTTGATGAGAATGTCACCCTCGCCAAAAATGAGGGTCGGCCTGACCACCGCCCACGCGAGGCCGGATTCGCGGACGACGGCTTCGGTGCGTGCCTTGCCTGCGTAGTACTCGAGCTGCGAGTCGAGGCTCGGGTTGCTGACGCTGATGTGAACGACCTTGCGCACGCCGGCTTCGGCGGCAGCGCCCATCAGCGTCTGCGTGTTGTCGACCGCGTCGCCGAAATCGAGGCCCGAATGCGGAAAGCGAATCCAGTAGGTGTTGTAGAGAACGTCGACGCCGCGCAGGCTTTCGATGAGCGCGCCACGATTCCTGAAATCGAGTGGCGTGACCTCGACGTCAATTCCCTCCGCGCCCGGCCTCCGCGGATGGTTGGTCAGCGTGCGAACCCGCCGTCCATCGGCGAGCAGGCGACGCGCGATGAACTTGCCGGTAAAGCTGAACGCGCCGGTGACGGCGTCAAGGTTCTCCACTAGAAAGGAAATCGGGTCAGGTCGTAGGCGAGCGATCCCGGCTTGACGTGGCCCGAGATGACGACCCTCGGCCGATGCCGCACGGCTTCGGCCGGGTGCACCTCCGGCCGAAGGCCGTTGAAGATGGGAAAGCGCAGGGTGCCATCGGGCGACCACTCCGAGTAGCGCACGCTGACCACGAGCTCGGGCCGCACCCATCGCACCGGCTTGGTCATGATCGGAGGAGGGTCGAGCGGGGAGGAGTCGGTGGCCAGCTCCACCAGCCTCGCCTTGATCGCATGCACCATCGCCGGGTCGTAGCCGCCGCCGACTGAGCCGCACGGGAGCAGGCGGCCATCCTCGTAAAAGCCGACGAGGAGCGCCTCGAACGGCTTCTCGCCGGTCCAACCGATGACGACGAAGTCGTCCGACTTGACCGCCTTGACCTTCAGCCAGAACGGGCTGCGCTGGCCCGGGATGTACGGGCTCTGGACGTGCTTGGCCACGACGCCCTCGAGGCCGCGCTCGAGGCATGCCTCGAAAAGCTCGACACCGTCCTCTTCGATGTGGTCGGGCACGAAGATGTGGCCACCCGCCTCCACTGCCTTGCGAAGGCGCGCTCGCCGGCGCGAAAGCGGCTGGCGCAGCAACGGTTTCTCTTCGAGGTAAAGCGCATCGAAGGCGAGGTAGGCGACCGGAATCTCGTCCTTGCGCGCGGCACCCCCGGCCAGGCGTTCTCGCAGGCGCGTGTAGTCGGGCCGGCCGTCGGAGTCCGTGGCGACGAGCTCGCCATCGATCACGCTTCCGTTGGGGACCCGGCTCGCCGCCGCGGTGACCTCGGGCAAGTACGCGGTCAGGTCGTTCAGGCCGCGGTCCTGGATGTGGACTTTGCCTTCAGGGTCGCGGAAGAGCATGCACCGGAGACCGTCCCACTTGACCTCGAAGAGGTACTCGGGCGAGCTGAACGGCGCCTCCGCCGAGGCAGCCTGCATCGGGCGCAGCTCGGAGGGAAAGCTCTCGAGCTCGATCTGGAGCTGGTTGGAATCCACCGCCCCCAGATTAGAGCGCGCCGTTACGAGGCCTTTCTTCGAGCCCTCTTGGCTTCGGCGGGCTGCGCCTTCTCGCGTGAGGCCCGCTGCTTCTTGGCCGCGTCCACCGAGGCCCGCAGCGCTTCCATGAGGTCCATGACCTTCGCCGGCTGCGGCGTGGGGGGCGCCTCGATGACCTCGCCCTCGACCTTGGCCTGGACGACCTTCATGACCGCCTCGCGGTATTCGTCCTTGTAGCGGCTCGGGTCGAAGGTGTCGGCCAGGCTCTCGATCAGCGCCTTGGCCATCTCGAGCTCCTTCGGGTTGATCTTCACCTCGCCCTCGAGTCCCTTCAGCCCTTCGGCAGAGCGAATCTCGTCAGGCCAGTGGAGCGTGTTCATCAGGAGAACGCCGTTGGTGGAGTGCAGCGCGGCGAGATGCTCGCGATCGCGCAGCGCGATCTTTGCGATCGCCAGCCGGCTGGTCGCCTCGAGGGCCTTGCGCAGCAGGTGATAGGGCTTCTTGCCGAGCTCCTCGGGCTCTACGTAATACGCGCTGTTGTAGTAGAGGCCAGGCTCGATGTCATCGCTGGGAACGAACTCCGTGATGTCGATGCTGTGCGCGGTCGCCAGCGGAATGTTGTCCATGTCCTTGTCATCGATGATCACGTAGCGGTCCTTGCCGACTTCGAAACCCTTGAGGATCTCGCCGTACTGAACCTCATGCTCGCCTTCCGGACACCAGCGCTTGTAGTTGATCGGCGAGCGGTGCTCGGGGCAGAGTTGCCGGAACGAGACCTTGGCGCTGGATTCGGTGGCGTTGTAGAGACGGATGGGGATGGAGACCATCCCGAACGAGACGACTCCCTTCCACATCGATCTCGGCATGGCGTCGAAATATACCTCCTAAGTCCAGTTCTTGGCTACTTTTCGTAAGTCATGCGTCATGCGCCGATGTCGCGGCGCTCCATGACCAGGGTCGAAGCGACGACACCGGCCATGACGATGACGATCATTATCACCAGACCAGTTTGGTCCACCCCGGCGGTGAGCGGCTGGCCGTAGAGCTTGAACGCGGATGCGTCCTGCACCCAGGTTGGCAGCCTGAAGATCGGGGCCAGCTGGGTGGTCAAGTAGCTGGCGAACACCAGGATTCCGAGCACCCCGACTGTCGCGCGCGGAATCCTCGAAGCCAGCAAGGCGCCGATCACGCCGAACACCAGGGTGAACGGCACCAGCAGAAGCGCGGCCGCGGCGAGCCGGCCGCGATCCAGGTCGATCGATTGGTAGTGGGCCTCGGTCCACACCGCGAAACCACTTACCGCCGCGATGATCAGCGCTTCGACGGCGAGCACCACAACGCGCTCGATCACGACCCCAGCCCTCGAGACGGGACTGCTGAGCACTTGCTCGAGGCGCCCATCGGAATCCTGGGCGCTCCAGCGTGCGACCTGCGTGACCGCGAACCCCGCCATGAGCAGTTGCGTGAAACCGAGCCATATGAAGCCTAGAAAGGAGGGATAGACATCGCCGTGGATGAAGGCCGAGAAATAGCGTGCGAGTCCGGGAATCGTCAACAGAGGGTCGACGATGGCCTTGGTCAGCACGACGAAAATCGCCCCCAGCGTGGCAAGTCCAACCGTCCACACCAGGATGGCGATGCGCTGTTCGTACAGCTCTCGCACGACCGGGATCCGCCACGCGAGCGAGCGCGCCACCTCGTAGCTCGCTGGACGGCTTGGGGTGGGGAGGCTCAGGAGCGGCGAGCCGACATCGCGATAGCGGAACGCGATCGCGGCCAGCGCCGACGCAGCGATGGCCATGGCAACCAGCACCAGCGTCGCGCGGACGTCAAGACTTCCATCAGGCACGAGCGGCGAGCTCTGCTCGAAGTAGTGAAACGGGGTGAGCGGGCGCCACGGGATCAGCCAGTCGAACGTGCGGCTGAGGCTGTTGATGAGAAACAGCGCGAGCAGGACCGCGCCGGCGACCGGTGTCGCTCCGCGGGCGCTCGTGAGCTGGCAGATGACCAGGGTGAGCGAATAGCAGCAGACGGCGAGCGCCACGAGTGCAAGCGCCGCCTCGAGCGCGGCCGCCGCGCTGATCGATTCGCCTCCGCTCGCGACCCCGACCAGCACGCCGGCGCTCCCGGCGAGGGCCGCAATGGTCGCCCCGATTACGAACGCACCGGCTCGAGAGGCGATCAGCCCGAGTCTCGAGGTGCCGGCGGCCAGCACGGCCTGGACGATGCCGCGCTCCTCATCCCCGCGGGCGGCGCCGCTCGCCGATGCGAGCGCCCAGATCGCGAAGGCGATGGCGAGCGCGCCATAGGCACGGAACTGCACATAACCGCCGACGGTGTCCGCGCGTATGGGCGGCGGGACGATGACTGAGAAGTTGGCCGCAAGCACGTCGATCGATCGGGCGAAAGCCTGCCGTTCCGCCGGGGTGTGGCCGGCCACCTGATAGAAACCCGCTGCGTTGAGCAGCGTGATCAGGAAGCTGATACCACCGAAGCCCGCGATGCCCCAGCGCCCGAGGCGGAGCGCGAAGAGAGAAGCGACCATCAGCTGGGGAGGGCTCGCGGCGCATCCCGGTAGTACTCCAGGAAGATCTCCTCGAGGCTTGGCTCGTGACTGACGAGGTTGGTCACCTTCGCGTCTCGGATCGCGTGAAGCAGCGGCTCGAAGCTCCCCTTCACGGTGCATGCGACGCGGTGATCCTCCGCCACCACGTCTTCGACCCCGGCCGCGGCCTTGATCGCGTCCAGCGGAACACGAGCACCGGTGGCGAACTCGATCTCGACGTGGTGGAAGCGGATCCTGTGCAGCTCATCGAGGTCGGCGATCCTGACCAGCCGGCCGGCCCGGACGATGCCGACGCGGTCGCACGCTCGCTCGACCTCGGAGAGGATGTGCGAAGAAAGAAAAATTGTCGCCCCGCCCTCGCGGGTTTCGTTGAGGAGGGCGTAGAACTCCTGCTGGATCAGCGGGTCGAGCCCGCTCGTCGGCTCGTCGAGGATCAAAAGCTGGGGCCTGTGCATGAAGGCCAGTACGATGCCGAGCTTCTGCTTGTTGCCGCTGGAGTATTCCCTGTAGCGGCGGCTGAGGTCGAGGTTGAATCTTTCGGCGAGGCCGCGCACGAGCCTGACGTCAGCGCCGCCACGCATGCCCCCGAGATAGGCCACGACCTCCGAACCGCGAAGGCTGCCGAACTGGGGCATCTCTCCGGGCACGTAGCCCACCTTCTTCTTGACTTCAACGTAATCCCGGATGCAGTCGAGGCCGAAGATGTGGGCGGACCCTGCGGTCGGCCTGACCAAACCCATCAACAGCCGGATGGTGGTGCTCTTACCGGCGCCGTTCGGACCGAGGAAACCGAAAACCTCCTGCTGCGAAACCTGCAGGTCGAGCTCGAAAAGACCACGCCCCAGCCCGTAATCCTTCGACAGCCTCGCAGTGTGAATCGCCGCTACGGCCATTGCCGCTGCATATTAGTGAGCATGAGGCTGGGTGACCTGGAGCTGTACATCCTGATCGCGGGGAGGTGGAAGGCCGATGGCGGCCTCATGTTCGGGGTGGTTCCAAAGGTCTTGTGGGAGAAGCAAAAGCCCGCCGACGGCCAGAACATGATCGACATGGCCTGCGTGGGCCTGGTCGCAAAGATCAATGGACGCGTCATCGTCTGCGAGACGGGCATCGGCACCAAGCTCAGTGAGAAACGCGCTTTGCAGGTTGCCCTTCGCGAACCCGAAGGCTTGCTGCATTCGCTGCGCCGGCTAGGCATCCGGCCGGACGAGGTCGACGCCGTCATCACCACGCACCTGCACTGGGACCATGCAGGCGGGCTCACCCGACGCGATGAGGGCGGCTGCCTCGAGCTGACTTTTCCGAAGGCGCGCCACTTCATCCAGCGCAGCGAGTGGAACTTCGCCTTGAGTCCCGACATGCGCAGCCAGTCCGCTTATGTGACCGACGACTTCACGCCCCTCGCGGATGGGAACGATCTCGTCGAGTACCTCGAGGGTGATGCGGAGGTGATGCCGGGGGTGCATGTCCGGCATGTCGGAGGGCACACGCCGGGCAGCCAGGTCCTCGTGCTGCGATCTGGCGAGCTCGCGTGCGCCGTGACCGGGGACCTCGTCTGCCAGACGCCGCACCTGCGCGTGCCATGGACGATGTCGGCCGACATCGAGCCCCTGCGGGTGCTTCAGCAGAAGGCGCGACTGTTCGACGAGGCGCAGCAACACCGATGGCTGCTGGTGTTGAGCCACGAGCCGGACCAGCCCGCCGGATACCTCGAAGAAGACGGCCGCTGCGCCCAGAACCCCGCCTGACCTGAGGGGAAGGGGTGGGACGGCGAGCTGGTCGCGATCCCGCCCTGATCGTTAACAACCAGGGGTTTCTTCAAGCGATTTCTCGCATACCGTCGCGGCGTGCTCGCCACCGTCCATTCTTGCGTGCTCGTGGGTCTCGAAGCACGGCGCGTCGAAGTCCAGGCCGACAGCGGCAATGGCAAGCCGAACTTTCACCTCGTCGGGCTCGCGGCCACTTCTGTGAAGGAAGCGCGTGAGCGCGTCCGCTCCGCGATCAAGAACAGCGGACTCGACTTTCCCCGCGCGCGCCTGACTGTCAACCTCGCACCGGCCGAGATGCGCAAACAGGGCAGCGGGCTCGACCTTCCCATCGCAGTGGCGATCGCGCTCGCAGAGATAGGGAAGCCTGGGCCGGCTCGCACCGCCTTTCTCGGCGAGCTCGCGCTCGACGGCGCAATACGGCATGTCGACGGCGTGCTCGTGGCGGCTCGCTGCCTTCGTAAAGCGGGTATCGAGCGCTTCTTCGTCCCGGCGGTGGACGCGAGCGAGGCGGCGCTCATCGATGGCCTCGAGGTCATCCCTTGCACACACTTGAAGCAGGTCGTGGCTCACCTCCTGGGTGAGGATTCGATCCCACCGCAGCCGTTCACCAAAGCGATCCTCGAATTCAGCAATGGGGCCCTCGAGCACGACCTGGGCGAGGTGCACGGCCAGGAGGAGGCCCGCCGTGCGATCGAGGTCGCGGCCGCGGGCGGGCATCACCTGCTGCTAACTGGGCCGCCCGGCGCAGGCAAGACCATGCTGGCCGCCTGCGTGCCGGGCATCCTTGGGCCGCTTGACCTCGGCGAGGCATTCGAGGTCGCGCAGGTGCGAAGCCTGCTCGGAGATCTCCTGCCTGGCAGGCCGCTCGACTGGACCCGACCCTTTCGCGCGCCGCATCACGGCGTCTCGATGGCCGGGCTCATCGGCGGTGGCACCGGGCTCGCGCTTCCGGGCGAGATCAGCAGGGCGAATCACGGAGTGCTGTTTTTAGATGAGCTCGCCGAATTTCAGGCCCCCGTGTTGCAGGCCCTCCGGCAGCCACTGGAAACCGGACGCATCACGATCACGAGGTCGGGCGGGTCCGTCACGTATCCGGCCCGGTTCACGCTGGTGGCGGCCACCAACCCATGTCCATGCGGGTGGCTGGGCGACTCCGCCAGGACCTGCCGCTGCACCCCCGCCGTGGTCGACGCCTACCAGCGGCGCCTTTCCGGACCTCTGCTCGACCGGATCGACCTCCAGGTGGGGGTCCGCCGGGTGCCGCTGGCCGAGCTGGCCTCGGAGCCGCGAGGCGAAGCATCGGCCACGGTGCAGGAACGTGTCCTGGCCGCCAGGACGCGCCAGCTCGACCGGCAGGGCTGCCTCAACGCCCAGCTCAAGCCTCGTCGGCTGCGCGAGGTGGCGCGGCTCGAGCCCGGTTCTCGGCACACGCTCGAGCGCTGGTCCGAGCAGAAGGGATTGACCGCACGCGGGTTTCACCGCGCCTGGCGCGTCGCCCGGACCGCCGCGGACCTGGAAGGGGCGGAGGTGATCGGAGACCGGCACGTCCTGGAAGCGTTGGGCTATCGACTTCATGATGTCGCCGCCTGACCTCTCGGCGCTCAACACCCGAGGCACCTGGCCCCCGCCCGCCGGTCCGCGCGTCGCCATCGTCGGCTCGAGACGTCCGTCGCCGTACGGAGAGGCGGTGGCGGAGCAGCTCGCCGCCGACCTGGCCCGGGCCGGCGTGATCGTCGTCAGCGGGCTTGCGCTTGGGTGCGACGCGGCCGCACACCGAGGCGCCTTGACCGCCGGCGGGGTCACCGTGGCGGTGATGGGCACCGGAATCGACATCATCTATCCCGCCGCGCACCTTCGCCTCGCCGAAGAGATCGTCGCCGGCGGGGGCGCACTCGTGAGCCAATTTCCCAAGGGGGCGCTGCCCAGGCGACAGAACTTCCCGGCGCGCAATGTCACCATGGCTGCCCTCTCAGACGCGGTGGTGGTCGTGGAGGCAATTCAGGGGTCGGGCGCGCTCATCACGGCCGAGGCCGCGCTCGACCTACATAAAGAGGTAATGGCGGTGCCGGGCAGCATCTTCTCGCCACAGTCCGTCGGGACCCACAACCTCATCCGGGACGGCGCTGCGCTGGTCCAGAACGCCCGCGATGTGCTGGCTGCGCTGGGCGCCGGCGGCGAGGTCCTTGACGACCCCCTGGCCGCCCCGCAACGCCTTGGTTTTGGGCTTTCCCGCGAGCGCGACGGCATCCTCCTCCACCTCTCCGACGTGCTCTCAGTGAGCGCCGCCGAGCTGGCCCGAAAGCTCGATCTGCCGGTCGCCGAGGTGCTCGGGAGGCTCACCTCACTGGAGCTCGACGGCGCTGTGCGCCGTCACGGACCGGGCTTCCTAAGGGCATTGCGCACCGGGAAAGAACGAGCGTAGGATTGCCCGCCTCAGCCGCCGGGCGGCCCGCCCGAATCCCAGCCTTGGGACTAAAACCGGCTCCTGGGGAATAAAGGAGTAGCTGTGTCCGAAGGTTTGATCATCGTCGAGTCGCCCGCCAAGGCGAGGACTTTGAAGCGGTTCCTCGGGGATCGTTTCGACGTTCGCGCCTCGATGGGCCACGTCCGCGACCTGCCTGAAAAGGAGATCGCCGTGGACGTGGAGGCGGGCTTCAAGCCTCGCTACGAAGTGGTCGAGAGCCGGCGCAAGACCATCAACGAGCTGACCTCGGCGACCAAGAAGGACCGCCAGAACGTCATCCTGGCCTCAGACCCTGACCGGGAGGGGGAGGCGATCGCCTGGCACCTGTCCGAGGTTCTGAAGCTGAAGTCCCCGAAGCGCATCGAGTTCCACGAGATCACGTCGGACGCCGTTCGCAAGGCGCTCGAATCACCGCGTGAGATCGACATGCGCCTGGTCAACGCGCAGCAGGCGCGGCGGGTGGTCGACCGGCTGGTCGGCTACCGGCTCAGCCCATTCCTCTGGAGCAAGGTGCAGAAGGGGATCGGCGCGGGCCGGGTGTCTTCGGTCGCCCTTCGCCTGGTCGTCGACCGCGAGGAGGAGATCCGAAAGTTCGTCCCCGTCGAGTCGTGGACGATCGACGTCGAGCTCTCCAAGCTGGCCGATGAGCGCCTCTTCGTGGCGCGCCTCAACCGGCCCAAGAACGCCACGGGAAGCGCAGACGCCGAAGCCAAGCTCGAGGTCAAGACGCAGGAGGAAGCCGACGCGATCGTTCACGCGCTCGAAGGCGCCACGTACCGGGTCCTGGGAGTCGAGAAGAAGCGGCGGACCAAGAGCTCGTACCTGCCCTACATCACGTCGACGCTGCAGCAAGACGCATCCAGCCGCCTGCGCTTCCGGCCTCGAAACACCATGCGCATCGCGCAGCAGCTCTACGAGGGAATCGAGCTGGGCGACGAGGGTTCCACCGGCCTGATCACCTATATGCGCACCGACTCCACCCGCATCTCCGCCGAAGCGGAGACGAAGGCGAGGGGGTTCGTCAAGGACCAGTTCGGCGAGAAGTATGTCGGCGGGCCCAGAGCCGCCAAGGCAGGCGCCACCGTGCAGGATGCGCACGAGGCCATCAGGCCGACCGATGTCGGCCGCACGCCCGACTCCATCCGCAAGTACCTCACGCCAGACCAGTACAAGCTGTACGACCTCATCTGGCGGCGGTTCGTCGCGAGCCGCATGGCGCCGGCCGTCTACGACCAGACCCAGGCCGAGATCGAGGGCGCCGAGTACATCTTCCGAGCCAACGGTTCGGTGCTCGCGTTCGACGGCTTCTATAAGGTGTGGGAGCGCGACGAGAACGGCGAGACCGAGCTCCCCGACCTGGCCGCCGGCGAGGACCTCACGTACCACGGCATCAAGCCAGAGCAGCACTTCAGCCAGCCGCCGCCGCGCTATTCGGAGGCGACGCTGATCAAGGAGCTCGAGCAGCGTGGAATCGGCAGGCCGTCGACCTACGCTCCGATCGTCGAGACGATCAAAGACCACGGGTATGTCGAGATCAAGGAACGGCGACTGCACCCGACGCGCATCGGCGAGGCCGTGAACGCGATCATGGTCGACCACTTCAAGGTCATCTCCGATGACGACTACACGGCAACGCTGGAGAAGCGCCTCGACGAGGTCGAGCGTGGCAACCAGGAGTGGGTGCCCGTGGTCAGCGACTTTTACGGCCCGCTGCAGAAGATGCTCACCGCGGCCGAGAAGGCGATGCCGGCCGACACCGACGAGGAATGCCCTCTATGCCATGAAGGACACCTCGTCCTCAAAGCGAGCCGCTTTGGTCCGTTCATGGGCTGCTCGCGCTATCCCAAGTGCAAGTTCCGCCGCGCGATGACGCCAAACGGCGAGGTTCCCGAGCCCCAACTGCTCGACGAGCCGTGCCCCGTGTGCGGCAAGCCCCTGCAAAAGCGCACTGGTCGGTATGGGGAGTTCATCGGGTGCTCGGGCTATCCAGACTGCAAGTACATCAAGCGCGACGCCGCGCAAGCCGAGGCTAAGCCGACCGGCGAGAAATGCCCGCAGTGTGGGGAAGGGCAGCTGGTCGAGCGGACCGGCCGCTACGGGCCCTTTGTCGCCTGCTCGCGTTATCCCGAATGCAAATACCGCGCCAACATCGGCAAAGACGGCAAGGTGCGCGAAGGCCCGAAGGTGCTGGACGAGCCCTGCCCAATCTGCGGCAAGCCGTTGGTCGAGCGCCGCGGCCGGTACGGGCCCTTCAAGTCCTGCTCCGACTATCCGAAGTGCCCCGGGCCCAAGGGCGTCAAGAAGGCCGAGAAGGTCGAGGTCTAAAGACCAGTCGAGCGGGCGCGGCTCCGGTTAGAGTTGGCGCGGCCTATGCGAAAGACAGCTCTCCTCGTGGCGATGACGGCCATGCTTGCGGCATGCGGCCAGCCCACCAGTCCCACGGTCGTGCACTTCACCACCCCGTCCGCGGACGCGTCCGCGACGCCGCCGCCAAGCGCCACCCCACCCACGGGCTCGACTCCCGCAGCCTCGCCCACAGCGGTCGCAAGCACTCTGACGGGAAGCTACGGAATCTTGATCGCCGGCGGCCGCGTCGAGCTCGTCAAGACGGACGCCAGCATCGCCGCCGTAGCACCAATCGCAGCTCCGTCAGTGCAGTACTGCTCTTCGAACAGCGACGGCGCCATGGAAGCTCCACCTGTTAGCGCGAGCGGCCATCAGGTCTACTTCCGCGATGGCGACACTCGCATACGCCGCCTCACGCCTCCCACCGGCGCCACCGACGTAACCACGGTTCCAGGCGGATCCACGCAGGTGAGCTTCTTCTCTGTAAGCCCCGACGACCAACGCATCGCGGTTGTTGTCGAGGACATCTCAGCCGCAACGACGATCTCGCTCCGGCTCTATGTCGAAGACCTGGTCGGCCACGGGCACCACGCCGACATCTACACGACGACGCAGCCGAAGGGGAAGACCGGCACCACCCTGTGGCCGATGGGCTGGCATGGCGGCGCCCTCGTGCTCGCTGTCGTCGTCGCGTGCACGTTCGAGCCTGCCGGGCTCTCGCCGTCCTCCTGGCACGTGTCCAACGCTTCGACCGCGGTACGGCTTGCCACCATCAACGCAAGTAACTGCACGTTGAGCTACTGGCCTTCACCGGCCGGTGTTGGGTGCGTCAACTATTCGTCCGGCGCGACGACGCTCTACGACTGGGCGGGCAAGGTGATCTCCGTCACCGGACCCGGTTCGACCGGCTCCAGCTTCACGCAGTCCGGACTCTCGCCGGCCGGCAACAGCATCTTCTTCGCCACCGGCGCCGGCATCGGAGCACCGGCCCCTGCCACCGGCCTCGTCCAGCTCGGGCCCGGGCCCTACTCGACGCTCCGGGGGCACCTGGCCTGCAGCTGGATCGACGAGGACCATCTCCTCGCCCCCGACGGCGTCATCCAGTTTCCCGCCGAAACACCTGGAAACGTCCACGTCAACGCGACGTTCAAAGCGGTCGCGGCCGCCGGCAGCTGCGCTGGCCGGTTCCCGGGCGGCCTCTGATTCGACTTCCGGGCCCTGGGTATACTCACCTAGCCAGTCGATTAGCCCCACGAACTCAGCGGCTACGCCGTGAGTTCGCGAGGACCCCTAACGCGACTGAGTTAGCACGCCCGGGGCAATGCTCCTGTCCTTGTCGAAAGGCCAGAACCGGGCGGAAGTGGAACAGGGAGGCAATCGAAACGTGGCTCAGGTGACCCTGAAGCAGCTGCTGGAGGCGGGTGTCCATTTCGGGCATCAGACCAGCCGCTGGAACCCAAAGATGCGGACGTACATTTTCACCGCGCGCAACGGCATTCACATCATCGACCTGCAGAAGACGGTAAGGCTCCTCGACGACGCGTGGGACTTCGTACGCGGTGTCGCCGCGAGCGGCCGTCCGGTACTGTTCGTGGGCACCAAGAAGCAGGCGCAGGAGACCATCCAGACCGAGGCCGCGCGCTGCGGCATGTACTTCGTCAACCGCCGGTGGATGGGCGGCATGCTGACCAACTTCAGCACCGTCAAGAAGCGCATCGATCGCCTGCAGGACCTGCGGCGCATGCAGCAGGAAGGCCAGTTTGAGCAGCTCTCGAAGAAAGACGCCAAGAAGCTGCAGGACGAGCTCGACCGCCTGATGTTTCACTTCGACGGCATCGCCGACATGAAGCGGCTTCCCGGCGCGATCTACGTCGTCGATCCGCGCAAGGAGCACATTGCGGTCACCGAGGCCAACCGCCTGAAGATCCCGGTGGTCGCGATCGTCGACTCCAACTGTGATCCCGACCTCATCACCTACGTCATCCCCGGCAATGACGACGCCATCCGCGCCGTCAAGCTCCTCACCGGGAAGATCGCCGACGCATGCCAGGACGGTCGCCAGGAAGCGCAGGCCCGGGGCGAGATTCCGCCCGAGCCCGAGGAGCGCGAGTTCCTCGAGACGCCCAGGTATGAGGAGATCGAGGAATACCTCGAGGACGAGGAGGACTACCTGCCGACCGTGTCGGAGGAGGAGTTCATCGGCGGCCGCACCGGCGACGAGGAGGCCGGCTGATGGCCGGGGTTCCGATGGAGCTCGTCAAGAAGCTCCGCGAGATGTCAGGCGCGGGAATGATGGACTGCAAGAACGCCCTCGAAGAGGCCGAAGGCGACCTCGAGAAGGCGTACACGATCCTGCGCGAGAAGGGAATCGCCAAGGCGTCCAAGCGGGCCGGGCGGTCGACCGGGCAGGGCGTCGTCGAGGCGTACCTGCACCGCACGACCCCCGACTACCCGCCGCAGGTTGGCGTGCTGGTCGAGGTCGACTGCGAGACCGACTTCGTCGCCAAGGGCCAGGAGTTCCGCAAGCTCGCCAAGGAGATCGCGCTGCAGATCGCTGCCACAAGCCCTCGCTGGGTCTCACGCGACGATATCCCCGACGAGGTACTTGTCGAGGAGCGCGCGATCTACCTGCGCAAGGCCGAGCTGGACGGCACCCCGCCGCAGGCCCTCGCCAAGCGTGTGGACGGGCAGGTCGAGAACTTCATCAAGGAGACAGTCCTGCTGGAGCAGCCATACTTTCGGGAGACCAAGCACACGGTCAAGGACCTGATCGCGGAGAACATCTCGAAGCTCCAGGAGAACATCGTGGTGCGCCGGTTCGCCCGGTTCAACGTTCGCGAGGCCGATGGTGAGAGCGCCGATGGCGACCAGGGCGTTCCCGCCTCGGTAGCCGGCCGCAGCTGATGCGCTGATGGGCGATCGAACACCGAAGTACAACCGAATCCTGCTCAAGCTGAGCGGCGAGGCCCTCGGTGGAAAGCGCGACTACGGCATCGACCTCGCGGTTGTGCAAACGATCGCCGGCCAGGTCAAGCGCGTCCACGAGATGGGCGTCCAGATCGCGCTCGTCGTGGGCGGCGGCAACATTTTTCGCGGGCTCGCCGCCAGCGAGAAGGGATTCGACCGCGCGACCGGCGACTACATGGGCATGCTCGCCACGGTCATCAACGCTCTAGCGCTGCAGGATGCGCTCGAGCGCACCGGCATCCCAGCGCGGACCATGACCGCGATCCAGATGCCGCAGGTCGCCGAGCCTTACATCCGCCGCCGCGCGGTTCGCCACCTGGAGAAGGGACGGGTCGTCATCCTTGCCGCCGGCACGGGCAACCCGTACTTCACAACCGACACCACGGCCGCTCTGCGCGCGGTCGAGATCGAGGCCGACGTCATCCTCAAAGCAACCAAGGTCGACGGGGTCTACACCGCAGACCCCAAGCTCGACCCGAAGGCGGTCAAGCTCGAGCATCTCGATTACCTGGAGGTGCTCAACCGTGGCATCGAGGTGATGGACAACACCGCCCTCACCCTGTGCATGGACAACAACGTGCCCATCGTGGTCTTCAACCTCCTCGAGCCCGGCAACATCGAACGTGTCGTCCTCGGTGAGGAGATCGGCACGCTGGTCGGAGCCTTGGGGTGATCGATCCGATCCTGCGTGACGCCGAGTCGAAGATGTCGAAATCGGTCGACCACTTCGGGTCCGAGCTGGCCACCATCAGGACCGGTCGCGCCAACCCGGCCTTGATCGACAAGGTCATGGTCCCTTACTACGGCACCCCGACGCCGCTCAACCAGCTCGCGCAGATCAGCGCGCCCGAGGCCCGGCTCCTGGTGGTGCAGGT
>Ga0209802_1001509_pt1 | contig 17220 bp, 19 predicted proteins | sample GraSoiAngelo_129_FD_185886 | JGI IMG/M metagenome (GOLD analysis project Ga0209802, IMG submission 185886) | Grasslands soil microbial communities from the Angelo Coastal Reserve, California, USA - 14_0927_12_40cm (SPAdes) (version 2) | ecosystem: Environmental > Terrestrial > Soil > Grasslands ... | reverse complement strand
ATCGGTACATCGCGATCCAGGAGGCCGGCGAGAAGAAGGCCGGACCCGACGTCGAGATGATGGCCTGCAAGCAATACTCCGAGATCGGCGCGGAACGGTCTCTGTTCTACAAGCGGCAGCGCGCCGGTTTGGTCGATCGCATCACGGACGACGATGCTATCAAAAAGGCGATTCAGGAGCCGCCCAACGACACCCGAGCGGCGCTAAGGCGGGAGCTATGCGACACCTTCAATATCGAGATGATTGATTGGTCTATGCTGATCGTGAACGACGGGACGCGCAGGCGAATCGATCTCCTCGATCCTTACGCCACGAAGATGGAGGCACCCTATGCCACAGCAAGTTGAGGAAAAGCCGAAGAAACGGAAGAAGCAGGAAAAGAAGCTGGAGTTCGAAGCCGGCAAGGTCTTCACCCCTGGCGAAGTGAAGGACGAGGACTTCGAGCTCGATCTGGAGTCGGCCAAGTTTAGGGCGCAAAAAGGCCAAGGAGGAGATCGGCGAGCGTAGTACTTTCGCTGACCTCCTAGTCGATATTGATTAGGCACAAACGGCTTGCTTTAGTCTCATCGTAGTTTCGGTCGAGTACTTCGCTGGTTTCTTGGACGGCGAAGGCAGTCTGTCGGTCGCTCGGATTCCTCGAGGGCATTTCCACGAATATTGTTCGAGAGTCGTGGTCTAGAACAGCAATCGTCAGATTCTCGAGGAAATCCGCCGAGGATGGGGAGGGACCTTGCATGGCGTTGCTTCGCGCCGTTGGAACTGGAAACCAGCGTACGCCCTAATCTGGACGAACGCCGCCGCGGCGCGCCTGATTTTGGAAGTCGCACTCCATCTGAGGGTAAAGTCAGCACAAGCGCGCGAGCTGCTACGCTTCCAGAAACATCTTCGGGCGTGTCGGCGAAGAAGAGACCAGCTTGGACGGCTACTTCCCTTGTCTCCTCGTCAGCGGGAGATTCGAGAGTCTTTCCACAGACGTCTCAAGAGCCTCAATAGGCGGGGACCGACCAGTCGACGCTCCCCCGGCAGTGGGTCTCTCAGGCACGTTTCGCGGAAAGTGTCTGCAGAGTACCTGGCAGGCTTCACTGATGCTGAGGGCAGTCTGATTCTCGCGAAAGTGCGAATCATCGACCGATGGAATCTCCAATACGTGCCGAGAGTGTGCGTTGACAACACCGACAGGGCCGTCCTGGAAGACTTGCAACGTGATTTCGGTGGGATCCTCGCCAACCAGGTTGCGCGAAACGCTCGATGGAAGCGAGGATATAAGTTGGTCTGGAACGGGCGCAAAGTCGAGCCCTTTTTGCTTTCGGTCGGGCCGCATCTCCGAATCAAGCGAAGACAGGCACGGATTCTTATGCAATTTATCAGGCGCCGGAAGCGGACCCATCAGAGGCGAATGGGGCGACGTTTCGGACGGTTCCCTCCGGGGGTAATCGCCTACCGCGAGTCCCTTTATCAGCAAATGAAAAAGGAGAACGCGAGAGGGATATCGTCGGGCGGGCAAAGGAACAACTAACTCAGGGTTTGAGCCGCTTGGCTCCCGCCCGGGTTCTGGCTACCGGACGCGTCTCGGGCAACTTGATATCTCCCGCTCGCCTTGCCACCGGCCGGATGCCCACCCGCGTCGAGACCCTGGACAACGGCCTGAAGGTCATCCTCCGGCCGATCCCGGACACGAAGGCCCTCTCGACGTGGGTCGTCTACCGCATCGGCTCGAGGAACGAGGTCCCCGGCATGACCGGCTCCACGCATTGGGTCGAGCACATGCTGTTCAAGGGCGGCGGCAAGCTCGGCAAGGGGGACATCGACAAGATGATCTCCCGTCTCGGCGGCAAGATGAACGCCTTCACCGACACGGACTACACGATGTACTTCGAGACGATCCCCGCGGCCGCGATGGACACGGCCCTCATGATCGAGTCCGAGCGCATGCGGAACGCGGCGTTCGACCCGAAAGAGGTCGAGGCCGAGCGGACCGTCGTCATCAGCGAGCGAGAAGGCGCCGAGAACCAGCCCGACTTCGCCGTCGAAGAGGAGCTGTGGGGCCTCGCCTTCCACGTCCACCCGTACCACTGGACCGCGATCGGGTACAAGCAGGACCTCGCGACGTTGGACCGCGACCCGCTGTACCGGCACTACCTGCGGTACTACGCGCCGAACAACGCGTCCCTGATCCTGGTCGGCGGCTTCGATCCGGCCGTCGCGATGCAGCACGTCCGCGAGGCGTTCGGGCCCCTGAAGCCGGAGACGCGGCCGGACCCGCTCCGCCTGTCGGAGCCGGAACAGCACGGCGAGCGTCGCAGCGACCTCGAGCGCCCGGGCCCGGCCGACCTCCTGTCCGTGGGATGGCACATCCCGGCGGCGAGCCACGAGGACACCCCTGCGCTCGTCCTCCTGTCGACGGTCCTGGGCGGGTGGCGCGGCATCGTGCCGTTCGCGGCAGGCGATTGGCGACCGCGCTCGAACCGCCTCTACCGGGCGCTCGTCGACGCGCGCCTCGCGACGGACGTCGGCGTGCGGCAGGAGATGAAACTCGATCCGGCGTTGCTGATCGCGAGCGTCACCCTGGCCCGCGGGGCCGCCCTCGATCGCGTCGAGGCCGTCCTCGACCGCGAGATCGAGAAGATCCAGAAGAGCCCGCCGCCGAAGTCGGAGCTCGCGCGCGCCCGCCAGCAAGTCCGCGCCTGGGCCCGGTACGAACAGGACGGCGTCACGTTCCAGGGCATCCTGCTCGGCGCGGGGGAAGGCCTCGGCTCGTGGGACTTCGGCGAGACGCTCCTCGCGAAGGTCGAGAAGGTCCGCGCCGAGCAGGTCCGCGCGGTCGCCCGCACGTACCTCGTCGACGAGCACCGCACGGTCGTTCGGTTCCACGCCCAGGAGGTCCCGGCGTGAACCTCCCGGACCGGACCGTCCTCGGGAACGGCGCCGTCCTCGTGTCACACGCCCTGCCGTCGAACCCGTTCATCGCGTTCCGGGGGAGCGTGCCCGCCGGCGTCGCGGCGGAGGGGTCCGACCACGGCGTCGCCGAGTTCACGTCCCAGCTCCTCCTGAGCGGCACCCGCCGGATGAGCGCCGCGAAGCTCGCGGACCGGCTCGAGGGGATCGGCGCGACCCTCGAGTTCCACGACGGGGAGGAGCTCCTCTCCTTCCAGGGGCGGTGCACGCGCGAGACGGCCGCGGAGACCGTCCGGATCCTCGTCGAATGCCTCTCCCAGCCGACGTTCCCGCCGAAGGAGATCGAGCGCGTCCGCGGCGAGCTCCTGAACGACCTCCGCATCGAGGCGGACGACACCCGCGCCCGGGCGTTTCGCCAGTTGTCCCGTCTCGTGTTCCCGAAAGACCATCCGTACGGGCGGGACCCGAAGGGAGGCGAGGCGCGGGTCCGGCGGATCCGGCGCGCGGACATCGTCTCGTTCCACGAGGCGCACGTGGGCCCGGAGGGGCTCATCCTCGCTGCGACCGGCGACGTCGACCGGGCGCTCCTCGAGGACGCGATCGCGGCCCCGCTGTCGCGCCTCCGGGGAGACGAGAGCGGACCGCCGGCGATCCCGCCCCCGCCGCCGCATCGTCCCGGGTCCGAGTCGATCCCGATGCCGCACAAGACCCAGGTCGACATCGCGATCGGCGCGCCCGGCGTCCCCCGACGCCACGCGGACTATTACGCCCTGAACCTCGCGAACCTCCTCTTCGGCCGGATCGGGTTGTACGGCCGCCTCGGCCGGAACCTGCGGGACGACCAGGGCCTGGCGTACTACGCGTTCTCGGGCCTCGACGCACGCACGGCCGGAGGGATGTGGTCGATCTCCGCGGGCGTGAACCCCGCGAACCTCGGCAAGGCGATTGACTCGATCCGGTCGGAGATGGACCGCCTGCGGACGGAGCCCTTCACCCTCGACGAGATCCGGGACGGGAAAGACAACCAGGTCGGCTCCCTGATCGTGTCGCTCGAGCGGAACGCGGAGGTCGCCTCGGAGCTGCATCGGATGGAGTACTACGGACTCGGCATGGATTTCCTCGAGCGGTACCCCGACATCATCGGGGATCTGACGGGCGAGCGCGTCCGAGACGTCGCGCGGAAGTACTTCCTGCCGTCCGCGAGCTCGATGGTCATCGCGGGACCGGTCGGGCGTGCGCGATTCCGATTGTGAATCCGGAATTATATTGATTGGCAATTAAATAAATACACTTCGATGCATGCAGACGGAGCGCGAGCGTCCGATCGACGCGGATTCTCGACTGTCTCGGTCTCCAACTCAGAACAGGTGATCGTCCGCAATCCGGGCGGGACCGCCGACCTCACAGGGGATGGTGCGGATGCCGAGCTCCTCGATGGCCTTCTGCACCTCATCGGCCCGATCCGGGAAGGTGTTCACGTACACGGTCGCTCCCGTGTCGATCGAGAAGAACGCGGGGACACCGGCCTCCCGCAGGCGGCGGACCGCCAGGATCACGCGAAGGGTGTCCGGTTGCCAGAGCACCATCTCGCCGGTGCCGGTCATCGTGATCCCATGGAGCATGAGCGTGTCCCGTTCCGCGAGGGCGCAAATCTCGCCGATGGCCCGCTTGCGGATCGCGAGCTCCATCTCCGCGATCAGGCGCGGCATCTCGGCCAGGCGGGCGTGGAAGAACGGGGACGTGAGCGCCTCCCGATGCGCATCGTCCGTCTGCTTGAAGGCCGGAACGAGGGCCACGATCATCGCCATCCTCAGGTCGACGCCGGCCAGCTGGACCGCGTACGAGTCTTCGTCCGTCAGGCCCATCTTCCACTTGCTGAATCCGCCGGTCACGGATCGGGTCGCGGAGCCCGCGCCACGACGCGCGAAGCGCGAGATTTCTTCGTCGGTCAGGTGCAGGCCCGCGGCGTGGACGGCCGCGGTCGCGAGCGCGGCGAATCCGGAGGCGCTCGCGCCCAGTCCGATGTTCGAGGGGAAGTCGTTCTCGCTCGCCATCCGGAACGGCTCGCGGATCGAGGCCCGGGCCCGGATCGCGTCGACGACCGCGCGGATGCGCTCCATGTCTCGCGCGTTCACGTCCCGTCCGTCGATCGTCGCGGTGTCCCGGGCGACCCCGCCGAACTCCACCGTCGTCCGGCTGGTCAGGGGCGCCGTGCAGACGCTGATCGAATCGTGGAACGGGAGGCGGAGGACGGGGTCAGCGAGGCCATGATACTTGATGAGACCCTGGATCGGATGGGCCACCGCGGTCGCCTTCATCGCCAGTTCTCCAGGAGCCGTGGGAGTTCGGCAAGCCCGCGGATCTCCGCGTCGGCCCGCTCCGCTCTCGCGTCTTTCCAGAATCCCGTGTTGAACCATACCGCCCGCATGCCGATCGACTTCGCTCCGGCGATGTCGGCGACGACATCGTCCCCCACATGGACGACCTCCTCCGCGGCGAGCGAGAGTTTGTCGAGAGCGGTCTGGAAAATCGCCCGATCCGGTTTCCGGACGCCGACCTCGTCGGAGAAGATCCGGACATCCAAGGATCCGCCGATCCCCAGGCGGTCTTGGACCGGACGAAGGAAACGACCCCCGGTCCGGCCGGTGTTCGAGATGAGGCCCGTGCGGTATCCTCGGTCTCTGAGGGCGCGCAACGTCTCCCCGATGTCTGGATAGAGAGCCGGGAGTCGGGCCTCGATTGCGGAGCCGAAAGCGTCCTGGAGGGTCCGAATAAGATCCTCTCGGCCCTCCCCCTCCCCCACTCCGAGAAGCCCGAGGTAGGCCCGAGTCTGTTCCTCCACCGACAAATCTCGGAGGTCGTTCCAGGTCCGAAGGAGGAGGTCCGTCTGGGCGTCGTACGCGCGACGCAGAAGCCTTCGACTCACAGGGAGGCCCGCGGCCTTGAGGGCTTCCGCGGCCCGGTCGACGCGGATCTCACGCATCGTTTCGTCGTAGATGTCTCGGACCGCCGGGATCTCCACGACCGTCCCCCACCAGTCAAACGTCACGCCCTTGATCGCCATGGTCCGCCCTAGATGTCGAAGATGACCTCGGCGATCCCCTTGTCCGGGTCCACGGTCAGTCCGTGTCGCGTCACGGCTTTGATCGCGAGCTTCAGCTCGTGCCGTTTCTTCTCGATCGCCTCACCTCGGGCCCGGCCCTCCAAGGACATCCCGACGACGTGCACCTCGAAGGAGGAGAACAGGAGTCGCTGCGTCTCGTGGACGTACAGGAGTTCCGACAGCCACCGGAGGAGGAGCGTCGGCAGGTCGTCCGCCTCCAGGCGGACCTCGACTTCTCCGACCGGCTTCACCCTCGACAGGTCCGCGATGAAGCTGAACATCCCTTCCGCCGCGTTCGCGAACAGTTCGTCCATGGTCCGGCCATACGCGCGGATCCCGACGTCCGCGGTGTGATCGATTTCCTCGTAGCGCACACGAAGGCAAAGGCGGATGCCGGATGAAGCTTCTCCGTGGCCCGCCTAGATGCCGCGCTCGCGTCCGGGCCAGATGAGCTTGTGCAACTGGAGCTGGAGCCGGACGGGGAGGCGCTCGTCGAGGATCCAGGACGCGAGCTGTCCGGGATCCAGCCCGCGCGAGACCTTGTGCGCCGGCGTCGCGGGAGAGAAGAGGACCGTCCGCGCCCTGGTATCGACCTTCGAGAGGACGCCTTTCGCGAATTCGTAGTCCGCGCGATCGAGGAGGACGAACTTCACCTCGTCGTGCTCCCGGAGGCGTTCGAGGTTCGCGTACGCCTTGTTCGCGACCATCCCGGACCCGGGGCACTTCACGTCCATCACGTACCGCACGCGGCCGGACGCCCGTTCGTCCGGGACGCGCGCGTCGAAGGTCGAGATGTCGATCTCGCCGTCGGTCTCGATTGAATGGACGAAGGTCTCCGGAAGGCGTTCGACCGCGCGGGCGATCGACTCGCCCTGCAGCAACGGTTCGCCGCCGGTCCAGCACACGTTCCGAATCCCCCGGGCGTCGGACTGAAGGTCGCCCGCGAGGCCGAGGATCTTCTTCACCGTCGCGTCAACGCCGATCCGGGTGAAGTCTCCGCCCTCGACGGCGTGCATCGAGTCGCACCAACGGCAGCGCAGGTTGCACGTGTACAGGCGCACGAAGATCGTCGGGAGGCCGACGAGGGAGCTCTCCCCCTGGACCGACACGTAGCATTCGCTCAAGAGGAACTCTTTCCCTTTGCGCGGGGCGGCCGTGGCCGGGGCTTGCATTGTGTTCCGATGAGCCCCGTGGCCTATTAAGCGTTCGCCGCGTGCCGCCTGCGCGAGGCATATGGCAATGGATCCTTCACGCCGGCTTCGCGGAATCCTTTGAGCCGGAGTTGACACGAGTCGCAGATTCCGCACGCCTGCGATCCGCCGAGGTAGCACGACCACGTGAGCACCCAGGGAACTCCGAGCTCCTCGCCCTTCCGGACGATGTCCGCCTTGGACATGTGGATCAGGGGAGTGCGGATCTCGATGACGTCGCCTTCGACGCCTCGCTTCGTACCGAGGCGGGCGACCTCCCGGAAGGCCGCGTAATACTCCGGGCGGCAGTCCGGATATCCCGAGTAGTCGACTTGATTGGCGGCGATCACGATGGACTTCGCGGCGGTTGCTTCCGCCAGGCCCAGGGCGTAGGCCAGCAGAATCGTATTCCGAGCGGGGACGTAGGTGATCGGGATGCCGCGGCCGATTTCCTCGATTCGTCGTTGCTCCGGGACGCGGATTCGCGGGTCCGTGAGGGCCGACCCTCCGATCGGGGACAGGTCGATTGCTAAGACCCGGTGGTCTACCACCCGAAAGTGCTTCGCGATTCGCGCGGCCGCTTCGATCTCCTTTCGATGACGCTGGCCATAGTCGAAAGTGAGACCGATCACGTCGTGGCCCTCCTTGATTGTCATCGCGAGGGCGGTCGCCGAGTCCATCCCGCCGGACAAGAGGACCACCGCGGTGTCGACCATCGTGTGAGGCATGGAAGCGGAACCTAAAGGCCTTGCGAGTGGCGAGCTCACCGGGAGAGCTTTTCGATCACCCGTTCGTATCGATTGACCAGCGGGCCCAGGCGTCGATGGCCTTCCGTCCCGGGACGAGGTTCCTCCAAGAGACCGATTTCATGTCCTTCCGGGTCGTGCAGGTAGGCCACCCGACCGTACGGCCGCTGTGCGGGGGCTCCGAGGAACACCGCTCCCCGTTTGCTCAATTCCTCGTATGCGGCGGTCATATCGTCCACCCCGAAAACGAGGAACCCTTCCGGGGCCTCCCGCCCCTCTCCAGGCGGGCATCGATGGATCGCTAGCCGGACCGTCCCTGCGTCGAAGTGGATGACATGGCCTTCGTCAAGGAGGAGTGGCAGGCCGAGGACGTCTCGGTAGAACGCCCTCGCTCGATCCAGGTCTTCCGAATACCAGACGATCCCCTCGAGGGCGAAGGGCATTCGATCCAGCTCCGCCACCGCGAGCGGATGCGGCCGTTATCACCCTTCCGCCGTGGGACGCCAACGTGCAGAGGGTGCTTGACGATTCAGAAGGTGACTCGCCACGGGGTCTCGAAGAGCACGGAGACGTCGAGCTCGTATCGGTTGGTGCTGGCGCCGGTCACGGTGAAGACGTCTCCCGTGGAAAGACTTCCGTCGCCATCCGAGTCGCTGAGCGCGAGGGTGCCGTTCGCGAAGGTCCCGAGAATCCCGCTCGCGAGGGAGACGTTCGTCAACACCGCGACTCCGTTCTCCCGGAGAGACGCACGCACGGTCCGGTTCAGGGCGAGCTCGGGACTCCAGAACGGAAAGTTCGCGGTCGCATGCCACGGGTTCGTTCCCTGGGTGGTGAAGCTGAGCGTCGGAACCCGCCCGATCGGCTCGCCGTAGCCGACGACCCAGAAGATGTCTCCAACGCTCGTATTGCCCTGGGCCAGACTCAAGGTCACCGAGGTCCGGTTCGATAGGCCGGCGGCACGGAACATATCGCCAGAATCGAGACGGCCGTTTCCGTTCGCATCTGTGAGGGAGAGCGAGACTCCGTTGCTCAGGGTGATCGGCAGGTTGGAGAGGGTCCCGTTCCCGGCGGAGCCTTCGGCCTGCACGAAGAAGCGGACGTCCGAAAGCGCAGGGGCGGGTCCGAATCCGGAGCGCACATCGATCCTCGACGTGTACGTCGTCCCGAAGGTGTCCCCGGCATAGCGTAGCTTCACATGCGCGTCTCGTCTCTCGGGCAAAGGGACATCGAACGGTCCCATCGGGCCGTCCAGGATGAAACGCGTGCAAGCCACGTAGGTCTCCGGCGCCGCCCAGAATCCGCCGATGATGAGCTGATACGTGTCCCACGTAGTCGGCGAGCCCGTCGCCGCCAGGTTGACGTCCAAACGGTCGCCGTCGTCCACGAGTCCGTTGCGGTTCGCGTCGACGAATCGAAGGGAGCCGTTCCGGGAGATGCCGGCCGCCAGGGAACTCATTTCGTCCACGATCGGAAACTCCGAATACGCCCCGAGTGCGCCGAGATATTGCAGTCCACCGAAATCGATCCAGCGTGCGAAGGAATCGATGGGGGCGCCGGCGGGAAGGATCGGGTCCGATCCCTGGAGCGGCCGGGACTTGCGCAACGTGGCGGGGAGCGTGCCGGGTCGGTAGGCCGCTCCGTTCGCGGTGACTATCTCGTAGTGGACGGTGCCATTCGACGCGGTGCCGTTGTAGACGAGGAAGAGCCGTCCGGCATAGAGGCTCCCGGCATCCAGGACCGTGCCGATCGCCCGCAGTGTCAACGGGAACGGACACTGAAGTTCCGGAGCGGATACCGCCGGGTTTCCGTTGATCGTGTATCGTTGGAAGTGGAGGGTTGTCTGGAACCGGGCGCCGATCTCGTACTTCGCGGTCGGGTCGCCGACGACGCTCGGCACGCCCGCACAGCCGGGGCCGCCATCGAGTCCGAGATACACCTCGGGCCCATAGCTCGTGTTCTGTCGTTCGATGCTCGTGATCGTCCCCACGATGGTGACGGTACTTCCCGGACTCCAGTGGTCGAAGCCGTAGACCTCCGCGAGGGATCGCGGCCGGACGAACACCTCCCAGACCAGGAATCCGGCCCCGACGACGATCGCGGAAACCGCGATCACCAGGATGACCCGACGCTTCCTCCGCGGCATCCCTTCTGGCTTCGGCGGCTCCATCCCGTCAGACAAGAACTCGCCCCGGCTAAGCCCTTTTCGTCCCCTTTCGCAGACCTGGTCGTTGTAGTTAAATAACCATAACAGCCTAGGAGCGCCCATGCAAGTTGGATGTGGCGTGTACCTTCTCACAGTCCGCAGGCGAGCGTATCTGTACTTCTGGCACTACGAGACCAAAGGGCGATCCCGGGTGCAGGTCAAGGAGTACATCGGACCCGCGAGATCTGCGGTCTCGATGTCGGAAGCGGCCCGGCGTTGCGAAGGATACTATGAACGAGCGATGGCCGAGCTGCAGCGTCTCCGGGGGGCGTCGCTGGCGACGATTCGCGGGTCATCGTAGACCGGCCGCATCCGTGGCGGCGAACTCCGACTCCGTCGAACAATGGCAGGCATCACGGTGATGGGTGGCTAGGCCCGGATTTCGTCGAACGCGTAGTCGTCCCATGTCCGCTCGCCCAGAACGATCTCGAATTCCTGCGGCGTGAGCATCGGCTGTTTGTACTGGAGAATATCTTCGATTGCGATTCGCGGGCACGCCGTGTTGACCCATGCATCCACGCGGTATCCTTGAAGCAGGTCCGGAGCGACGAGGTCCATGAGGAACAGATTCGCCTGCCTTCCGTGTTTCTCGGCGAGGGCCTTCAACTCCGCGGCCATCTCCATCCGCGCCTGGCCGATCTTCTTCGAGACGATGATCCCAAAGACGCGGGCATCTCGGGCCCGTACGATCGCGGCATGTCGCTGTCGGAGCACGTGGTCCCGCACCTCCTTCAGATCCCGCGCGGTCCCGCGTTCCGGGTCCGCGATGATGACCGGCTTGTCGATGAGGATCGCGACACCGAGGGGGTGGAAGTCTCCCGTGCCGATGTAGAGGTAACCGTCGACCTCCTTGTCCACGACCGTCGCCGTATGATAGTCACAACCGAGGAGTTGACCCGCGTAGGCGACCCGTCGGTCGGGCTCGCCAATCCGTACGACATGACCTTTCTTCTCGAGGTGCTGCTTGATTTCGGGAAGCCAATGGCGGAACTGCGTGGTCGTCAGCAGCGCGACGCGTTTCGGGAGGATCGGCTCCGCGGCGTCGACGAACGCCATCGATGCCAGCGGGGGGCCCGGGAGGTCGTAGAAAAAGACGCGGTTGTACCGGAGGTGGGGCATCGGGGCGTGGCCCAGGTGGACAATCAAGTCTACGGGCATTTCGGCGACATCACAGGCGCCGAACGAGGGGTCCGCGGACACGAGGCACGTGACGCCTGCCTTCGTCTCGAGTTCCCGCGCGAGGTCCACGGCCGCCGTCCGCAAGCCGACGGGAAATTGCAAGCCGACCGTCTTTGCGTTGCGGCCTCGGATGACGTCCAGGAGGCGGCCGATCTCGTCCATCGTCGCTCCTCCAGAAACCCGTCGTAAGAAAAAGCTGTTCTTTGTCAAGATCGCGAAGATTGAGAGAGCGAATCGATGCTGCCCTCGAATCTATGCTCTCTTCTTCTCCCGTTCGATCTCGAGCCGCCAGGGCGTCGGCAACTTCACGCCACCTTTCCGCAGGGCTTCTTTCGCGTCGTCGACGTGGTCCTCGGTCGTCGAGATCGTGAAGACCTTCATGCCCGGTTTCACCCGCGCCGCCGTACCCACAGGCGCCCCGAACGCGGCGCGCATGCCTTCCGAGATGCGGTCCGCACCGGCTCCCGTGGCGATCTTGTTTTCGCGGAGCACGTTGTGCGGATACAGGCGGAGCTTGAGGTGGTACGCGTTCCCCGCTTTCTTCGCGATGTAGCGGTTCGCCGAAATCCGCGCGGCCTCGAGGGCGATGTGACGAATCTGGCACGCTTCTGCGGCGACGAGATGGATCTTCACCGGGAACTTCGTCCGTGGGTCCCCGATGTCGAACTGGCTGATCCGGATTCCCGGCACGCCGCCCATGTACTCCTTGCGGGCGTACGCCTGGCCGCGGATCTCTCTGTACATGCTGCCGGGCTTGCGCGTCATCTCGGGAGGCGCTCGAAGTGGCGAGCGCTATTTAACCCTTCCCCGATGCGATGGCTCGCGGCAAAACGTTAAGTGCGGCGCGGCGCGTCGCCCGCGTTGCGATGCTCCTCGTGAAGCTCGGTGGCAGCGTTCTAACCGACAAGGCACGCCTCCGAACCGCGCGCCGCACGGCGATTCGGCGCCTCGCGTCGGAGCTCGCGGCCGTCCGGCAATCCCTGCTCGTCGTCCATGGGGCCGGTTCGTACGGACACATCCTCGCCCGCCGACACCAGCTGAACCAAGGAGGCGTCTCGGTCGCGAAGCGGATCGCGGCGTCGCGGGTCCAGCAAGATGTGAAGGAGCTCGATGGTCTCGTTGTGAACGCGCTCCTCGACGTCGGGATCGCGGCGATCCCGATCGCACCATCGGCTGTCCTGAGCCTCAACGACGGGACCGTCGCGACGGCGGATCTCACCCCGTTCCGGGAATTCGCCTCGATGGGTTTCACGCCCGTGACGTTCGGAGACGTCGTCCGAGACCTGCACGGCGGGATCGCCGTCTGTTCCGGCGACGTGATGATGCTCGAGCTCGCGCGGGCGTTCCGTCCGGAACGCGCGATCTTTGCGACCGATGTCGACGGCCTATTCACCGCGGATCCGAAGCGGCGCCGCGATGCGTCCCTGCTCGAAGTGGCACGGCCGGAGGACCTCGATCAAATCGAATTCTCATCCGCGTCGCGGACCGATGTCACAGGGAGCATCGAGGGAAAGCTTCGTCGCATGTTCGAAATCGCGGAACATGTGGGAGAATGTCTCATCGTCAACGGTAATGTAAAGAACCGCGTCCGGGATGCCCTGCGGGGCCGGCGGGTCGTCGGCACCCGGGTCGTCCGAGGTCCCTGAAATGGCCGAGCCCTCCAAGACGGAGCAGCGCAAAGCGGAACACGTGAACATCATCCTCCAGGAGAACGTCTCTGCGGAGTACAACTACTGGAACGATGTCCGGCTCGTTCACACGGCCCTCCCGGAAATCGACCTCGACGATGTCGACGTGAGCGTGAAGTTCTTCGGCAAGCGCCTCGAAGCTCCCTTGATCATCTCCTCGATGACCGGTGGGTTCGGCATGGGGAAGGAGATCAACGGCAACCTCGCGAAGGCGGCCGCCGAAGTCGGCGTCGCGATGGGCGTCGGCTCGCAACGCGCCGCGCTGGAGAAGCCGGAACTCGAGCCCACCTACGCCGTCGTCAAGGACTACGGCGTCCCGCTCGTCTTCGCGAACCTCGGGGCACCGCAGCTCGTGCCGCAAGAAGGCAAGCGCGCGTACGGCGTCGCCGACGCTCGGAAGGCGATCAACATGATCGACGCGGACGCGATCATCATTCACTTGAATTTCCTTCAAGAGGTCGTCCAGCCGGAGGGCGATCGGCGCGCGAAGGGCTGCCTCTCGGCGATCAAAGCGTTGGCCTCCAAGTTCCCGTTAATGGCGAAGGAAACCGGTGCCGGCATCTCCCGGGAAACGGCGCAGAAGCTGAAAGCGTCTGGCGCACGCGCCATCGACGTCGGCGGCCTGGGGGGCACCTCGTTCTCCGCGGTCGAGCATTACCGCGCGCGGAAAGAGGCCGCAAGCCTGAAAGAGCGCCTCGGCGCCACGTTCTGGAACTGGGGGATTCCGACCCCGGCATCAATCCTCTTGGCGGACGTCGGCTTGCCACTCGTCGCCACGGGCGGCGTGCGAAGCGGTCTCGACGTCGCGAAAGGGATCGCCCTCGGGGCCACGATGGCGGGGATGGCGAAGCCGATGCTCGAGGCCGCAACGGTCTCCGCGGACGCCGCGGTCCAGGAGCTGCGCGCGGTCGTCGAGGAATTGAAGGCGGCGATGTTCCTCACCGGTTCGACGTCGATCGAGGCGTTGCAGGAGCGTCCCGTCATCGTGAGTCCGCCGACCGCGAGCTGGCTCGAGGCCGGAGAGGCGTGAGCGATGTCGGCGCTCACATCCTCGTCCGCGGAGGACCGACTCGAATCCCTCCTGAAGCCGTACCGCGACCGATCGAACGCGCACATCCAGGCGATCTGGGAAGAGTTCGCGGCGGAGCATCCGGTCGATGCGTTCCCGTCCAGCCGGACGATGCGGGACAACTCGCGGCTCTTCACGGCGGGGAAGCGGTACCGGTACGCCCTCGCCCTGGCCGGATATCAACTCCTGACGGGAGAGCCACCGTCCCGCGGCCTCGAACGGGCGGCGACGTGGCTCGAATGGTACCACCTATACACGTTGTTCCTCGACGACATCATGGACGAGGACGTCCGGAGGCGGACGCTGGCCAGCGCGTGGGCCACGGACGCGAAGTTGTTCCGAGGCCCCGGGGCCGACCGTCCCGCGCTGGTCTTTCGGACCCAGCGCCTTCGATACGGGGTGTCGCAGGCCATCCTCGACGCCCTGAGGATCCGGTCGCTCGCGGAGCGAGCGATTGAAGGGGCCACCGATCTCGACGCGTCCGTGCGGCTCGAGCTCCTTTCCGAACTGACTCAGGTCGATCTCGTCCTCAGCGATGGCCAAGGCCTCGACATCGATTTCGAGCGCGCGGACCGAATCCCCGAGGCCGACTACGTCCGGATGAGCGGGGCCAAGACAGCTCGCCTCTACCTCGGCGCGGCGGCGACCGCCGCGATTGCGGCCCGCGCGTCGTCCGAGGACCGAGCGGCGCTCGAAGCATTCGCGCGAAATTTCGCGATCGGGTTCCAAGATCGCGACGACCTCCTCGGCGCCGGCGTCGTCGAGTCCCGCATCGGTGGCTCCGCGGAAGGGGACATCCGCCAGGGAAAGCGAACCCGGCTCTTCGTCCTCGCCGTGCAACGACTCGCGCCCAAGGATCGCGCGTCCTTTCTCCGCGCATACGGACGCGGTCCCCGCACGACAAAGAACGACATACGCAGCGTCCGGAATCTGTTCCGGGAGAACGTCCTTCCGACGATGGAGGCGCGCATCGCCGATCATCTCGTCGAAGCGCGGCGAGCCCTCGATCGGCTACCGCCGAAAGACCCCGGGGCCCGTAAGCTGCTGGAAACGCTCCTCGAGGCGCAACGGACTCGCGTGCGCTAGTCCTCGAGCCCGTGGGCCGTGATCCGGAACGTGGCCCGCGCGCCCTCCTCCCGGTGGCGATGCTTGACGAGGACCGCGGCCCGGGTGCTCACCCCGGTCCGCTCGAAGCGCACAATCGTCTTCGCGTTGTGACTGAGCATGTGGCCGCCGAGCGGCATGTACGCCCCCGTCTCGATGTCCGTGTAAACCTGCGACGTGACCACGACGGGGATGCCGCGGACTCGAGACGCGCGCAGCAGCTTCGCAATCTGCCGCGTGAGGCCGTACCGTTCATCCCGGCGGGTCTCGTCCCGCATCGTGAGGCGGTAGTGCATCGTGATGCTGTCGATCACGATGAGTCCGACTTTGGGATTGCCGTCCGCCAGCTTGACGGCCTCCTCGATCCGCTTTTCTTGTTCCTCGAAACTGTATGGCTCCGAGAACAGGATGTTCTTCACCACGACGTCGAAATCGTCGCCGCACATCTGCTGGAGGCGGTCGAGGGACACGCCCTCCGTGTCGATGTAGATCACCTTGTGACCCGCGCGGACGACGTTCCGGGCGAGCTGCAAGCAGAAGTTCGTCTTGCCGCTCCCCGCCTCCCCGTGCAGGAGCGTGATGCAGCCTTCCTCGACTCCCCCGCCCAGGAGGTCGTCCAGGGCCCGACAGCCCAGGGCTACCTTCATTGCTTGGACAAAGTCGCCGCGCCCTTTAAGGCTTCGAACTCTGCGGCGGGAGGAGCGACAAGTACGCCCCGTCCTGGGTCCACACGACGACCGCATGTGCGGTCCGTCCCTTCGGCGGAGGGCGCACAGGCCGCGCCTCCTCAGACTCCGGATGGACCGCGACGATCTGGCCGGACTCCAGGTGTTCGATCCTCGCCTCGAAGCGCTCCGCGTCGACGCGCTTCGCGCTTCGCACGTCTTTCGGCTTGAAGCGCCGCGACTCGCCGGTCGACAGGTCTCTCAGGACGACGAACGGTCGGACCGACGTCACCTCGGCGAGGGATTCCTTGTATCGCACGACGTCGCCGATGTGGAACGGGCCGAGGCGGACGAGGGACGTCACGCGGTAGACCTCGCGGCCCTGCTTCTGGCCGAACAGCTTCGGGGACGAGGACACGCTCCCGCCGAACGACTCCGAGAGCTCGCGGGCGAGCGCCTTGCCGAGGGCGTTCGTGCTCAGGTAGAAGTCGAGGCCGCCGTGGACCTCCTCGATCCGCGAGACGAACGCCGCCGGATCCCCGGCCCGGTCCACGCGGGCGATCACGAACGTTCGCACGCCGCGCATTTCCTGCGGCGTGAGTTCGCGGCCGTCTCCGCGGACCTGCAAGGTGCCTTCGAAGTACCGACCCCGCTGCTTCGCGCACGAATCGCAGAGAGACGGCTTGATGCGCACGCGAAGCCGAAAGTCCTGGACGGACTGCAGATCCTCGAACCGTCCGAGCGCCTTGACGGTCAGCGAGAGGTTGTTCGCATCCTCGTCGCGGGCGACGTGGGTGAAAGTTACCCGTTCCCACGGCGAGAGCTTCGGGATCGCCTCGCGAAGTAGTCCCGTGAGCGCGAGTTCGCGGTCGATCTTGGACCAGCCCGATTTCAGCCGGAACGAGCCGCAGGACGTGCATCGTTCGATGTCGAGGACCTCCGGTGGTGCCACGACGGGATGTTTCTTCAGGAAGTCCCGGGCGCAGAGGCCCTGATACGTCGGCCCTTCGGCTCCGCACTCGACGCAAAACATCTTCGCTGTTTTCGAACGGCACGGCGCTACTTAAGAACTGGCGTGGGCGACCTCGCGCCCGATACCGGAGGAGAAGGCCATAAGTATCCGTCGGCGCGTCGCTCTCGTCGATGGCGAAGGCGAAGCCCCGTTCGTGGTGGCGCATGCGTCAGATTCGCCACCGCGATGCCGTTGCGCTCGCCGTCTTGTCCGCCGCGTTCCTTCTCGCGGGGGAACTCGTGAACCAGGACATCCCCAGCGTCTACGAGAAGTACATCCTGCAGTCGGGTGCCTTGAACAATCTGGGCTTTCTCATCCTCATCGTGGCCCTAATCATCCTAGGCTTCACGACCTATTTCGGCGGCG
>Ga0209802_1001505_pt1 | contig 17254 bp, 18 predicted proteins | sample GraSoiAngelo_129_FD_185886 | JGI IMG/M metagenome (GOLD analysis project Ga0209802, IMG submission 185886) | Grasslands soil microbial communities from the Angelo Coastal Reserve, California, USA - 14_0927_12_40cm (SPAdes) (version 2) | ecosystem: Environmental > Terrestrial > Soil > Grasslands ... | reverse complement strand
AAATCCCCCGGCAAGCACGGCAACGATGTATCCGAGCGCTTTGTTACGTTCAGGACCTTCGGGAAATATTCTGATGAAAATGGCGAAGGCGGTTACTGTTGTCATTGCCGCCCCGATCCCTTGGACGGATCTCGAGATGATCAGGGAGAGGAGGGAGGGGGCGATTCCGCCTGTGAACGATGCGATAGTGAATATGACCAGTCCGCCGACGAAGATCTTCTTCTGCCCGTAAATGTCTCCTGCTCGTCCCATTAGCAGAAGGAAGCCCGCGAGGGTGATCGCGTAAGCTCCGTAGATCCACTGGCTGTTGGCAATCGAAGCGCCGAACTCAAGCCGGATGGAGGGCAGGGCAACCGTGACTATTGAAGCGTCGATAATATCCATGAAATACGCGATGATCACTAAGAAGAAGATCAACCGTACATGTTGTACCGCGCTAGAAGGACTGTTCGAGAGCTGGCTCATTTCTTATTATGCCCCTGCTTCTTGGTCATAAAGTTGGCCGTACGTATTTACACGGTAGGTATTTTTTGCAGTAATCCGCATTCAATTTTTCAAGTCAGTGATCACTTGTGAAAATAACCTAGAGTAAATCCATTCGACTCAACATGGAAACAAACTCTAAACATGGTGTTGCGATCTAATCGAAGCATCTTCATTCAAATTGATAGCTCAGATTCAATTCTCCTTCTGACCAAATTGCGCTTGTAGGACGTTCCATGTTACCGTTCATCATTTACGCGATTTCTGAACTTGATGACTGGATGGTAGCTCGTGGCCTGTCGTCAGGAGCACTTTGTGGTGGATCTTTCCTTCCTCAAGGAGCCTGTGGGCCTCGGCTGCGGCTGACATCGGTAAGGACTGCTGCGATCGCAGGCGCAGTTGGCCGGCGGCCAGGAGCTTCATGCCAATCTCAACCGCGTCTGGTGCCCGTTCGGGTGTCGGGGCTGATAGCCGAACGCCAAGTTCTGTTGCATGCTCGTCTGCGAGAGTGATTACGCGGTCGGTTCCACCAGTAAGTGTGATCGCCTCTTCGAGTCCGCCTTTACCAGCAGCATCGAAGGTTACGTCGACTCGGTCGGTGACCTTGCGCACGTCGGAAAGCAGGTTACCGTCGTAAAGGACAGGCGTGGCTCCGAACCCTCGGATCAGCGCCTCGTCCCGCGGGCCTACAACTCCGATGACCTTGAGTCCCTGCCGAATCGCCAGTTGCGTAGCGATAGTCCCGACCGATCCACCCGCGCCTAGAATCAAGAGGGTCTCGCCCTCAGCCACCTTGAGCTGGCGTAGCACTCCGACCGCGGCCTCAGCCGAGGAGGGAGCGCACCGGCGTCGTTCCAGGCCACTTGAGGCGGCTTGGGAGTCCAGGCTCCGGCCAGCGCATACTCGCCGTATCCACCAAATGGTAGCAAAGCTGCCACCTCGTCTCCTACCGACACGCTGCTGATCTTGCTTCCAACGGCGTCAACGACGCCGGCGATCTCGAACCCGAAGATTGCGGGGTCCGGCAGAGGAAAGACCGCCTTGAGGTCGCCGCGACGGATTTTCAAGTCCGTGGGACTTACGCCGGAGACTCGGACCTTGATCCGGACTCGTTTCTCTGAGGGTTCCGGCATGGGAACGTGTGTCCATTGAAGAACGCTCGGGGACCCGTAGTTCGTGAGAACGGCGGCGCTCGGCATGGAATCTGCTGGACTAGGGGACAAGATATGGTTCCTCGATTGCGATATTCGGAATAGAATGACCCCTCATGCGGACCAAATCACCGGGGATCCGCGGTATATCTCCATGGAAGAGTCTAGAGTTCTAAAATCGGCACCGCCAAGCGCCTTATCCATGTCGGGCCGCGCCGCGTCATAATCTGCTTTGGTGTCCCAGAGAGTGATTCCTATGATCACTTCGGATTTTTCGTCCTTCCAGACGAAGGCTGAGATTAGCCCCCTATGCCCCTGCTGAGCCTTTCCGAATCTCTCCTGTACCTCGAGAAGGGCGTTCTCCATGCCGGGTTTCGGATGGTGGACGCCCATGACCACATACATGCGCCTCCTACCCCAAATCAGATTCCTAAGGAGCAGGTACTCCCTTGATGTTTAACGGTCGCTGTAGGTTCTTGGCGATTGGCGAAGACGGGTCAAACGCAATCTGTCGCACAGGTTGGATCGTGTCAGCCCGTCCCCAGTCCCTTTTGAAGCTCGGTCAATAATTGCACCCAGCTCACAAGTTTTCCACCAGCGAGAGCAATGCGTTGTAATGCAGTCTGATGAGCCTCAAGTGAAGTGCCGCCAACAGCGTCTACAACTGGATAGACCTCATAGCCCTCTTTCATTGCATCCAATGAGGGAAAGATCAGACACGCTTCAGTCCAGAGCGCGCATATGATGAGCTTCTTTCGTCCCGTTGCCTCGACGGCGTCTAAGAACTCCTTGTCCTCCCACGCATTTATCGTGGTTCTGTCTAACTCCTTTTGATCCGAGAGTACCTGTCTTAATGGAGGGACAATCGGTTTCTGACCACCCTTCACGTAACGGTGGACAAGACTATTGGAAGATCGAATATTTTCCCTAGTTTGGCAACACGCACAACGTTGTCTACTAGAAGCTGGAGATCCATGGACGAGATCGCGGAAATCTGCGTCGGCTGATAATCGATGAAGATCATCGCCGCATTCTTTGGCGTGAGAAGATGGTCGTTTACTTGGTCTCTTATAGGAAAACTTGTCGTTCAGAGCATCCTCAGCTTCGCGAATTTTCCGAAGTTCACTTGGTTTGGTTTCCGCCCATCATCCAGGGTGGAGTGTAGGCTCCGATATCTGCGAGAATCTTGACTCCATCTTCGCTGGCCCAGTCATCCATGATCTTGCCGTTCTTTATCTTGTACATGTCGATCGCATCCCAGCGGACTCGGCGGTTGGTTGCGGGGAAACCCAAGAGATTGCCCTTGTGGGTGCCCTCGACCACCAAGCGAACTACGACAGTGTCATCTTTGACAATGATGTCCTGTTCCGTCGCTCTTATGTCAGGCAAACCGCCCACAACCGCTGTAAGTAGTCCTGCAATGTTTTGCGCTCCTTCAACGGTACCGAAATTGCCTCCGTGCCATTTTCCTTTCGGATCGAAGAATGCCACAGCCCGGTCTGGGCGATGATCAACGAACACTGTTCGCGTGAAACTCCGGACAAGTTCCTTGTTGGCCTCTTCAATCTTGGATTGACTTTGTAATGTGGACATAACCGTACAAGGCTAGAGACAAACTAATAACTTGGCGCTGGCTGACGTGTGAGTGAGTGGCTCGTATGTCACTTGCTAGAAGAAGACCACGGAAGACGGTAAGCGAGAGAGCGGCGGCGAATCGCCTTTCGAGAAACCACACTGCTTGTCCTGCGATTGAATCAATAACGAAGGTGGGAAATGAATTGCGGCTGGCCGTAGTTAGCTCATTGATCCAAGGGCCCTTGAGATTCAGTGGAATACTCGATGTCGCTAAGGGCCTCGATCCAAGGAGTCTCTCGCGGGTCCTGAAATATCTCGCGTCAGAAGAGATTGTTCGTAGAGACGTTTTGAGTACACAGCCTGTTGCCGTGCAATATTCTCTCACCGAGAAAGGTAGGCAACTGGAGCCGGTCGTTGAAGCGCTTAGAGTATGGGGAGAGAGATGGATAACGCCGCCCCAAGAGATCGTTGCGAGTAGCCCTGCAAGACTCTCTCACTAGCCAGAGAGTGCTTGTTTCAAAACTCAATGGGAAAAACCATTGCCCATGAAACGAGATGCGCCAATCCCTAGGGTCCACGTAGTGTACCCTGCTTCAATCTTCTCCTCGTCTTCTCGCTAGCAAATTGTTGCGTCTTCCCGCACTGAGGGCAGACATACAAGTCGATCAGAACGGGGTCTCCGTCAAACTTGGCGCATACTGCGATGAGAAATCCCTCCCGTTTTCTTAAAAGCTCGGTCTAGTGCTTCATCTTGGAATAGTCCCAGGTTGAGAAGTAGAGTGGAGTGATCTCGACCAGAACCTCTGAGCGTTTCCTAACTGCGTCGATCATGCCCTTCGCCATGGGCGATTTGAGATCTCCCAGATACTTCGCGACTATTTTCTCGGATACCGGCACAGATCTTCCGACGTCTGTGATGAGCACCGCGGTCCCTTTTCCTTTGACCCCCTTGTTTGGAGTCGCATCAGTGTCGACCGAGAAGTAGACCGTCCTCTTCCCCCTAATGTTTCGAACCTTTCTAGTATCTTTGTGACTCATGAGGTAGACCTTGCCTTTCATGTAGTGGAACCAGACCGGGTGTATCATAGGATCACCCTTCGAATCAACGGTCCCCAGCCTCAACGGAGTCTTAGAAGTGGAGAGAAAAATGTCGACCTCGGACTGTTCCATGCCGGGGGCATTCGGCATCGCCTTATGCACCCTCACCATTGGCAATAACCGACTCGCCAAAACCGCGGGTCAGTATTTCTTTCTTACTAGAACCGCTGGACCATTCTGCGCGAAAACCTTCCTTTGACGGGAGGTTCGTAGAGCAGGAATATCCCTATCCAGGAGGCGGATAGCTGAGGAGCTCGTAGGAGACACAAAGATTTTCCCGAAATATACTACCCAGATCCTCAACCTCTGCAACCAGAACGCCCAAGGAACGAGGCCATCTGTTGTGGGATAAATGAGTGAACTTTTTCAAGAATGTCCGTACAAGACCTACAAGGAATGGAGACAGTGGTACCTTTCCAGGAAACCCAACGCGATCGCTGGCGCCACACAGAGAATCAAGACGATGGTCGGCAATCTCAGGGCTGCAATCGTACTAATTGACGACAATGATCAAGACGTGGGTGGAAGACTTGGTTATCGCGAAGTCATTCACAGGGATTCATTTTCAACAGGCGATCTTGAGCCGAGTAGCCAAAATGAAGAGAACTACCTTTTGAATCGCTCGGCCCGATGAGGAGTCAAAGGGATTGATGGGTACATTGGGCAAGAGAAGGTTTCGACAAAGCCTGAGACCTACAAGTCCAAGCTAGGCCTTCCAGAGTCGATTCGAATTCCAATAATCTACTATGAGAAACTCAAGGATGGGGTAAGAGTCGATGCTGGTGCAATAGTGCCTCACGAGAAGCTGTCCTGAATCTCGGACTTACCAATGCAAACCGCCGAAGCAGAGAAGAGGCTGAGGAGCATTTGTGGCGTATGGAACGCATTCGAGCTATTGAAGAAAGAGTATCCCGGAGCAACGATCCTGTTGATGGACCCGAGCGCGTCATTCGACATCTTAGTCATCGATCCGGCGAAAGACACTCTTGTTGCTGTGGAGGTGAAGGCACCGCGAGCTTCATCACGTGCTGCGAGGCGTCTCACAAAGTCTCAACGGGAATTGAAGCGTATGATCGAATCGAAAGGGTCGTGGAAGCTAATTCATCGAAGATGCGTCATCTACGGTGAACCGGGCAAGGATGCACGCACCAAGTTCGTGGAGTAGTGAATAGGTTCCTCCAGTCCGTAGGTCTTTCTCGATAACAGGAGTGCATTATTTCTTAGGGGATCACTCACCTTGACACGGGTCCTCGTTGGTCCATCAGCCACAGGTCTCAGATCTTGTCAGCAGTCTTGGCAGCAACTGCCTGGTCCTAGTGGTTCGAGTTTTCTTTGTCCGCAGTTCTCGCACACTAGGATTCTGTCGATGAAGTCGGGGTCTGGTCGGTATTGGATCTGGTGTGGGGTGGGTTTCTGGCAAAGTGGCCGTAGGCGGGGCGTTCTATGTTCTGCATGATCCTTGGGTGCTTGTGTCCAAGTAGAAACGTAACTCATTGGGGCGTCACAGATCGGCATAAGTCATGAACGCCTCTTTCGTGCTTTCACCCTCGGGACCGTGAACATATTGACCCCGTTTTCGTGCCTTTGGTTCCATTGCCCCCTTATCGATGTTCGGGCATTGTCGCGACAATGAAAAGGGAATTTCCACCATCTATTCCTAACAAGCCATGCCCATTTCAACACGACGTGATATTGGACGGCTTGATAATGGAAGCCGTCTATTGGATATTGTGTTCATGCTCTTGTGAATGGTGTACACTTGTCCACGCTGAGTCTCAACCCTTTAGTGGATTGTTCGGACGGCGAATATGACGACCGGGATCCTCCATGCAACTAGAACTTTCTCGGTAGGATCAACAAGATATCGTTTCGGAGAAGGCCGTTCCAGAATCGAGCAACAGGTCCCTCTGGTGGGCATTTCTCCCGGAACCCGTTGAGACCAGACATCGAAGATCACTTGTTACCATTTGCGGTTACCAGACCCGTTACCATTCGAGAAATGTGAAAAGTAGTTGCTCCTCGCGGCACAAGACTCGACTTTTCGAAAGAATTAACAGACCGTAATCCCCTCGTCCTCTTGGTTCTCCTTAAATTGCGTCGATGGTAAGCGCTGGGGCGTGCATCAGTATACGACCGACATGTATGAGGGAATGCTTGCCGAGACCATTATGCTGCCGGGCCATAATGGAGAGATAATCAACGCCTACTATGCGCGACCACTGGGTCCCGGACCCTTTCCCGGGGTGGTGCTGATTCATCACATGCCGGGCTGGGACGAGCTGTATCGCGAGTTTACGCGGAAGTTCGCCCACCACGGTTACCTCGCGATCAGTCCGAACATCTACTCCCGGTTCGGCCACGGTAGCCCTGATGATATTTCGGCAAAGGTTCGTGGGTCCGGAGGAGTACCTGATGTGAGCGTAGTCGGAGACATCGACGCCTCTGCCCGCTTCCTCAAGTCCTCGCCGCTCAGCAATAGGAAGGTCGGAGTCTTCGGGACCTGTTCGGGCGGTCGTCAAGCCTTCCTTGTCGCGTGCAGGACAAAGTCCTTCGATGCAGCGGTCAATTGTTGGGGCGGAAATGTCGTACAGCCAAAGGAGAAGCTGACGCCGGCACAGCCGGTCGCACCTATCGAATATACGAAGGACCTGTCCTGTCCACTACTCGGTCTGTTTGGAGAAGAGGACAAGAACCCGACACCCGAGAACGTTCACCAGTTGGAGGAGGAGCTGAAGAAGTATGGGAAGAATTACGAGTTTCACATGTACCCTGGCGCAGGGCACGGCTTCTTCTACTATCCCAGTGTGGCCTATCGTCCAGAGGCGGCGGTCGACGGCTGGAAGAAGATGTTCACGTTTTTCGAGAAGTATCTTGAAACATCTGGAAGGGGGAGATAGAAAATGTGCACTGGAATAGTCGAGACCGCGGAAGTGTCGGGTAGCGGTAAGGGTCCCCGTGGATGGTTCAAGCTGGAGCACGTCAACGTCTCCTATGATCATCCCAATGATGCTTCATTTGAGCACGCATTGAACATCGACTTCGTTAACCCTAATGAGGGTCCTAGTGCGAGAGTAGCGGTAGAGCTCAGTCCAGAATCCGCTCGTACGCTGGTGAAAGCGATTCTTGGAGTCTTGACCCAAGCTGGCCTCCCCATGGCGTAGCACCGAATTCAGCACGCGGGTCAGCCCACCTATATGACCTGAAAGATATCCTATGAACAACCAAGCCAGAATCAAACAGGAGAGAAGTTCGCACGCTAATCAGTATTCGACAGGCGAATGGGCTAGTGAAAGAGCAAGCACCTTAATGCAAATCGGTCTTCGGAAATGGATTGTAAGATCGAATTGTTCAAAACCGTGACGCAAGAGGTCCTTCTAGACCAAAAAGGATCCTGACCCTGGCGCAGAATCTTTTCTAGCCCCCCGGGGCCTACTCGAGTCTCGCGCACGGAAGCGGGTTTCTCATATCGGACTCTGGCTTCGGTCGGGCGCAGCGCTACGGCAGACCGTACATGTCTTCCAACCCAGAGTATCCACCCGAAACATCCGATTCTTCCCGCAAGTCCCGCAGAACTGTACGAATCCGGTTGCATGCCTCGGCTGAGACTGGACCTCAGCCATCGTCTCTTCCTTCTTAGCTTGTTCCTTCTTAGCGATCGGCTTCGTCAAACGTTCAAGGTACTTTTTGCTGAACTTGAGCTTCGGCACAGCAGACCCAGCTAACCATAGCGCATCTCTAGGTTTTGAGCGCTACGCTGGACCGCCATCAACCGGCCCGGTGTGGGAGAAGCATGCAAAAACATCTTAAGAACTCGTCTGCGAAAACCCCGTCATGTTGACAGGAGGTCTGCACACTGGCCGCTACAGAATCGAGCCAGGAGAAGAGGTTCACCTAGACAAGTTCGATCCCAACGATACCTCCGGTTTTGACGGGAAAAGCGATGAAGAGCGCGTTGAGTCCAAGCGGCTCAACGAGAGGCTGAGACAACTCCAGGAAATGCTCTACGCAGAGCATAAGATGAAGGTCCTAGTCATTCTCCAGGCCCTAGATACGGGGGGCAAGGACGGTGTCCTTCACCGAGTCTTCGAAGGGGGTCAACCCTCAGGGGGTCCAAGTTCCACACTTTGGAATACCCACTCCGGAAGAGCTAGACCACGATTTCCTTTGGCGGTATCACAAGTGGGTGCCCGGGAGAGGAGAACTGGTAGTCTTCAACCGTAGCCACTATGAGGGCGTCCTCGTCGAGAGAGTTCACAAACTCGTGCCCGAGGAAGTTTGGCAGCGTCGATATCGGGAGATCAACGACTTCGAAAGACTCCTCTCTGAGGAAGAAACTGTGATTCTGAAGTTCTATCTGCACCTGAGTAAGGATGAACAGAAGAAGCGACTACAGGAACGTCTTGAGGACCCTAGTAAAAAACGGAAATTCAGCGCCGACGATATGCCGGAAAGGAAACATTGGGATGAATACATGAAGGCCTACGAGGATGCTCTGACCAAGACAAGCACAGACTGGGCTCCGTGGCACCTCATATCGTCGAACCACAAGTGGTTCAGGGACCTAGTGGTCTCACGAATAATTGTGAAGACGATGGAAAGGATGGATCTTCACTATCCCAAGCTAGACAAGAATCCGAGCTCTGTCATCGTCAGGTAACGGCTCGTCTGAAACTTGAGGACTTATGACCATTTCGGATTGCTGTTTACGGCTCGGGATATCCAGCGACTGAGAGTTATGTTATGAATCCTAGGAATTATGTGAGAAAAGCAATAATTCTAAATACTAAATAAGCGTCGGCCTTGCTCTGTGTTTGTGGATAAATGAGACAGTACGCGATCATAACTCTGTTATTCTTGTCAATTGTTCTAGGACTGAGTATTACTCAGCCCGCAAAAGCTGCAACCCAATCCTTGGGCGGGACCTGGTCTGTAAAGGCTGGAATGCCAACCCCGCGAGAAGGGCTGGGCGCAGGCACTGCAGGGTCGAAGCTCTACGCGATCAAAGGGTACAATTTCGGGGACACCAGCATTAACCAGGCCTACGATCCAGCAACCAATACTTGGACGACACTTGCTAACTCTCCTACTCCTGAGTCCGAATTCGGAGCAACCGCCCTTGGCACGCGGGTTTACGCCATAGGAGGCAGGACGAACGGCGGGACGACTGTCAGCATTTACGACACGTCTTCGAATACTTGGGCGTTTGGCGCACCGATGCCCACGGCCAGGAGAGGTGCTGCCGTGGTCGCCGTGGGCACCACTATCTATGCCATCGGTGGGTCAGCGTGTTGCGAGCCGGGTATATCTCCTCAGTACGCGGCCAACGAAGCGTACGACACAGCGTCAAACACATGGAGGATCCTGGCACCGCTACCGAGCCCCAGAAGCGACGCTTACGCGGTTGAAGTCTCTGGCAAGATCTATGTCATCGGAGGATTCAGCTCGACCTTCTCCAACTCGACCTCGAGCTTTCTATCAACAATCCAAGCGTACGACATTATCAGTAACACTTGGTCCACTCTTGCGCCAATGCCTACACCCAGGGATCATGTTGTGGCTGGAGTCTGCGGAAACGACATCTTTGTAATCGGAGGCGCCACCAACCCGTTCTTCACAGCAACGTCCGTCGTTGAGGCTTACCAGATTGGAAGCAACAAGTGGGTGACAGGAATAGCTCCCATGCCCACTCCAAGATGGGAGATGGCTGCGGCCCAAATAGGAAACACACTGTACGTTGTAGGGGGCGGGGGATTCGGAAACCTCGATATCAACCCCGATGGAACAGGACCGAATCAAGCACTCACTATGGTCTGCCCGCCCACCTTTACTCCAAGCCTCTCGGTAAACCCTCTAGTCAACACCGCAACGAAGGGAAACGCATTCACAGTCAATCTCAACGTGGCCAACGTGACCAACCTCTTCTCGGTCGAAGTCTTCCTAACCTTTGACCAGACCCTCCTAACGTCGGGTCCGATAATTGATTCTGGCAGTGTCCTCCGAACCTACTGCTCGGCGACACCAGGTTGCTCGGGAGTAAACGCCCAGATCACATTTGGCGCCGGCTTCCTTGGAGAGACACTCTCACTGATCGGCATCGGCAACGGTAGCTCTATCCAAGGATTTTCGGGGAGCGGCCTCGTCTACTCTGTCACCCTGATAGCTGCAAAGACAACCACTGGGACGAGCACAATCCACATCGCGAGTGACGGCCAGGGCAATAGTAATGGGGCCCTTCTTACCAGCCAGTCAGAACTCATCTCTCACTTCTCCGTGGACGGAGTCTTCACTGATGACGGACCCGCCATTTTCCTCTCCGCTGTCCCCAATCAACTTGCAATTCAGGCCCCTGGAGCAGACTCGTCCAATATCACCGTATTTTCTCTCAACGGCTTTACTGGAACCGTCTCTCTCTCGGTCTCAGGAGTCCCGGCCAATGTGAATGCCACCCTCACGCGGTCGTCCCTCACCCTCACGGGTCCCTCTGCCACGACGAGGCTTAAGGTGGCTATCGGTCCTTCGGCTCCCTCTGGAAACTTTTCAATTACAGTTACAGGCACGTCGACAGTCAAGTCGAAGACAATCACCAGTTCTGCCAGCCTCCTCCTGACCATACCTTTTCCAGTCCCCGACTTTCTCATATCGGTGGCTCCCTCCCAGATTACAATACCGAACGGAGGATCCGGGTCAGTTAGCGTTACGATAACTTCAGTTCAAGGATTCAGATCCCCCGTAAGTCTCACACTGCAGGGCCTGAATTCCCTTCCAGGAATATCCAGCGCGTTCACGGTGAACCCTGTTACGCCTTCATCGGGCGGGAATGCCTCCTCGATGCTGAAACTCTTCGTCGCCGAGGGCCAATTTCCAACGACCACTAATTTGATCATAATGGCAAGCGGTGGTGGTGTTACGCATGCGATAACGTTCACCCTTTCGGTCTCTGCCTTCTTCATCCAGGTCTTCCCCTCTTTTCTACCGCTCACGCCGGGCCAGACCACGTTCTCAACCATCCAAGTCTTCGGTCAAAACAATTTTGTAGGCAATGTGAACTTGAGCACGCTCAACGTTCCAGCAGGGGTCAGTGCAAGCGTCTCTCCCTCCACAGTAACCCTTGTACCTGGCAATCAATCGGCTTTCTCCACGCTTACGGTCCGAGTCGGTGCTACAGCTAAGCCTGTTACTGCAGTGATGTTTGTCATAGGAAACTCTACCACTTCCTTTGCCGCCGCGGGGGTAGAGTTGCAGATCAGCGACTACTCGGTCGCGTTAGGAAACCCTGACGTAACAGTCCCGGTGACAGGCTCGGTCGCCTCGACCCTCTACCTCTCTTCCCTGAACGGGTTCACAGGCCCTGTCACCATATCATTCTCAGGCGTCCCAACAGGTGTAACAGTCTCCGCAACGCCGAACTTTCTGATCCTTGGTGCTGGCAACACTGCGTCGGATGCACTGAACATAGCCGCCAGTGCTGGAGCCCTTGCGGGGAACTATGATATCACCATCACAGCCTCCAGCGGGACTGTCACCCACACTGTAACGCTCAAGCTCCACGTGACAGACTTCTCCGTCACCATCTCCCCCCAAACTGCGACTATGTCCAAACGTCAAACGGACAACTTTACTATCGGCATCGCTTCGCTCAACGGTTTCTCGCAACCGGTGACGCTTAGTTCCGTCATCCTAGGCAACACCACAGGCATCACCGTCACCATAACGCCGACGAGTGTGACTACGACTGGGGGGGTAGCGACCGCGACACTGATCATTTCAACCAGCTTGAAACCTACGCTCGGAACCTTCACCGTTCTCGTAATTGTATCAAGTGGATCGCTCGTTCACACTGTCTCACTCACACTGACCGTTACCAAGTAGCCGATCATCCCGTAGTACGATTCAAGGCTCAAAGGAATAGAACCTCCCCAACAGTGGGCAAATTGCTGATCGGTAAGTCCTGCTGGAGAGAAAGACGATGCGGGTTAGGTGTAGATCGTAGGCTTTGACAATTGTCCCATGTCGAAGCCAATCTTGCCAACCATATGCCTGAACACGTCCCTCCCTATCTCGGTGGCCCTTGACGGGTCTACGGGCTCCTTACGGAACTTGGCAAGAAGACTGACCGAGATGTCAGTGAGAGCTGCGACGAGGGTTACGACCTCCTCAACTGACACGTTCTTCCGTTCTTGGAAGACTTCTCTCTTGATGAACTCTAACAGCATATTGCTATACTTCGTCATGCCGTCCCCAGCCTCTTCCATATCTTGAAGGACCTTGTCAGAATCGCTCATAGCTGGGCGGTACTGTTTCGTCTACTGATATGAACTCGACTATTCAGTCGTTAGTGCTCGCTTAGCTGCTGGCGATCTCCACAGTAATGATTCGCTAAGAGATTCTGGGCGCAGTTGCGAGACTTTTGCTAGCTTTAGTCTGAGCCGCTAGGTTCTCTTGTTCTCTTCCTCTTGAAGGATCTTTTGAGTCTCCCTCTCAATCCAGCCTCCTCCAGTGGTATTGTACGCGCCCCAGTAGTGGCCTAGTACCCCGAGCCCCCAGAAGAGGATGGGGAACAAGGGCCAGGGAAACCCGGCACCTGTGTAGTACCAGATCGCAACCAACCCAAGATTCACGATTATGTAAATTGCAAGGTGCCATCGGAAACCATAACGCGCCTCGGCGATCATCGCGCCCTTCTTAAGCGTGCATCATCTGCTGCCAACAGGAAAGCTCGTTAGATAGGCCGCGACACCGCTTTTAAGAGTTAGACTCTCAGCGAGGAGTCGGAGCGGGGGTAGATGGTCGTAGTGAGATGCCGCTACTTACAATTCTCGAACAGTTCCAGGTGAGAAGCTTGCCCTTGCGAAGATTGTTGGCCATTAACTTTCGAGAACATGTAACTATCTATGTTCTCGCGTCCTTGTCAAACGCATTTCTAACCGCGTCACAATATCTTGCGGTTTCCGCCGCGGTTGTATCATACCTACCCGTGGATCCAGGTACTTCGGCTCTGATAACTAGGTACGGTCCAAGCTCTGGGATTGTTCTCGCTCTTGTCTTGAACTCTCTGATATTCCAAGGGGTCCTTGCGGTTCTACTCGTGGCATCGGCCCTCTCAGCGATTGTCAAATCAAGTTGGAGGTGGGCATATGCGTGCCTTGGTGTGATTGTCTCGGGGTTTGTCGGATACTGGCTAGCTGCGAAATTTCTGGTTATCCTGGAATGGATCTCGACTCTCCAGAACAGTCAGGTCAATAGTTCAAACGAGTACACGAGTCTCTTCTGGTTCGGTCTAGCCGCTAGCACCAGCTATGTTCTAATGATCCTCGTTCTCAGAAAGTCCTACGAAAAATTGGCGAGACACACAAGGCGGGTTGAGGATCTCAAAACTAAGAATAGTTCTTGCTTGCCCGGTCGATCTCCTGAAAATCCTTGGAGCTGAGCTTCCAGCCGCTGGCCGCAGCGTTCTCCATAACATGCATTTTGGTGCTAGCCTTCGGAATGACCACGACTTGGTCGTGCTGTAGTAGCCAGTTCAGAGCCAGTTGACTCCGGTTCTTCCCTAGCTTTGCTCCAATCTCGTCGAGGATCTTGAAGGGTCCCCCTCGGCCCTTAGCAATCCTTCCCTGATCCAGAGGACTGTAGGCGATGAGCGTGAGCTTCTCCTGCTGACAGTAAGGCAGAATCTCCTCCTCCACTGATCGATCTACGAGGCTGTATTCCACTTGGTTCGACACAATCTCTTCGCTCGACAGTGCAGCCTGAGCCTCCTTCATCTGAGCGACGGAGAAATTGCTCACACCGATGTACCGTACTATTCCGTCCCGCACGAGCTTCTCCATGGCCTTCATCGTTTCGACGATCGGAATTCGAGAATTTGGCCAGTGAAGCTGGTAGAGGTCCATCTGCTTTATGCGCAACCTGTTAAGACTCTTCCCTGCAGATCGGAGGAGATCGTCATATCCAAAATGGGACGGGGAGACCTTTGACGCGACGAACACAGGCTTCCGCGAATCTTCCAGAGCCTTTGAGACGACCTCCTCGCTGTGACCTGCTCCATACATCTCAGCAGTGTCAACGAGAGTCATGCCCAGATCAAGGCCAAGTCTGAGAGCCTCGATTGCTTGGGAGTCACTAGAGGAGTCGGCGTGCATTCCGCCGCCCATTCCCCAAGTTCCCATTCCTACCTCTGGAATCGATTCGGAAGTCTTACCGAGGGGACGAAACTCCAAGTCTGCCGAACCCAGCGGGACTGGCTCGAACTCTCGTCTTAAGCTCTAGTCTAAGCCGGTCGTGAATGATCCGTCGACCTAGCCGAGAACTCCGTTAGGAGTAATTCCTCGATAAGGCGAAATGTTCGCCGGGTGGTTCTCCTATTTCGAGGATTTCGTGGAAGAGGACAGTGCTCTTACCGCGTCTTCGAACTTGGCGTTTCCCCTGTGTAGCCGGATCTCGTTCTCTTCAAACCCGCGCTCCGCCATGCCTTTGTCGCAGAGAAACTTCGCCGCCCACTCGATCGCATTGTTCGGTAGCCGGAGTTGTTTGGAAATCTCGTCCAGCCTATGCCATGCTCCATCCACTAGCCGTATCCAGACGTACCAGAGGAGCATGGGCTTCGCTCCGACCATGTTAGCCGCTTCATCACGGTCCTCTCCCCGCATCACTACTAATGCTGGTGTAACTCGATAAAAAATCAATCAGTAACACGTCCCGGAAAGGAAGCCCTAGATCGGGAGAGTCTGGATACTCCTTGGGGGTCCGGAAAAAGATCGCCGTTTCAATAGTCCTGGTCATCATTGTCGCCCTCGCGCTCTGGCAGTTCACAAGCCCCCAGCTACTGCCCTCTGTGGGGAGCAAGTACTCGGCGTTCGGACCCTATTCGAACAGAGGAAGCTGGATAGTTTCAGAAACGATGCGCTACGGCAGTGCCTACCTGGTCATCTCAATATCAAACGTAACTTTCCCGCGAACGGGCATTGGAACGGACTATTCCCTAGTCATAAGCGACGTCAATCATACGATCACAAATTCGATCGTGAAAGGCTTCGGAGTACGAGTGACAGGTATGAGCATTCGGGATAGCGTTGACGGATCAACGTCGACTTGGGGAAACGGAAACGCCGTGAGCGACGCAGTCCAGGCGACCAGTATCTTCTTCTTTCGGACATCGACAAATCACATGCTACGATTCACCGTAACGTTTCAGCTCTACGATCTCTTACCTCTCGGCTCTATTCCAGACCAGACCGTGACCCAGTCCTTCAACATAACCCAGACAGTTCTCTAAACTCTACCTGCTAAGCATTATGTAGCCCGAAGCGATTCACAGTTTTTTCGATCATCCCGTGTCGATAACATACGATTACATTGATGATTATCTCTATCGGATTGCTGCACCTCGAGATTCTCTGCTCGAGAAGATAGAAGAATATGCGGATTCCCACGCTGTCCCTATCATAGGACCGTTGGTCGGGAGGCTGCTCTACAATCTTGCCAAGGCAAGCCAGAGCAGAAAGGTTCTAGAGATTGGAACCGCGATAGGCTATTCAGGAATCTGGCTAGCCCGAGCCGTAGCTCCGTTGAAGGGGAATGTAACGACCATCGATAGGGACCCTGAGCGGGTTAAGATTGCTAGGAAGAATATTTCTGAGGCGGGTCTCGAACGCACGGTGAAAGTGATCGAGGGCAACGCCCTCAAAGTATTACCAACGTTAAAAGAAGAGTTCGACATGATTTTTCTAGATTCAGACAAGGACGTTTATCCTGACGCATTCAAAATGTCCGTACCCATGCTCCGGAACGGAGGCTTGTTCGTCGCGGACAACGCTTTGTGGGGAGGAGACGTGGCTAAGGGTGGTAAGTCGAACGATACACAGTCCATGATCAAGTTCAACCGTATGGTCTCAGAGTTTCCTGGAATGTCAACGGTCATTGTCCCGCTCCGGGACGGCGTGCTAGTTAGTCTGAAGGAGTAGCTGTCTCTGGCTGTCGCGAGGACCATTGCAGTTGATGACGCATGCAACCATAGTCGGTGCTGAAGAACGTACTCCACATTTTTATACGAATCTGTACAAATCTCTTTAATGCAGTGACGCAGGGGTAAGCGTACTTCCTCGGTTTTCATCGAGAAAACAGGACGGGAAGGAGGGTCAAGTAGAATGGAAACACATCAAATACCGAAGGTTCCCGGAGGGGAATTCAGATACCAGAGACGCTATACGAAATCGGGCGTTCACCCCTACGATGCGGTAACATGGGAAACACGGGACGCCGTAATCACCGACGCTAAAGGGCAGGTCATTTTCGAACAGAAAAGCGTCGAAGCTCCGTCTCTCTGGTCCCAGACCGCAACTAACATTGTTGCTTCGAAATATTTCCGTGGACGCCTTGGGACCCGCGAGAGAGAATCCAGCGTCCGCCAGCTACTGGATAGAGTCGCAAAGACAATAACGAAGTGGGGCGTAAAGGGCCAGTACTTCCTAGACGAGGAAGAGGCCCAGATATTCGAGGCTGAGCTTACTCACATTCTTCTCAACCAGATGGCCGCGTTCAATAGCCCAGTCTGGTTCAATGTTGGGGTTGAGGATCGTCCGCAGTGCTCGGCCTGTTTCATCAACTCTGTCAAGGACGACATGCGATCTATAATGCAGCTCGCTATGACCGAAGGAATGCTGTTCAAGTACGGATCCGGAACAGGATCCAACCTCTCCGCGCTCCGCTCCTCGAAGGAGCATCTCTCCACGGGCGGAAAGGCGAGCGGACCTGTATCCTTCATGAAAGGCTATGACGCCTTCGCAGGAGTCATAAAATCCGGCGGCCGGACCCGACGGGCCGCTAAGATGGTCATTCTGAATGCTGATCATCCGGATGCTGTCGAGTTCATCTGGTCAAAGGCGAACGAGGAGAGGAAGGCCTGGGCGCTAATAGACGCAGGCTACGATGGGGCTGTTGACGGCGAGGCC
>Ga0209802_1001498_pt1 | contig 17302 bp, 19 predicted proteins | sample GraSoiAngelo_129_FD_185886 | JGI IMG/M metagenome (GOLD analysis project Ga0209802, IMG submission 185886) | Grasslands soil microbial communities from the Angelo Coastal Reserve, California, USA - 14_0927_12_40cm (SPAdes) (version 2) | ecosystem: Environmental > Terrestrial > Soil > Grasslands ... | reverse complement strand
CACGGACTTCGTCGTGCCATGGATGGTGAGGTCTCCGGTGGCAGAGACGTGGACCGTCTGTCCGGTGGCTGCGGACGCCGGGAGCACGATCGGAGTGGTCAGCTTGAAGGTGGCCGTCGGGTAGCGATCGCTCTCCAGACCCATCTGGTGGATGCGCCGGTCCCGCATCGCCCGGTCGCTGGTCAGGGTGGACACGTCGACCGTGAAGGTCGCGGCCGTGACCGTGTACCCGTCGGCCGACTGCGCCAGGGTGAAGCTGCCGGTAATCGACGAGGTCCGCCCGACCGCGTCGGTAGGCGCGGCCAGCCCCGCCAGTTGTTCGCGCACGCGATACCCGGCAACCGAGCCGGTGCCGACTGTCCAGGTCCCGACGCCTGCGCTGGCGCTGGCCGAGGTCGCCGGCGACCCGCTGCTGGCCGGTTGGATGGTCAGCTGGCGGGGCGCGCTTCCTCCAAGGAGAAAGATGTAGGCGCCGGCCAAGGCGAGGGCCCCCAGCACCGCCAGGCCGCCCAGGCCCGCGATCAGGCGCGTCTTTGGTGGCATGCGTTCAGCTTGTCAGCCGCTTCCTGTCGATTTCATTACGCGCCTCTCATCCATCTGAGCCTGGCCCACGAGGAGCCAGCTCCAGACCCAGCCGACTATGAGGCCAACGTATGGAATCTCCCTCCCCCTTGCGGGCAGGTGTAGGGCTGGCGGTATTCCGCGAGGATGTGTACCTGGGTCTGCGACTTCATCGCCTGGCCGCGTCAACGATCCGGCAGGGGATATCTGCGTCCTCATCGACGCGATGGCTGGCGCAAATCCGGAGGTAGCCGTCGGCGACCGTCAGCGGGATGTCGGTGGCCAGTCGTCCCCGCAGGAGCAGCACTGGCGAGAGCTGCTGGCCACACGAGATCTTCTTGAGGTCTCTGGCCACATGGAGGTTGTCCGGCGCGAGAACCGGCAGGCGGCTCGCGCGTAGCAGGTCTTTGTCTTTGCGATGCACGAGCGGCGCCTTGCGCAGCCGGCGGACGGCGAGCTTGGCGGCCTGCGACGACATGAGTAGGTTCAGATAGTTTTCGGCTGCCGGATAGTGGTGGTCGTCCGGCTCGTCTTTCCAGTGCTGCGTGGCACCCACGTCGACAGGAGCGTACTCCACATGGACCGGCTCACGGTAGCGGGACCTTGATGTTGAACACCGGCAAGATGAAATACATCCCGGCGAGGATGATCGCCACGAAAATCAGCAAAGCCAGCATTGGGCGTGAGAACACTCTAGGTGACGGCGCCGCTCAGGCAGCTTCTGGTCAAGCGGTTCTCCATTGGCATGATGTCGTCGCCGCGTAGATCTTACCGCCAAAGGATTCCGCCTTCACTCGGACCCGTGCCAGGGAGGGTCCGGGTGGTAGGATTACACGCCTACCCCATTCCGGGCCGACAGCCCTGGCCCGACCTCCGGAGGACGCCATGACAGACGATGAGTTTCTGCACGCCTTCACGACCGCGACACTGGCCAATGAGCAATTCCATCACCGCGACCATCTTCGGATGACCTGGCTCATGCTTCGCCGACTCGGCCTGGAGGCAGGCACGGAAGCGATCGTGTCCGGGATCGAGCACTTCGCAAGTGCGCACGGGCATGGACCCAAATACCACGAGACGATGACGCGATTCTGGATCTGACTGGTCGACCACGCCATGCGGGCCCGACCTGAGATCAGCTCATTCGAGGATTTCCTGCGCGCCTTTCCAATAGTCCTCGACAAGACGCTGCCCTTCCGTCACTGGAGCCACCAGAGGCTGATGAGCCCCGCGGCGCGGGCTACCTGGGTCGATCCCGATCTCCTCGCGCTGCCCGCTGCCTAAGCCCGGATCCAGGCGAACCAGATCGGGATGCGGGGTGTGCTGAGCCGCAGGCCGCCGTGGTGGTCGTGCTGGTGATGATCCTGCTTGGAGCGGTGATCCGACATCAGTCAGGCGCGACCGCCGGAGCTCGGCTGGCTACCCCTGGCCGCCGCCGACCGCGCGGCCGGCCGGCTTAGCGGGCAGCCGCTCCTGCACCCAGGCCCGCAGAGCACCGGGGCCCAGGGCACCGGTGACCCGGTCCACCACCCGGCCATGATCGAACAGCATGAGGGTAGGTATCGCGCGGATGTTGTAGCGGGTGGACAGGGTGGGAGCCGTGTCGCTGTTCACCTTCACGACTTTCATCCGACCGCGCAGGTCCCGCCCGATTCGCTCGACGATCGGCGAAACGACCCGGCACGGCGCGCACCAGGGCGCCCAGAAGTCAACCAGCACCGGCAGGTCGCTCTGCTCAATAACGGTGGGGAAGTCCGCCTCGCTGCTTTCGGTGACCCAGGGGAGCGGCGCCCCACAGGCTCCGCAGTGCGGTGCCCCTTTGGCCGCCGGTCGCACCCGATTCTGCTTCCCGCAAACAGGGCACCGGATGAGCGCCGGTTCATCCATCCATTGATCATAAGTGCTTACTTGAGTAACGCCCTCCCCCCTTGCGGGGGAGGGTCAGGGTGGGGGGTCTCGGGTCCCCTGGCGGAACTGGTAACTTCACTCCGATGGAGCTGAAGGTCATCCCGATTGTCAAGCCCGAGGACGTGAACCTGATCCTCGGCCAGAGCCACTTCATCAAGACGGTGGAGGACCTGCACGAGGTCCTGGTGGGGACGGTGCCGGGGATCAAGTTCGGGCTCGCCTTCTGCGAATCATCTGGACCGGCCCTGGTCCGCTGGAGCGGCACCGATCCTGAGCTCACCGAGCTGGCCCGCAACACCATGCTGGAGGTTGGAGCCGGGCACGCCTTCTTGATCCTGCTGCGCAACGCCTTTCCGATTAATGTGCTGCCGGCCGTCCGCGCGGTGCCGGAGGTCTGCCAGATCTATTGCGCGACCGCCAACCCCGTCGAAGTGATCCTGGCCGAGACGGCGCAGGGCCGAGGCGTCCTGGGCGTGGTCGATGGGATGCGCACCAAGGGGATCGAAGACGATGCCGCGATCGCCGAGCGGAAGGCGCTCCTGCGCCGGTTTGGCTACAAGCTGGCCTGAAGGAGGTACGGGAGGTGCCGGCCAAGACTCGGGGGACACGCTCGTGGCAGGAACACCAGCAGTCGATCGCCGACTTGCTCCAGCGGCGGACCGGGGCGAACGTGGCCGCCTGGAAAGCCCGGATCCGGCGTCAGCACCTCGCTGACGAGGCCAGCCTGCGATCCTGGCTCGCCGAGCAGGCCGTGACCGGCTATTCGCAGCAGCTGCTGGTGATGGAGACGTTCGGCTATCCCGAATTCCTCCTGGCCAGCGCCGACCAGCTGATCGAGGGCCAGTATGCGGACCGGCCTGCCCTCCGCCTGATTCTCGACGTGATCGTGGCCCACCTGCCACGGCTGGGCAAGGTCACGTTGCAGGCACGCAAAGGATATGTCTCGCTGCTGACACCCCGGCGAACGTTTGCCACCGTCCAGCCCACCACCAAGCGGCGGGTCGATCTCGGACTTCGGCTGGCCAAGCCCAAGGCGGTGGGCCGGCTCGCCCGGGCTTCGAGCATGGGCAACAGCCAGGTCACCGCCCGCATCCCCCTGAGCGCGCCTGAGGAGGTTGATGACGAGGTCATCACCTGGCTTCGCCGCGCTTATGACGAGAACAGCTGACCGGTCAGACCGTTGAGGTGTCGCTCGCCTCGGTCCGCGCCGCGCGATGCAGTTCGAAGACCGGATGGCGCCGCCCGGCTCCCACCGGGTCGGTGAGGATCTCGCGGGCCCCCAGCAGCCCGATCAGCAAGGTGCCCAGCGGAATGCGCCGGATGTATGGCCCCAGGATCTCCTGAAAGAAGGTGGCTGCCTGTTCGGGCGTGAGCGCGATCGCCGTGACCGGCTCCTGGCGTCGACCCATCGTCAGGATCCCCTCGCCAGACGCGCGCAGGTTTCGCACCCAGTTGACCTCGCCATAGGGGCTTTGCACCCACCGGCGCCCACCGATTTCAACCACGGCTATCGGCGTGGTCCGGAGCTGGCCCGTTTTACGCCCCCGGACGCTGAGCAGGGCGTTGGGGCCGAGGGGGACGCCTACCCTCATGAGGCGGCGAACAATCGGGTTCAAAAGGGGAACGATGATCGGGGCGTGGTCGCGACCGCTGGCGGCGGACCCTCCCTGGGACATGGGTTGCGTCTGAGTGGCCATGCTCAACCTCCTGGCCTGTTCTGAATCATCTGATTGACCTGAGTCTATCATCTCCATCAATCAGTTGCTTGGGCCAAATATTCCGCTCTGCGAATATCCCTGTCCTTAGCGGGGAGCCACTCTGGTCAGGGTTGCGGGATGTCTCGCGTAGGCAGGGTCGGGGTGGGGGGTCTCCGGCGGCTCGGCTCTACGAGAGCATTAACTCAAGGTGGACCCGTCCGCCCGGACACACCCAGCATGCGCTCGAGCTGCCGAAAGGTCTGGTCAATCCGGTCGGCCTTCGACACGGTCGGCAGCATCATGCTGGTCAGGGCGGCGACGATGAGGGCGGCCACGTCGTCGGTGTCGAGATCGGGTCGGAGATGGCCCGCTTTGGCCGCCCTCCGCAGGAGCCCCCGCAGCGTCTTGTACCAAGCGTCGTTCGTCCCGCGCAGGATGCCGGCGATCGCCTGGTCGCGCGCCGAACGAAGGGCCAGCTCGCCCATGACTGCGCGCAGTTTGGGGTCGGTGCGGAGCAATTGCCGGACGGCGCGCAAGTGCGTGCGCAGCTGGTCCGCCGGCGAGCCGTGCGGCTCCAGCGTCGACCGGAATCGCCGCATGGCTTCGTCGACCACGCCGCGGATTAGCGCTTCCTTGGTCGGAAAGTAGTAGTGCAAGGTGGCGATGTTCAGGCCCACCTCGGCAGCCACCTCGCGCGTGCGGAGTCCCTCGAAGCCCCGTGCCGCAATCTGGTTGAACGCAGCCAGGACCAGCTCGTGCTGTCTGTCTTCCTTTGCGGCCGCCTCAAGCCGGGTCCTGGGGCTCATCTGAACTCAATTAAACACGCGACGGGTGGGTTCCGACTCGGTTCTTATGACTCCCTGTTGCGTCCTCTGTGGACGGAGGGTAAACTGCCGACGGAGTTGACTGGCTCGGCGAAGCCGGTCCAGGGAGGAGGTGGGAGGCCGGAAGTCAGCGGACGACTGAATCGCGCTCGAAGGGTTCGATCCGCGATCTAAACAGCAGGAGAGGGAAACACATGAGAAGGCTCTTGGTTCTAACCGCATCGGCACTCGTGGCTCTAACCACGTCGGTCGTGCTGAGCAGCGCCGACGTACCCAGGAACGTGACGATCATGGGGACCGAACACTTTGTTCCCAATGCGCTGATCAACGCCGATTTTCGCTTCTCCCCCGGCCCGCTTTCCGTAAAGAGTGGAGATACGGTGACCTGGCAGAACGCGACGACGGACGGGCACACGATCTCGATCGTGCCCAGCCAGCCGGCCACTGTTGGCGATGTGTTCATGTGCGGGGCGCCGGGAACCGTCTGCGCGCCGATCCTCCAGTGCCACTTCCCGGGTGGTTTTGGGAACGGTGGGCCGCCGCCAGCCATTAACCCGTTCTGCGGGAACGCGGCCAATGGCCAGCTAAGCGCGGTCGGAGACTCGTTCTTGATTCCGCCTCCGGGCATTGGACCTCCCAGCTTGCAGACAGTCACGGCCATCATCACAGCTCCGGCGGGAACTACGCTCCTCTACATGTGCGTCATCCACCCCTGGATGCAGGGAAGTATCGTCGTCCACTAGACGCCCGCACGCAGCCCAAGGACCCCGGCCGGCGCGGCCGGGGTTTTTCTTTTCCGGCGGGCCGTCCCATACTCGGGCTTGAAGTGCGCCGAATCCCGGTCGTCTTACCCAGCCCGAGTGACCCGCGCCTGCGCCTCGCGGTGGTGATCATCGCCCTCCAGGTGTTGGGCCAGGTTGGCCTGGGCTTCAAGCTTTCCATCGCCCAGATCCTGGTCTCGATCGGCGTCTGCGCTCTGGTCGAGATCGCGATCACCTACCGGCAGCAGCATGTGCTGGTATGGCCAGCCAGCGCCATCTTGACCGGCAACAGCACGGCCTTCATCCTGCGGGCCAACGGCACCCACCACGGGGATTGGTGGAGCCTCAACGGGATCGAGTTCTTTGTGCTGGCGTCGCTGGTCGGGATCCTGTCCAAGTACGTGATCCGGTGGGGAGGCCGCCACCTCTACAACCCGTCGAACCTGGGGTTGGTGCTCTGTTTCCTGATCATCGGCGCGACCCACGTCTTCCCCCAATATCTCTGGTGGGGGCCGATGAACCTGCCGGTGGCGCTGGCCCTGTTGGTGATCCTGGCGGGCGCCGTCTGGGTGCTGCGCCCGCTGCAGATGCTGCCCATGGTGGCGGCCTTCCTGGTGACCTTCGCCGTCCTGATCGCCGCCATCGCCGCCAGCGGCGGCTGCTTCCTGGCAACCTGGCACGCCGGACCCATCTGCGGATCCGCCTACTGGTTCAACATCTGCACCTCGCCGGAGCTGCTGGTGTTCACCTTCTTCATGATTTCGGACCCGCGGACGGCGCCGCAGCGGCCGCCGGCGCGAGTGATCTATGGGATCGCCATTGCAGTGCTGGCCGCCGCGCTGATTCTGCCCCAGCCGTCCGAGTACGGCATCAAGGTGGCGCTCCTGGCCAGCCTGACCGTGGTCTGTTCCTTCGTCTGGGTGCTGGACCGATTTGTGGCGAGGCCCGGGGTCGAGCCACCCAAGCCGCTGGCGACGCCCTCGCTGGTTTCCTTCTTCGCCGCCGTCGCCATCACCCTGGGGGTGCCCTCTGCCACTGTGACCCTAGCCAGCAATCAGCAGGTGGTGGACATCGATAGCGGCATCAACACGCCCGGCACGCCCATCCAGTAAGCCGCCGCAGGCTCGTGCGATGCTATCGGCGATGGCAACGTCCATATACCTGGAGTCGGGGTCGAAGCGAGTTTTTGCTTGCGCGCTGGAGTGGCCCGGCTGGTGCCGCAGCGGCAAGACCGAGGAGGAGGCGCTAGCGGCCTTAGCCACGTACGCATCCCGCTACGCGGTGGTGGCCCGCGAGGCCCGCCTCCAGTTCCCGAACGGGGCCGGCAGCAGCTTCGAGGTCATGGAGAGGATCAAGGGGAGCTTCGACACCGACTTCGGCGTCCCCGGCCGGGAGGCCGCGCCTGACCGAGATCCGCTGTCGCGGCAGGAAGCCGAGAACCTGGCCGGACTGCTGGCGGCCTCCTGGACGATATTCGACCGGGTGGTGGCCGCGGCCCCGCCGGCGTTGCGCAAGGGCCCCCGCGGCGGCGGTCGCGACCGCGACGCCATCCGCGATCACGTGATCGGCGCCGAATCCATGTACGCACGCAAGATGGGGATTCGGCCTCCCCAGACTGCCGTTCGGGAGGCGATGCTCGAAGCGGTGCGCAACGCCACCGGGACCCCGCTGGTCCCCGACAAGGGCTGGCCGGTGCGCTATGCCGTCCGGCGCGCCGCCTGGCACGAGCTAGACCACGCCTGGGAGATCGAGGACCGTAGCCGATGAAGTTGCTCATGTTCCGGCACCACGACGAACGGCGAATGGGCGTCGCGCCTGGAGACCCAGCCCAGGATGTCGTCGATCTGGCCGCGCTGTCCCGGGCCACCGGAGCCACATCGCTCCCGGCCGACCTGCTTGGCCTCATCGAGGCCGGCGACGCCGGGCTCGGCCTGGTGCGCGAGCTGCTCGCATTGCCGCCATCCACCGTCAGCCCGCATGTGCGAAAGCTGGCGGGCCTCGAGCTGCTTGCTCCGCTCGACCCGCCGCGGGGCGATGTGCTGGCCATCGGGCGCAACTACGGCAAGCACGCCAGCGAGAGCGCGCAGGCCTGGGGTGAGGAGGTCAAGCCGCCCACTGTCTTCAGTAAGGCCCAGACTTCCGTCACCGGGCCGTTCGACGATATCGTCATCGACCCGCGGATCAGCGACCAGATCGATTGGGAGGTGGAGCTGGGCGTCGTCATGGGGCGCACCGCACTGAACCTCGAGCCCGCCGACGCCATGCGGCACGTCTTCGGCTATACGGTCGTCAACGACATTTCGGCGCGTGACATCCAGAACGGCTGGGGTGGCCAGTACTTCAAAGGCAAGAGCCTGGACCGGTCGTCGCCCGTCGGACCCTGGATCGTGACCGCCAACGAGATCCCCGACCCGCAGCACCTGCGTCTCTCGCTGCGGGTCAACGGCGTCACCAAGCAGGATGGGAACACCGCCGACATGCTCTACCCGGTGGCCCAGGTGATCGCCTGGCTGTCGATTGGCATGACTCTGCGGCCGGGCACGCTGATCGCGACCGGCACGCCGGACGGCGTGGGGTTTGCCCGCACCCCACCGGAATTCCTCCGCCCCGGCGATGTGCTCGAGACCGAGGTGGAGGGCATCGGACTCATGCGCAATCGGATGGTGTCAGCGACCGTGCCCGCCGAACGCTGAACGCATCACTCTCTGAGCTCCACGCCGAGCACCCGAGCGGCAGCTGGAGAGCGCGACCAAGAAATGGGCGACCCGCAACCGCACGAGGGAGAGGCGTGCCTCTCCCTCCACCAGCAGGGGACGGACAGTCAGAGCCGAGAACCCCTCCCCGACCCTGCCCACGCGGGAAATCCCGCGACCCTGACAACAGTGGCTCCCCGCAAGCAAGGGGGAGGGAGACTACGTAATGGTCGGTGGCGTGACCGCCGTCCAGGTGGCGCCGCCGTCGGTCGAACGGACGATCATGTTGTAGCCCACCTGGGCCCAGATCACGCTCGGATTGATGTAATTCCAGTAACCGAGCGAGAAGTTGAGTCCATTGGCCAGCACCGGCCGCGGGGCGGTCCACGTCGTGCCGGCGTCGTAGGTTTCCCGCAACGTCGGCCCGTCGGCGGTGAGCCAGTGCCGGGCATCCAGGAAGAACACCTCGCCGTCGGGCACGGCGCCTGCGGTCTCGACCGCGTTGCCCCAGCTGAGCCCGCCGTCGTGACTCTGCAGCACGTAGCTACGGTTCACGCGCTGTAGAGTCGACTGGCCCGCCACAGGCGGCGCGGTCTTCGTCCCCTTCGGCATCACCGTGAGGGGGAGGACGCCGTCCTGGCTATTGAAGAAGAGCGGCGGAGCCAACCAGATGTCTGATGCCATCGGGTCCACCGGTGCCGGCAGGTCCTGGCGAGCCCACCTTCGCCCGCCGTCGTGGGTCGCATACAGGTTGTACTTCGCGGTCCCAACGAGAACCCGCTCGCCCGATGCGTTCACGACGTAGCCCAGCTCCTGGCTGCTCACGATCCAGCCGTTCTCCGAGTCACGGAAGGTCAGCTGCACGCCCTCGAGGTCCGCCTGAACGGTCGCGACGGTGGTCCAGTTCGCTCCGCCATCGAGTGTGTGCTGAACGCCGCGCGCGGTAGTGCTCAGTGGCTCGCCACTCAGCCGCCAGCCCTCTCGCGGCGTGAGGAAGAACGTCGGGTCGTTGATGTTCGCCCAGTCGACCGGCCGGTCGATGAGCTGCCAGTGGGCACCGCCATCGCTGGTTCGATAGACGTGCGGCACCACGTTGGAGGAGCCGGGCGCGCCGGGGATTTTTGTCGGCGGCAGGTTCGAGGGCACGTCCTCGACCAGCTCCCCGTTGAGGGCATTCCAGAAGTGAAGCGATCCGAAGCCGACGCCATCTGGGATGCGGAACTCCTCGTGCCAGGTCTTGCCACCGTCGGTCGTGCCCATCACCACGGTCGGGCCGTTGTGCTCCTTGAGCTGGCAGGCGATCCAGCCCACGTTGGCCGACAGGAACTGGTTGTCCACGATCGAGTAACCGGCGGCCGGCGGATGCAGACCGCCCAGGCCAAACGGCGTGTCGGCCGGCAAAGACATCTCGCCGCGGGCCACCCGCACCCCAACGACAGCGACCGCCACCATCAGCGCCGCCATCACCACCCCGACCGTCTGCATGGCCACCCGACCCCTACCATGGCGTGCGTCGTGCGGGGCCGATGGTTGGCGATCAGGATCGGGAATGACGCGGAGCGCACGAAGAGCCAGGTCGGGCCGGGGCTCCTGGTAGTCGGCGAGTACGTCGTCGCGGATTGCAGATCGAGGTGAACGGTTCATTTAGATCTTCTCCTCTTCAGGATCAATTTGGAGTCGGAGGCGGCCGACGGCCCGGTAGAGGCGGGCCTTGGCAGCCGCGGGGGAGACGCCGATCACGACCGCCACTTCATCAATGGGCAGGTCGAGCCAGTAGAAGAGATAGAGGAGTACACGGTCCCAGTAGGCGAGGCGGGCGATCGATTGCCGCAACTCCGAGGCACTGAGGGCGGTGTCGACATTCGCAGGCGGTCGCGGGAGATCACTCAGACGGAGCACCGACCACCACCGCCCTCGCTGGAGGGACCGGCACTCGTGGGCCACGATCGTGAGGTACCAGGCTCGGAATCCGCCCCGCTCGCCGCGGAACTGGGCGAACCGGCGCCAGGCCTTGAAAGTCGCCTCCTGGACCATATCTTCGGCCGCCTCCCGTTGGCGAAGGATGGCAAAGGCCAGGCGATAGGCGGGTTCGATCAGGGGCGTGATCAGCAGCTCGAAGGTGGCCCGGTCGTGTCTTCCCTGCCCCTTGCGGGGAGGGTAAGAGAGGGGGTCTGTCGCCAGGTCTCCGGCGGCAGCCTGGTCCTTCATGATCATGGAGCCCTTAACGGTACGACGCTCCAGCAGTCAGGCTAGTTGCAGACGCCTTCGTTCTTGCCCTCTGCGCGAGACTCTCCCTTCCCCTTGCGGGGAGCCACTGTTGTCAGGGTCGCGGGATTTCCCGCGTGGGCAGGGTCGGGGAGGTGTCTCGCTCTACCTAAGCCGCTCGTCCGTAGCGCAACAGGTGGGCAAACCAGTCCCAGTCATTGCGGTCGAGCAACGAGCTCAGCTTGCCGCAGAGGGCGTCGACTTCGCTCCAGTCGCAGGTGGCGGTCCCCAGAATCGTCTTGTGGCAGACGAGCCCATCGGTCTCGTCCGTCCATCGAAAAAGCACCACGGCTTGTAGCGGACGATACGGCGACCCCCACCGCGTGTCAAGCGAAGGGTCCCAACGCGTATGGGATTCCGGACAGATGCGGTACAAGATAAAGTGGTGTGCGGATGCGCGGAACGATTGGGCCGCCCACCATCACCATCAACTACGACCATGAGTTCCTGGTCTGCCAGGCAGACGGGAGCATGCTGCCTACCGACGACGTCGGCTTCTTCAGTCGCGATACCCGGCTGGTCTCGGCCTACCGGCTCACCCTAAATGGGCTGGCACCCATCCTGCTAGACGCCGCGGAGGTGGCCCACTTCTCGGCCCGACACGAGTTCATCACGCCGGCAATGCCCCTGGGCGGCGTGTCCGAGGTCTCGGCCGAACTGACCGACCTCGTGCTTCCGGAGCGGTCGGTTGGTCTGCGTCTGGATCGGACGATCCTGGAAGGCATTCACGAGGACTACGACCTGCTCAGCTTCGCCAAGACTCCCGTCCGGCTGGTGCTCGAGGTGGCGCTGGAGTCAGACTTCGCCGATGTGTTCGACGTGCGCACCCATCGCCTGGTCCGGCGCGGGGACCTGCAGACCCTGTGGCGTCCTTCATCCGGAGAGCTGCGCACCACCTATCGCAATGGCGACTTCCGGAGAGAGCTCGTCGTCCGCGTTGCGAAGGGAGACTCGCATCCGGGGTTCGCCAACGGGCGGCTGGTGTGGATCGTCACGCTGGCGCCCAAAGGTACCTGGCACGTCTGCCTCGAGTGGCGCCCGGTCATCGGCCGCCGGTTGGGGCGCGTGCTCGATTGCCACGCCATGCTTCGGAAGGAGGCCCGCCTAGGCCCCCGAGTGCTGCCCCGAGTCGAGCTGGAGAGCCCACACCCGACCCTGCCCGCCATTTGGCGCCAGTCGGTGGCGGACCTGGAAGCCCTCCGCATGACGGACTTCACCGTCCGCCGCAGCGTATACGTCCCGGCGGCCGGCATTCCCTGGTACGTCACCCTCTTCGGGCGCGACACCCTGGTGGTCGCCATGGAAAGCATCAGCGGGTTTCCGGAGTTCGCGTCCGGGGCGTTGGACCAGCTCGCCCGATTTCAGGCGAAGGACGACAACCCGGACCAGGACAAGGAGCCGGGCAAGATCCCGCACGAGGTGCGATTCGGCGAGCTGGCCAGCCTGAACCTGCTACCCTTCGCCCCCTACTACGGCACCCATGACGCCACGCCCTTGTACCTCATCGTGCTGTCTTACGCCTACCAGTGGACCGGCGAGACCGAGCTCCTCACGCGCTACCGGGCCAACGCCGAGGCGGCCCTGGCCTGGCTGCTGCAGCATGGCGACCGAGACGGCGACGGCTTCCAGGAGTACATCTCTCGGTCCCCGCGCGGCCTCTATAACCAGGGCTGGAAAGACTCCGGCGATGCCATCCAGCACGAGGACGGCAGCATCGCGCCAGTGCCGCTCGCGCTGTGCGAACTGCAGGGCTATGCCTTCGACGCCCTGTTGCGGATGTCGGAGATGTGCCACCTATGGGGCGAGGAGGAACGGTCTGGAGAGCTCCAGCGCCAGGCGCTGGCACTGTACGAGCGCTTCAACGAAACCTTTTGGTGGGAGAGCGAGGGCACCTACTACCTCGGCCTCGACGGCCACAAGCAGCCCATCCGCACCGTGGCGTCCAATGCCGGCCACTGCTTGGCCAGCGGCATCGTCCCGGCGGACCGGGCTCCGCGCGTGGTGGATCGCCTGATGCAGCCGGACATGTGGAGCGGGTGGGGGGTCCGCACGCTGTCCAGCGACCATCCGAGCTACAACCCGCACTCCTATCACCTCGGTTCCGTCTGGCCGCACGACAACGCCACCATCGCCGGCGGTTTCCGGCGAGCGGGCCGCCATGCCGAAGCGCAGCGCATCGCCGAGGGGATCTTCGCGGCCGCCGAGCGGTTTGAGTCGTACCGGCTGCCGGAGCTCTTCAGCGGGCTACCCCGAGAGCCCAGCGGCTTCCCGGTGCGCTACCTGGGCTCCAACGTGCCGCAGGCCTGGGCCGCGGCGTCGATCTTCCGGCTGGTGGCCATCCTGTGCGGGATCCACACCGTCGGCAACACGAAGAAGATCTACGTCAACCCGGACCTGCCAGAGTGGCTGCCCTCGCTCACCCTCCGCAACCTGCGGGCAGGCCGCGGCGCCCTGGACCTGCACCTGCAGCGAGACCATGTTGACGACGTGCGGCACAACACCACCGGGTTTGAGGTGGTGCAGGGGACCGTGCCGCGGCCCCCGCTCGCCCAACTGCCGCTGGCCCGGGCCGGCACGGCTTGACGGTGGCGCCCAGTCCGCTGATCCTCTGGGGTGCGCGCCTGATCGACGGACGAGGGGCGGTGCAGGACCGCGCAACGGTCGTCATCACCGGCAGCACGATCACCGACGTCGGCCCGGCTCAGCGCGATCGACCGCCTGGCGCCATCGACCTGACTGGCCGCACCATGCTTCCCGGGCTCGTCGATGCCCACGTCCACCTCTCCAGCCACATGGAGCGAAGCCCAGACTTCGGGCCTCGCGAGGTCCTCAACGGTGAGCCACCTCGCCCGCGTGAGCTCGGCTATTTCATCCTGGCGAAGGCCGCCCGTGCCCTCTTGGACGCCGGCATCACCACTGTCCGGGACGTGGGCAGTTACGACGACGAAGCCCTGGCCCTCCGCGAGGCCAATCGCCTCGGGTTGGTGGGAGGCCCTCGCGTGCTGAGCTGCGGGCGCATCGTTTCGGCGACGGCTCCGGGCGGGCGGATCTTCGGCACGATGTACCGGGAAGCCGACGGTCCGGACGAGATGCGCAAGGCCGTGCGCGAGCAGATCCGGCGGGGCGCCGACTTCATCAAGGTGATGGCCACCGGTGCCCGATCCGTGGTGGACGAGGATCCGGAACCGGCTCAACTCACCCAGCCGGAGCTGCACGCGGTCGTCGACGAGGCGCATCGGATGGGACTCCGGGTGGCGGCGCATGCCGAAGGGCTGGGGGGCACCCGCCTTGCCGTTGAAGAAGGCGTCGACACCATCGAGCACGGCCTCTCCCTGCATCGCGAACCCCGGCTACTGGATCGGATGGCCGAGCGCGGCATCGTCCTCGTGCCGACGCTCACCACATTCCACGACCTTGCCGAGCGATTCACCACCGACTTCGCGCCCAAGCTCGTGGAGCAGGCCAAGCGACAGCTCGAGGATGCCTACCGGACCCTGACGGCGGCCGCCCGCGCCGGCGTTATCTTGGCGATGGGTCACGACAGCGGGCCACCCGGGGACGACGCGGTCGAGCTGGTGCGGATGGTCGAGGGCGGCCTCAGCCCCCAAGCGGCCATCACGGCGGGGACGAGTGGGGCCGCACGGGCGCTCGGACTGGACGATGCGGGCGCGGTGACTCCTGGCAAGCGGGCCGATCTTTTGGTCGTCGATGGCAATCCCCTCGACAGCATCGGGATCCTGCGCGAGCGGTCTCGGATCTGGCTCGTGATCAAGGACGGACAGCCGAGCGGAGGGCGGGCGCTCGACGCCCGTGGTCTTCAGCCCGGATAACGCCCGAGATTTCCGCTCCTCCTCCCGGCCTTGTCTGCGTTCCCGATCCACGATTTTCTTAGTTGTGTCTGGCTGGCTTGTTCGCGTTGATCAGCAGCGCAATCAGCAGCGCGCCCACCGCTAGCAATCCGGCAGCCCAACCCGTGGCCACCGAGTAGCCATGGACGAGGCCCTGCGCGAGCACGCCGGGTGAACGCGAGTGGCCGGCCAGGTAGGCCGCAGTAGCGCTGGCGGCGACGGTGTTGAGCAGGGCGGTGCCCAGCGAACCGCCCACCTGGCTGGCCGTGTTCACGGTGGCGGCGGCCACGCCGGCCTGGCGCGGGTCGACACCCAGCGTCCCGATGCTGAAGGCCGGCACCATCACGCAGGCAACACCCATGCCGAGCAGGATCTCGGCAGGCAGGACGTGGGTGAGGTACCCGCTATTGACCTGGATCTGGGTGAGGACGAGCATGCCGGCCGCGGCGACGAGTGCCCCGGGAGCCATGATCGCGCGCGCCGGAACCCGCGGCATCAGCACACTGGCGATGCCCCAGGAGCCCGCTTGCGAGGCGAGCGTCAACGGCAGGAACGCGAGTCCGGCCTGCACGGGCGAGTAGTGGAGGACGACCTGCAGGTAATAGGTCAGGAACAGGAAGGCGCCGAACATGCCGGCGATGGTGCAGGCCACCGCCAGGTACGCGCCGCCACGATTGCGGTCGAGCACGATCCTTAGCGGCAGCAGCGGTGCCGCCGTGCGAGTCTCACGCACGATGAACAGGCCCAGGAGGACCGCGCTCGCCAGCAGCACGGCGATGACGCCGAACGAACCCCAACCCGCCGAGACGGCCTGGGTGCAGGCATAGACGAGGGCGACCAACCCGCCGGTGGCCAGGAGCACGCCCGGGATGTCGAAGCGTCGGGCGGTGGCCCCCCGGGTCCCAGCCAGGACCCGCCAGCCTCCAGCCGCAGCCACCAGGGCGATGGGGACGTTGACGTAGAGACACCACCGCCAGTTCAGATATTGGGTCAAGATTCCGCCGAGCAGGAGGCCGATGGCGGCGCCGCTTCCCGCGATCGACCCGTAGACGGCAAACGCTCGGGCGCGATCGCGCGGTCCGGTGAAGGTAACGGCCAGCAGGGAGAGCGCAGTCGGGGCGAGGAGCGCCGCGAACGCCCCCTGTAGGGCGCGGGCGGCCAGCAGGATTCCGAAGGACGGAGCCACGCCGCCCAGCGCCGATGCCAGGGCGAACCCGACCAGAGCCGACAGGAAGGTTCGCTTGCGTCCGAACGAATCGGCAAAGCGGCCGCCCAGGAGGAGCAGACCACCGAACGCCAGTGTGTAAGCGGTGATCACCCACTGCCTCTCCGCGTCTGTGGCGCCCAGAGCCCGCTGCGCCGAGGGCAGGGCGATGCTCACGATCGTCGCGTCCAGCGCCACCATCAGTTGAGCCAGGGCGATGAACCCCAGCGCCAGCCACCGCCCCTGGATGGGCGGCTGCACTGGTTTTTCAATGAGTTGGTAATTTTCTTCCGCTTCTCCCTCCCCCTTTCGGGGAGGGAGAGGGGAGGGGGTCTCGTTAGCCGACGCCAGCGCGTAGCTCATTTCGGCTCCTCCTCAAGGGGATCTGGCCCGCCAGCAACCCGATGGCGGTGGCGAGGACAACGACTAGCAACGAGACCACCGCGGACGGCTTCGCGGACATCAGGAAAACCACGCCCAGGACGATCGCCAACCTGGTCCGCAGCGACGTCAGCAGGATTGGATCGCGGAGCGCACGCTGGAGGTCGTCTGACAGCGGCCCGGCGCTCGCTGGACCGAGGGCCGGTCCGACGCGGGCCATCCGAATGCCTGTCCCGAGTGCCCCGATCACGGCCAGCAGGACCAGGCTGGCGAGGGCTACGAGAATCCACCCCTTTGGCCCCCAGGCCGTGGCCGTCAAGTAGAGCCCGGTGATCAGGATGAGGCCCAGCGACGCCGGCGCGAGCCGCAGGACGAGGCCCCGCGAAATGCCGAACCACATGAGGGCGTCGTCGGACCGGACCGCCCGCCGGAGACCGCGCAGGCCGATCGCCTCGAGGGTGATGGCAGCGATCAGGCCGAACGCCCCGAGGATGTGCAGGAAGAGCACGAGCGGGTAGAGAACGGTCGTATTCATCGGCAACCTCCTGAGTCAAGCTGGTAGCTCCCTCTGTTGTACCACATATGCTTTGATTAATGCAAATATCTGATTACCCCTATAATATGGTGGCTAGAAGGAAACAGTGAGATTCAGGTACGATGGTGGCATGCCGCGCGTCCCGCAGACGAAGGCCGCCCTGGCGGCGGAGGCCTGGCGGGCGATCTTCGATTTCATCGTGGCCACCGCCCCGCAGCGCAACCGCTACATCGGCGAGTCTGGCCTCACCCCGAACGATGCCCGGGCGCTGAGCAGTCTGACCGCCAGCTCCGGACGGACCATGGGGTCGCTGGCGGAAGAGTGGAAGTGCGATGCCTCCACCGCGACCTGGATCGTGGATCGCCTGGAGGCGAAAGGTCTCGTCGAACGCCGGCCCCATGCCACCGATCGCCGGGTCAAGCTCGTGGTGCTGACGCCGCGGGGATCCAGGACGAAGGCCAAGCAGATGGAGCGCATGTATATTCCGCCCCGCGAACTCCTGGACCTCGACCTAGATGACCTGGTGACACTCCGCAGCGCGGTCGCCAAACTGGCCGCGCGACGCACCGAGGGCGCTGACCCGAGTGCTTAGCCGGGATTCGGACTGAGCTGAGGCAGTTCGCGG
>Ga0209802_1001492_pt1 | contig 17375 bp, 21 predicted proteins | sample GraSoiAngelo_129_FD_185886 | JGI IMG/M metagenome (GOLD analysis project Ga0209802, IMG submission 185886) | Grasslands soil microbial communities from the Angelo Coastal Reserve, California, USA - 14_0927_12_40cm (SPAdes) (version 2) | ecosystem: Environmental > Terrestrial > Soil > Grasslands ... | reverse complement strand
GTGGTCCCCTTGAACAACATGTGCTCGAGATAGTGCGCCAGACCAAGCTCCGCCGCGGTCTCGTCCCGACCCCCGGCACGCACCCACAGCTGGACTGCAACGACTTCACTGGAGGGGTACTCTTGAACGAGGACTCGGGCACCATTGTGCAGCACGTGTCGCGTGGGCGCCTCGACCGCGGGAGGAGGTTTGGCACTGCCGGTGATCGAGCAGCCGGCGAGGACCAGCCCGCACAGCCAGAAAGGCAGGAAAACTCGCGGTATCCCGAGCATATCAGGTGTCAGGGTACCACAGCCGAGTCGCCGGGCAGAATGCCGCACCTCCAGTCGACGCGGTACAGGGCACAACGCCATCCGATGACGTTGACAATTCCGAATAAGTAGCTTGTTTCATTCGTCCTTACGTGGACAGCCTCGTCTGGCACCGCGGTTGCTCCTTGTCCCTTCGAGAGTTGCTAGCACCAACTGGACCTCAACGCCGAGGGGGGTGACGACGGATCGAGCTGGTCACGGGTGAAGCGATTGAAGCCACTCCAAACTGACCGAGAGGGATGGGAAGACTGATGATGAAGAGATTTTTCGCGGTAATCATGAGCGTGGCGGTCGTCGCGGTCATGGCGCCCGTCGCCGACGCGCAGTCGCAGTGCCCGGCCGAGGTTGGCCAAGCCAAGGCGATGCTCAGCAAGGTTTCGAAGGCTCAGGACGTTCAGGCGCCGCGGTCGCTGGCCGGCTCGCGCCAGGACATCCAGGCCCCGCGTAGCGGCCAGGACCTCCAGGCTCCTCGCGGCCAAGATATCCAGGCACCCCGGTCGCTAGCCGGCTCGCGCCAGGACATCCAGGCCCCGCGTAGCGGTCAAGACATCCAGGCCCCGCGTAGCGGCCAGGACATTCAGGCGCCGCGCAGCGGTCAGGACCTCCAGGCCCCGCGCGCCGGCCAGGACATTCAGGCGCCACGCAGCGGTCAGGACCTTCAGGCCCCGCGTAGCGGCCAGGACATTCAGGCGCCGCGCAGCGGTCAGGACCTTCAGGCCCCGCGTAGCGGCCAGGACATTCAGGCGCCGCGCAGCGGTCAGGACCTCCAGGCTCCTCGCAGCGGTCAGGACATTCAGGCCCCGCGTAGCGGCCAGGACATTCAGGCGCCGCGCAGCGGTCAGGACCTCCAGGCCCCGCGTAGCAACAACCCGCAGCTTCAGGCCCCGCGTGCGGGTCAGGACATTCAGGCCCCGCGTAGCGGTCAAGACCTCCAGGCTCCTCGCAGTGGTCAGGACATTCAGGCTCCGCGTAGCGGCCAGGATATTCAGGCGCCGCGCAGCGGTCAGGACATCCAGGCCCCGCGTAGCAACAACCCGCAGCTTCAGGCCCCGCGTGCGGGTCAGGACATTCAGGCCCCGCGTAGCGGTCAAGACCTCCAGGCTCCTCGCAGCGGTCAGGACATTCAGGCCCCGCGCAGTGGCCAGGACATCCAGGCGCCTCGTGCGGGTCAGGACCTCCAGGCCCCGCGGTCGGTCGCCGGTGCCAAGGCTTCGAGCGGTGATGCGGCGAAGCTGGTCCGCGACGCCGAGGCTGCGTGCAAGGCCGGGAACATGGACGCCGCGAAGGCGAAGGCCGTCGAGGCGATGGGGCTGATGAAGTAAGTCTCCGAATTTTTGCGGTACGCACCAAACAGGCTCCAGGGGTCACCCCCTGGAGCCTTCTTTTTGTATTTCGCGGGGTATAGAATTTTGAGGATGCGCAAGTGGATCGCGAGCGCGCTGCTTCTCGCGGTTCCCGGTGTCGCGGCCGCGGCGGTGCCGTCGGTCCAGGAGGTCTTGCTCCGAGCGAAGCCCGCCGTCGCGCTCGTCGTCTCGGAGGTTGCGACCGCGGTCACGGTCGCGTGCCCAGGGGGCGGCACGCAGCAGGTCACGCCTCAGCCCCTTCGTGAGACCGGGACCGGCTGGTTCATCAGTCCGAGCGGCTGGGTCATCACGAACGGCCACGTCGTCTCGTCGGCGCACCAGCCCAAGCAGGACATCGGTCGCGAGTTACTGGAAAGCGCTGTTCGTCAGGCCTGCGGCGACGTCAATGACCGGGTGTTCGCCGCCGCGGTCGCGCGGGCCAAGACAAAGGTCGACCCGTCGATCTCGGTGATCCTTGCCAACGGCATGCGATTACCCGCGACTGTAGCCAAGTACAGTCCGCCGGTCGCCGGCGAGAGCATGTCGGGACGAGACCTCGCGCTCTTGAAGCTCGAGACCGCTGACATGCCGACGCTGACCCTGGGTGACTCGTCGAGCACCAAGATCGGCGACAAGCTCTACATTCTGGGATTCCCGGGCGTCGTGCTCAGCCATGAGCTCTTGAACGCCTCGGCGAAGGCCGAGGCGTCGGTGACCAATGGCGCGATCTCCGGCTTCAAGCAGGACATCACCAATCAGCCGGTGATCCAGACCGACGCGCCCGCCGCGTGGGGCAACAGCGGCGGACCGGCGGTGGGCTCCAGCGGAGAAGTGCTCGGTGTCTTGACGTTCGTGCCCCTGGAATCTGGCAACCAGGGCACGCTCGTCCAGGGATTCAATTTCGTGATCCCGTCGGTCGCGGTCCGCGAATTCCTGAAAGGTACGGACGTCAAGCTCGACGAAATGAGCCGCTTCAACGCCGCATGGCACGCGGGCCTCGAAGACTTTTTCGCCGGCAGCTATGGACGCGCTGAGAAGCATTTCGTCGAGGCGAACCGACTTCTCCCGGATCTCACCGACGTGCGCCGCATGATGGCCGAAGCGAAAAACCCGCCGCCCCGCCCCTTCCCGTGGATGCAGATCGCCGCGGCGGTGGCCGTGGTGGCCATCGCGGTGGCCGGCGGCCTGCTCGTGATGCGCTGGAGACGCAACCGCTATCGTATCCGCCCCGCTGAAGTGATGCGGCTCATCGAGGCCTCGCCGGAGGCGCCGCCGATCATCCTGGACGTCCGCGACGGCGCGACGTACGCCAAAAGTCCGGTCAAGATCCAGGACGCGCGCCACATCGCGCCCGAGGAGCTCAAGACGGGCGTCGGTACTCTCGACGTCGACACGAATCGCACCGTCGTCGCCTATTGCTCCTGACCCGACGAGGCGACGAGCGCCCGGGTGGCGCTCCAGCTTCGCGAGGTCGGCTTTCGAGACGTGAGGATCCTGAAGGGCGGACTCAGCAGCTGGGCGGACGCCGGTCTGCCCCTCGACGCGAAAACCGCGGCGAGCTCCGCCTGACGAGCGCGTGTCTACGCGCCGCTCGACCGGCCGCCGCCCAGAAAGTGAACGTGCACGTGGTAGACGACCTGCCCGCCCTCGGGGCCGCAGTTCACGCGCAGCCGATATCCGCGCTCGGCCAGTCCCTTGGCTTCGCCGATCGCGCGCGCCGCCAGGAGACAGCGCCCGAGAACCTCGGCGTCGCCGCGCTCCATCGCCATGATCGAGCTGAGGTGGCGCTTGGGCACGATGAGCAAGTGGATCGGGGCCTTCGGGTAGATGTCCTTGAACGCCAGGACCGCGTCGTCCTCGTACTCGACGTCGGCGGGCGTCTCACGCGCGATAATGCGGCAGAACACGCAGTCCGTCACGAGGCTCCTCCCGACGCGCCTGCTATACTAGCGCCGCTCGATCAGCATTTGGAAAAGGAGCGCGGATGGGAACGTGTCCCAAGTGCAAGCGGAAGATTCGTAAGAACGGTAACCACATCAAGCTCGGCTCGACCTGGTATCACAAGGCATGCCCGCGGCGACGTGCCGCTCACGCCAAGGCGTAGCGCTCAGGCGCACTCCGAGTCCTCGCGACCTCGCACCACTCAGACCGAAGTACCGTAGAGTCCGATCGGACGCTTGACGTACTGCCCCTGCGGCTCGCCCATCACGGCGCCGTCGCGGAACACCGTGCGTCCCCGCAGGAGCGTATGGGTCGGCCAGCCTCGAACCCGCATGCCGGCGAACGGCGTGAAGTCCTGGGCCGAGTGGAGAACCTCGGGCGAGACAACGTGCTCGCGAACGGGATCGAGGACGACCAGGTCGGCGTCGCCGCCAACCGCGACCGTGCCCTTGCGCGGATAGAGACCGAAAGCCCGGGCGGGGTTGGCGCTGACCAGTTCCACCACCCGCGTCAAGGGCAGGCCGCGCCGCAGATGCCCTTCTGAGATGAGATAGGGATAGAGCAGCGCGGTTCCGCCGAACCCCGGGAGCGCCTTCCAGAGGTCCTCGCCCTTGTCCTCCTCTGCGCAGCACGCGTGATCGCTGACAACCGTGTCGATGCGGCCGTCCTGCACCGCCTGCCAGAGCGCTTCGCGGTCGACCTCGGTTCTGATCGGCGGATTGACCTTACCGACGATGCCGCCGGCCGTCGCGTGGGTCAGCGCCAGGTGATGCAAGGTCGTCTCGAGCCGAATGTCGAGATGAGGATGCCGGCGCCGGCCGTCGGCGCCGCTCGTGACCGCCTCGGCGCTGGAGAGATGGAGTAGATTCACGGGGCAGCGCGTGGCGTCGGTCAGCACGAGCGCCTCGGCGATCGAGAGCTGCTCGGTCAGCGGCGGCCGCGCGCGATGGTAGCCCTCGAGACCGCCGGGACCCGAGCGCTTCACTTCCTCGATGAACACGCGGATGAGCTCGGCCTGCTCACAGTGCAGGCTCAGCGAGACGCGACCATGAGCGCCGTACTTCCCCGCGGCGGCGGCGACCTGCCGCATGAGGAGGTAAAGGTGGCCGAGGTCGTAGGTGTCGGCCATCGTATAGGCGCTGCCGCGCGTGGAGTCCGAGGTGAGATTCAGGCCCTTGTAGAACATGTAGTACTTGAACGAGCCGACCCCCTGCTCGCCGACGAGCCAGTCCACCTCGCCGAGCTGCTCGGTCGTCATCACGCCGATGTGGTACCCGAAATCGGTGTGAGTATGGCCGACGGTCGCGGCGACGACCTCGGGGAAGATCGTCCGGTAGGGACCGCTCTTGTTCAGGTAGTTCTGTCCCGTGCGGAAGTAGCTGAGCACTGTGGTGACACCGCCCGCCAGCGCGGAGGCCGTTTCGCTCCGGGCGTCGGTCGCGAGATCGCGGTAGATGCCGATGTGAAAGTGCGAGTCTATCGCGCCCGGAAGCACCAGCTTGCCGCGGGCGTCCACGACGGCGTCGGCGTCGCCCGGCGCGATCGAGTCGACCAGCGCGGCGATACGCCCGGCTCGGATGCCGACATCGCAGCGCAGGGCCCCAACGTAGGGAACGACCACCGTGCCATTCAGAACGGCGGTATCGTAGCGGAGCATGGCGAGGGAGCGAGGAGAGGCGGGCGGCGCGGTCCCGTCAGTGGGCGTTGAGCGCGGTCGAGATGACCCACACGAAGTCGACGATCAGCGCCGCGACGAGAATCACCGTGCCGATGTTCAGCCAGAGCCCGATTCCCTTGTCCATCGACTCCCTCCGCGATGAGTTCTGAGCGCGACCGTAGCATATTCGTCGCGAGTCGACAAAGTTCGGGGCGGCGAGCCGCGCCGCAGGCCGTCGCGGGGTTGGGCCCCCGCCGGCCGAGGCGCGGCTAACGATCAAGGAGGGGACGATGAGGCTGCGTGGCAAGGTGGCGCTGGTGACCGGCGCCCAGCAGGGTATCGGACGCGCCATCGCTCTGGCGTTCGCGCGCGAGGGGGCGGACGTCGGCGTGAACTATCTCGACGATCACGGCGCGGCCGAAAAGGTCGTCCAAGAAGTCCGCGAGACCGGCCGGCGCGCGGTGCTCGTGCAGACTGATGTCGCAGAGCCGGCCGGCGCCCAGTCGATGGTCGCGCAGATCGCGGGCGAGCTCGGAGGCCTCGACGTGCTCGTCAACAACGCGGGCGTCTATCCGCGCGTGCCCTTTCTGGAGATGCGCGAGAGCGACTGGGATCTCGTGCTCGACGTCAATCTCAAGGGCGGGTTCTTCTGCGCCCAGGCGGCCGCGCGCGCAATGATCGCCGGCCGGCGTCGGGGCTCGGTCATCAACATGGCGTCCCAGGCAATCCGCGGCGCCGTGCGGGGTGTTCACTACTCGGCCAGCAAGGGCGGCGTCGTCGCCATGACCCGCGCGATGGCGCTCGAGCTGGCGCCCTACGGGATTCGCGTGAACGCGATCGCGCCCGGGCTCACCGACACCGCGCAACCGCGCTACGGCAACACCGAGGAAGAGCTGACGGTGATGGCGAGCGCGGTGCCCCTCGGGCGCATGGCGAAGCCGGACGACATCGCCTCGGTCGCCGTGTTCCTCGCCAGCGACGACGCGCGGTACGTCACCGGCCAGACGGTGCACGTGAACGGCGGCTCGTTCATGCCCTGAACGCGATGGACGCGTGGAGCCTGATCTCCCTGACCTTGTTCGGCGAGAAGAGCTCGGCGACGTGACCCCCGTGATTCGGCGGATCCGGCCGGATGAGGGGCCGAGGTTGCGAGCCTTCCGGCTGCGCGCCCTGGCGAATGCGCCGATGGCGTTTGGCTCGACCCTGGCGAGAGAAGAGGCGTTCACCGACGATGTGTGGCGCCAGCGCGCCGAGCGTGGGGCCTCGGGAGCCGACAACGTCACGTTCGTCGCGGAGCAAGATGGCCAGTGGCTGGGGATCGCGACCGGTCTCGCCAGCGACCCTGATTTGCCCGACGACCCTCGGCCGGCGCTCGTTGGGATGTTCGTCCTTCCAGAAGCGCGAGGGCGCGGTGTCGGCGCCACGCTCGTGAACGCGGTCGTCGACTGGGCCAGGCAGCGTCCAGCCACGGCTCTCTGCCTCTGGGTGACGGCCACGAACGATCCGGCCATCGCACTATACGAGAAATGCAGATTCAGGCGGACCGGCGAGAGCAAACCTCTGGTCCACACCCCCGCAGTCGCGTTGTTTCAGATGGTGCACGATCTAGTCTGATCTGGCTCTCGATCCTCGCGATCATCACGCTGTCGTAGATCACGACTGCACCACCTCGAGGAGTTCCTCCGCCTGTTCGCGTGGTACCGAAAGCTGCATCTCGATAGTGAGTGGGTCCTGATCGCCTCGGCGGCAAGGCGGGCGAGCTAGCCCGAACGACCGTTCCTCATGAAATACCGTCACTCCCGATCGCGTCTAATCGGATGGGAGGATTTACATGGCTCGCAACAGACTCGGCCGTCTGGCCGCTTCGCTGTTCGTCGTTGGAGCGATCGCGGTGAGCGTTGCTGGATGCGTTCTCGTGCCCGTGCCGGCCCCTGTGGCTGGCCCACCCGTCATCGTGGCGCCCCGCCCCGTGTTCGTCCCGAGGCCGGTATACGGCTACGGCTACTACCGGCCCTACTACGGGCGAGGCTATGGCTGGGGTCGATGGTGAATGGGGGCAGGCCGGGGCCTGAACTAGCTCCGGCCTCCCCACTTTCTCGATGGGCCCTTTGGCAAAACTTACCGTGTAAGAGTTCGCCGGGAGCGAAACAACTCCCTTGCCCCGGCTCTCAAACCGCAGGCTTCGGCGCTGGCACATCTGATGCTGCCTGGACCCAGATTGGCGCGCGCGAGGTCCCGAGAGAGCATGAGCTTCATAATGACTGTCACATCAACCCGCGACCGATCGAGACGCCGACCCTCCACAGCGTCAATCTCCCGCGTCTGTTCGGCTCGCTGCGCGCGCTCGAGTCCGTCGATTTCACCGAGTTCGAAAGGAAGGAAGACGATGCACGCGATTCCCAGACGCTCGCTGTTCGCGGTCGCGATCGCCGCCGCCGTCCTCGTCATTAGCTCCTCGCACCCCGCTCTAGCCCAGGACGTTCAGGTCATGCTGAGCGGGAGCCAGGAGGTACCGCCCGTCACGTCGTCGGGGTCGGGCAGTGGCACGATCTCGATTCGTGACGACAAGACCGTGAGCGGTAGCGTGACAACCACTGGCGTGACCGGGACGATGGCGCACATTCACAACGGCGCCGCCGGCAAGAACGGCCCCGTCGTCATTCCACTCACCAAGACCGGCGACAATGGATGGGCCGTCCCGCCCGGAGCGAAGCTAACCGACGCGCAGTATGCGGCGTTCAAGGCCGGCGATCTCTACGTCAACGTGCACAGCGCCCAGCATCAGGGCGGTGAGATCCGCGGGCAACTCAAGCCGTAGACGCCCGGGCCGGGCAACACGAGACCGGTGAAGAAGCGACGCGAGACGGCGACGCCCCGCTCGGCACGCCCGGCGCCGAAGACGGGGCTCGCCGAGTATCGGCGCAAGCGCGACTTCCGGCAGACGCCGGAGCCGTCGGGCTCCCCGTTTCCGTCACGTCGCGAGCGCGACCGCGTCTTCGTCGTCCAGAAGCACGCGGCATCACGGCTGCACTACGATTTCCGTCTCGAGCTCGACGGCACCCTCAAGAGCTGGGCGGTCCCCAAGGGTCCAAGCCTCGATCCCGCCGACAAGCGCCTGGCGATGCAGGTGGAGGATCACCCACTCGAGTATGCGAGCTTCGAGGGCACCATCCCCGCAGGCGAGTACGGCGCGGGCTCGGTGATTCTGTGGGACCGCGGCACCTGGCAGCCCGCGGGAGACCCACAGGCGGCCTACCGAGCTGGCGCGCTAAAGTTCTCCCTCGAGGGAACGAAGCTCCGTGGTAGCTGGGTGCTCGCGAAGATCCGCGGCGGACGCCAGGACCGGAGCGGACACCGTAGCTGGCTCTTGATCAAGCATCGCGACGGTGAGGCGCGCCCGGCACGGAAGTTCAACGTGCTCGAGGCGCGACCCGAGAGCGTCGCGAGCGGACGAACTCTCGAGCAGATCGCGTCTCCGGTCGAGCCGGTCGTCGCCGGCGTCAGGCTCACGCACGCCGACCGCGTGCTCTATCCATCGCACGGCACGACCAAGCTCGACCTGGCGCGCTTCTATGAAAGCATCGCGGAGTGGATCCTGCCCCATCTGAAGGATCGTCCGACGGCGCTGGTCCGCTGCCCCGAGGGTTCCGAGGGACAGTGTTTCTATCAAAAGCACGGCGGGCCCTGGGCGCCCAAAAGCATCCGCCGGGTGAAGATCGAGGAAAAGACCAAGGTCGGGGAATATCTCGTCGTCGATTCGCTCCCGGCACTGATCGGTCTCGTCCAGATCGGAATACTCGAAATCCACACGTGGAATTCGGTCGTGCAGCATCTGGAGCGACCGGACCGCGTCGTGTTCGATCTCGACCCCGGCCCCGGCGTCGAGTGGCGCCGCGTCGCCGATGCCGCCCGGCTCGTCCGCGAGCGTCTACAGAAGGTCGGGCTCGAGAGCTTCTTGAAGACTACCGGTGGCAACGGGCTGCACGTGGTCGCGCCGCTGCGCGAGAGCTCGACCTGGAGCGACTGCCGCGCCTTCGCCCGCGGTCTGGCCGAGGATCTCGAGCGCGCGGGAGCCCAAGACGTACGTGGCCCGCATGGCCAAGGCGGAACGAAAGGGCAAGATCTTCATCGACTACCTGCGCAACACGCGAGGAGCGACCAGCGTCGCCGCGTTCTCGACGCGCGCGACGCCCGAGGCGCCGGTCTCCGTACCCCTCGGGTGGGACGAGCTCACGCCGCGGCTGCGTTCCGATCACTACACGATCGCGACCCTCCCGCGGCGCTTGGCCGACCTCAAAGCCGACCCGTGGGCCGCCTACTGGACACTGCGCCAGAAGCTGCCGGCGCTTCGATAGGTCCGCGTTCTCAGCTCTCCAGGGATTCCCTCGACCGGTCGAGGGCTTCGTCCCACTGGCCCGCGATGTGATCGAGCCAGCAGACGGGCCACGAGCGCGAGCCGCGTCGGATCGCCGAGGGCCCCTGCCGACGCGCAACCTGAGAGTTGCATGAAAGCTGTACGCCGGATCGGGGTCGATTCGGGTGTTCCGCTGCGAAGCCTTGTCGTCACTCAGGCGCGGGGCATTCCGACGGCGCGCAGCATCTCGGGCGAGAACTGGGAATAGTACGTCGAGTCGAGCAGCGAGTCCGAGGCCTTCTTCAAGAGAGCGCGACTGAGAACCTGGAAGCTCGGGTACGGCGACCGCCGCGTGCGAATGTTTCCAACACGGAAATTGCTCTCCGGATGCGCCTCGAACGCCTGGAGCGGGCTCAGCTCGCTCTCCGCCATTCGCACATTCAGTCGCGCAACGAACGCCAGCAGAGCGGGAAGACTCTGTCTCGAATCCGGGTGAATGACGAATAAGGTCTCGCGATGCCCGGCCGTGGCGTCCTGTGCGAACTCTCGCACGAGGGTCATGATCTCGCCGTCCGGCTCGAGGGTGTCGTCCAGATCGAAATGCCGAACCTCGAACCGGATGGTTCGCTTGAGGCGGGCTGCCCGCGCAAAGGGACACACCGGAAGCCCCCCGAAGATCTCGTGCGGCTGCTCGATGAACTCCTCGGACCACCTGACAACCGCATCGATGACGGCGATTGCATGGCCGCTACTGGCTAGCGGTATTGCCTGTCGCACGAGTGAACGAGTCAGCAAGCGGTGTGCCATTGCCCTCGCGACCTGCCGCCGGTGCGTCGCCCCGATCGCGCATGTGGTACGTAGTGTGCACCCGTCTAAGCTCCATGCACGAGCGGTTTCGGAGGTTCGCGCGCCGCACCTCGGAGATCGTCGGATCGGCGGAAGTGTTTCTGGCGGCGTGCGCCGCGATCGTTGTCTGGGGCATGCTCGGCCCAACTTACAACTTCTCCGATACGTGGCAGCTCGTGATCAATACGGGGACAACGATCATCACGTTTTTGATGGTTTTCATCATCCAGAACTCCCAGAACCGAGACGCGCGGGCAATTCAGCTGAAGCTCGACGAGCTCATTCGCGCGGTCAAGGGAGCGCGGACCGGGATGGTGCGTCTAGAGGAGCTGACGGATCAGGAGCTGAGCGCGCTCACCGGCGACTTCGAGAAGCTCCGCGCTCGACTGGCGGCGACCGGGCAAGGTCCGAAGGCCGACTGTTCTGTGACTGACCCGCCCGCATCGAATGTGAGGGCCGAGGGCTCAGGAAGCGTCGAGTAGATCACGCGGCCGCGCTTCGGCACGCAAGAATTACTGGGAACCTCTCGCAAGAGTTACCCGTCGAGCTGAAGATATCAAACGCTCGCCCAGCAAGGTCTCGGATAGATGCTCGACTGTAACTTCCTGGAGCGGATAGGGACTGTGACGCACTCTTCCGCGATAGATTGCCCTACCACGCCGGAGGTACGGGTTGTACCGCTCGATCAGGAAATGATCTCGGGTGCCGGCGGGCGCGCTCGGCAGCGGCACCGAGCACCTCGTCCATGTCCAGCTGTGCGTCTCGCGCGCCCCGTCTGCGCGACGAATACTCCGTCCGAGGCTCTTCGGTTCGCTCGGACATGGCGGCCGGGAAGTAAGGCAATCCGTAGAGGAGGCGCGCGGCACTCACGGCCAGGAGTGACGAAGCATCCTGCGAGAAGAAGTAGATGCCGGCCTCACCGTCTGCGGCTCGCACGTACGTGCGTAGATTCGTCTCCAGAAACCGAGTGGCGAGCACGCGTGGTATCCCGCGTGGTCGAGACTCGGCGACGAGAAACGGGACTAACGAGACGGAGGCTTGACCGGCGTAGAGATCCAGGTCGAGCTGACGCGGCCCGAGACGACGCAGCGCCGCGGCGGGCACGGGCCAATGCGGGCACGGGCCAATGTATGAAAGAGCAAGGTTACGCCAGCGCTGGCAGCCGACTGGCAGGGGCTCGAGTCCGAGAAGGAAAAGCTCACGATAGCAAGAGCATCGTGGCCGGTGGACGAGAAGCCGCCCGTCCGGCAACTCGTCCATTGCGCCCACTACACAACGATCTCGATTTCGGTGAGAACGAATCGTCCGCCGCGTTCTTCGAACCTCGCCTTGACCAGGTCGCCCGACTGGAGTTGGTCGGCGACGGGGATGTCGTCCGTCCAGAAAAGCCTGGTACCGTTGTCGAGCGTAATGACTTTCTGCGTCATCTCGATAGCCTTCACCCTACCCTGCACGTCGTTGGCCGCGGCGAGGCCGGTCCAGAGCAACACGGCGAGCGCGAGTGTCCCCGCTACGATAGTCGGCTTCATATGTTCTCCGAGGTATGAGACCTCTGTCGCGTCCGACGCGAATGCAGCAAGGACGCTGCCAGCCTGACGGCGACGTGAGGCCGCGGGAATTTCCAGGCGATACACACCATGAGGCGAACGATGAAGCACGAGAGGGTGGAGAAACTACGCGTCCATTCTTCACACATCGTGTAACCTCGCCGTTTCTCGAACGATGGAAGTGGATCAGTGCAAGCCGTGATGACGTTCCCGTCGGAGCGCCTCAGCGGCCGAAGTCGTTCGGGCACGTCGCTTGCACAACATTCGCGTCATGACGGGTGCTAGCCACCTGACGCGCGGAGCTCTTCTCGGCCTGGTCGGCGGTCTGGTGGCGGCCGGCGCGATGAGCCTCGCCCATCGTGTCGCGAGGGCTATCGCCCCCAAGGCCGAGGCTGCGCCGGCATCACGGGAAAAGGATTCGACGATCAAGGTCGCATCCGCGATCGCGAGGCAAGTCGGCTACGACTTGACCGAGGACCAGGAGCCGCGGGCCAGCTCGATCGTCCACTATGCGTTCGGCGCGGCGGTCGGCGCGTTCTATGGCGCGGTTGCGGAGATCGTGCCGAGAGTGACCGCGGCGGTCGGATTTCCCTTCGGTGTGGCCGTCTGGCTCGGGGCTCACGTCGTGGCCGTTCCCGCGCTGGGTCTCGGGGACCCTCCGACGCGTCGGCCCATTCGTGAAGAAGCCGAAGAATTCGGGTTGCACGCCGTCTACGGCGTGACGACCGAGCTCGTTCGGCGGCGACTGCTACTGCTTCGCCTGGCCTGAACAGGCGCGGAGGAGGAAAAAATGAGTGTCATCGGCTGGATAGTCTTCGGCTTGATCGTCGGAATCGTTGCAAAGTTCGTGATGCCCGGACGCGATCCCGGGGGATTCATCGTCACCGTGCTGCTGGGCATCGCGGGGGCGCTGCTCGGCGGCTATCTCGGGCGGGCGGTCGGGTTGTACCGAGAGGGCGATCCGGTAGGCTTCATCATGGCGGTCGTGGGATCGATCGCGGTGCTCATCCTCTATCGCGTGGTCGCCGGGCGACCGCGCCGCGCCTGACGGCGCGTGCCACGAGCCACATTTACACGGTAAACCCTTCCCTCGGCCGCGCCCGTCGGGCGCGGTGGCGGACGATCACTCAAAGATGGAAACCTACGACGCGGTGGTGCTCGGGGGCGGCTCGGCGGCAGAGACCGTGGCGAAGACCCTTGCGCGAAACGGGAAATCAGTGGCGGTCGTCGAGGAAAGACTCGTTGGCGGCGAGTGTCCCTACTTCGCCTGCATGCCCAGCAAGGCGATGCTTCACTCGGCGGAAATTCGCCATCAGATCGCGGTGGCCCAGACGGCCGGCGCGATAAGCCATCCGCTGAGCCTGGACGATGGACGAGTCGCGTATCACGCCGCGGCGGCCCGACGCCACGAGATCGCCGACCGCCTCGACGACTCCGACAGGGTGCGAGAGCTCCAGGAGCTCGGCATCGCTGTCCATCGCGGGCGCGGACGCATCGTTCGGCCGGACGTCGTCGACATCGATGGGCGAGCCATCGGTTGGACCGACCTCGTCATCGCGGTTGGGAGCGTGGTCGACATTCCCAAGATCGAGGGATTGAATCGCAAGGCGATCTGGACGAGCGAGGACGTCTACACGTCGACAGAGCTTCCCGACTCCGTGATCGTGCTCGGCGGCGGACCGGTGGGATGCGAGACCGCTCAAATGCTGGCGCGGTTCGGTTCAAAGGTCACGATCGTGCAGAGCGCACCGCGGTTGATCCCGGAGGAAGAACGAACCGTGGCCGGCGCTCTTGCCGACGTCTTTCGCCGGGACGGCATCGACGTGCGTCTCGACAGCAAAGTCGTCCGGGCGGAGCTGCGCGGGGACGCCGCGGTCTTCCTGAGCGACGGGAGGCGGCTGACCGCGACACGGCTCGTTGTCGCCACCGGACGCTCTCCTCGGACGGAAGGACTAGGCCTGGAGACCTTGAACATCCGACCCGGCGGCGGCGGATTCCTCGAGGTGGACGAGCGGTGCCGAGTCCGAGGCCAGGCGCACGTGTGGGCGGCGGGCGACATCACGGGCGTCGCCCTCTATACGCACGCGGCGAAGTATCAGGGGCGCGTCATCGCGGCGAATCTGCTGGGTCGTGAGGCGCGCGCAGACTATCGAGCGATCCCACGCGGCGTCTACACCGAGCCGGCCGTGGCGTGCGTGGGACTCTCGTCGCACAAGGCGACGGAACGAGGGCATGACGTCGTAACCTCCTCCATGGAGGTGCGTCACACCGCCCGTGCCGATGCGACGGGATTGAAGGCGGGGTGGCTGGTCCTCCTTGCCGATCGGAGGCCGCGCACGCTGATTGGAGCCGCCGCGATCGGCCCACATGCCGAGGAATGGATCGGCGAGGCTGTTCTCGCGATCCGGGCGCAAATCACGATCGATGTGCTGACGGACGTCGTCCACGCATTCCCGACATTCAGCGAGACCTATGAGCCGCCGCTGCAAGAGCTGGCGGCGATGATGGATGGCGGCCGATGAAGGAGGCGGGCTTCATGCGAAGACCACCTGAAGACGATCGATGGCATCCAGGCGCAGATGGCGTCGTCGAAGAAGTAGCCAGGCCATGAAGAAGAACAGGAAGGTAGCGAAGAAACGGCCCAAGGGCCGGACGCGTTCTCGCCCCAGGTCGACAGTGCGCCCGAAACGCGCCGATCGGCCGTCTTCCGCCCCGGAGCTTGGGTCGGCGACCAGCGAGCTCTTGCGTGAGTTGTCCGAGCATCACGGTGTGAGCCCTATCGATAGTGGCGGCGACGTCGACGCGGACTGGCAGCGCGCGCAGAGCTCGGGAGAAGAGGCCGTCGGCGGAAGCGTCGCCACGCCGGATCAGGACGTCGTAGACGAGCTGGCACGCCCGCTGGGCGTCGAGCGGTCTCCCGATGCTGAAGTCATCACGTCCGACGAGATCCTGAGCGCGAGAGACCGTCGACGCTGGCGAATCGAGCAACAGACCGACGAGGAGGCTCGAGACGCCGATCGCATCTGAGGTCGCGACCGGATCGGCTCCGATCAAAACATTAGCGGCCGTCGACCTCGATAGCGCAAAATCCTCGTCGGTGACCAGCGATGCGACGCAGCTTGCGCTCTGGATCAAGCTCGTCTACACGATGTTCGTCGTAGTCCTGGTTCCGATCTATTTCAAGCACTACGGCCCGGCGAATTTCCTCTGGTTCTCGGACGTGACGCTTCTGGGCATGGTGCCGGGATTGTGGGCGGAGAGCCCGCTCATCGTGAGCACCCTGACGGTCGCGGTGGCGCTACCCGAGACGCTCTGGAATCTCGACTTCTTCGCGCGCCTGCTCACCGGGCGAGCCCCGCTGGGGATGGCGACCTACATGTTCGATGCGAGCTTGCCCCGCTACTTGCGAGGACTGTCGCTCTTCCACGTGGTGTTGCCCGTCCTGCTGGTAGGGACGTTGACGCAGATCGGCTACGACCCAAGGGCGCTATTCGTCCAGACCGTCCTCGGAACGGTCTTGTTTCTCGTCTGCTACACGCTGACGAACCCGACGGAGAACATCAACTGGGTCTTCGGGCCCGGCAGCAAACCTCAACGCCGGTTCTCGCCAAAGGTCTACCTCGCGATGATCATCGTTGCTTTCCCGGTGTTCGTCTACTGGCCCACCCATCTCGTGCTCGTGAGGCTCTTGCCGCTGGCGCGTTGAGGGGAGTTTCGTTGTGTTTTCCGCAAGTTCCTGCGGCGCCGGAGACCTCCTTGGTTCCGGGACGTCCGGGGAGCGGCGCCTCCGGAAGTGTAGGACCCTGGCGGTCTGGCGTCGGATCGCCAGACCGCCACGCTCGACGCGATCAGCGCTCCGCCGTCGTGGGGTCGATCATCGTTCGAACCTCTGAGACACGGTTGGCCGGAAAGCCGCCCTGCCGAGCATGCTCCCGAACCATCGCTTCGTCGGGCGCGATGTAGACACAATAGATCTTGTCGTCTGTCACGTAGCTCTGCACCCACTGGATCTGCGGCCCCAGCTTGTCGAGGACCGAGCACGACTTCTCCGAGATCGCTTGCAGCTCTTGCCGTGACAGCTTTCCAGCACCGGGCAATTCTCGTTCGATCACGTACTTGGGCATCCTTGCACCTCCTGTGTCGGTAAGTGTATGTCGACCCAACCCGCCGGGGGGACAGGGCAAAAACTGTACCGTGGCTCAGCGCCGTGAACAACGGGCGATTCGTCGTGATCGTGCTCGCAGCTCGGGCAAGCGTCCACGAGCAGCGCGGGCATTACGCCCGAATCGCCCCTCGAATCTGTCCGACTCCGGCCGGCGTCCTACGTGACAGAAGACGCGCACGAAGCGCTCGAGCGGGAACACGGGAGGCGGAGAGCATCATGGCGAAGCTCGATGGAAAGATCGCGCTGATCACGGGCGGCACCAGTGGCATCGGCCTTGCGACGGCAAAGCAGTTCGTGAACGAGGGCGCCTACGTCTACATAACCGGGCGGCGCGCTCAGGAGCTGGCGGCGGCGGTGAAGGAGATCGATAGAAACGTCACCGGGGTCCAGGGAGACATGTCGAACCTTGCCGATCTCGATCGTCTCTTCGCGCAAGTCGAGCGGGAGAAGGGCAGGCTTGACGTCGTGTTCGCGAATGCCGGTATCGCGCAGTATGCCCCTCTGGGCAAGATCACCGAGGAGCACTATGACTCCATCTTCGATGTCAATGTGAAGGGGCTCCTCTTCACGGTACAGAAGGCGCTTCCGCTGATGCCGGACGGCGGCTCCATCATCCTGAACGCGTCGATCGTGGCCAGTAAGGGACTGCCGGCCAATAGCGTTTACAGCGCCACCAAGGCCGCCGTGCGTTCGTTCGCGAGGACATGGACGACCGACTTGAAGGATCGGCACATTCGCGTGAACGCGGTGAGTCCGGGTCCGATCCTGACGCCAGGCCTGCATGACCTGATGGATTCCACGGGCGCGGGCGAGCAACGCCTGAAGATGCTTTCCAGCACCGTTCCCCTCGGCCGGCTCGGTGCTCCCAGCGAGATCGCGAAGGCCGTCGTCTTTCTCGCTTCCGACGACAGCAGCTACATCACGGGAACGGAATTGTTCGTCGATGGCGGCATGGCACAGGTCTAGAGGCGCGCGTCCATGGGCGACGGTTAGTGTCGCCCTCTACGTGGGGCTGTCCATCAGGTAAATACCTTTAGGGCTCATACCGATCCTCGGGAGCGTCCCATGCCTTCCACTGGGCACCAGCCGCATCTTCATGACGAAGCCCCTCACGTAGCGTCGCAAACGGTAGCGGCTCAGAAGCGGACCTTGACACCGCCCCAAACGGCGATCGGAGCTCCCGGGGCGACGAACCTCTCGACGGCGATAGG
>Ga0209802_1001490_pt1 | contig 17381 bp, 15 predicted proteins | sample GraSoiAngelo_129_FD_185886 | JGI IMG/M metagenome (GOLD analysis project Ga0209802, IMG submission 185886) | Grasslands soil microbial communities from the Angelo Coastal Reserve, California, USA - 14_0927_12_40cm (SPAdes) (version 2) | ecosystem: Environmental > Terrestrial > Soil > Grasslands ... | reverse complement strand
CAGATCTTCTCGCAGACGAGCCAGCTCGCCTGGCCCCGCAAGGTTACCCGGTCGCCTGGCCTGAGCCCGGCTGGCGGCGTCACTGGAATCGGAAGCACGACCTCCCCGGAGTAGCCGTACGTCATCGCTGCGCCCACCGGGATGCGTTGCGGAAGTGGCCAGGCGATCTCGCCCACCGTGAAGCCCGACGGCAGGGCCCACTCGACCCGGGGCGGCTCGCCCGAGTCGCCCGGGTTCACCCAGTACGTGTGCCAGCCGGGCGAGATGCGCTGATACAGGGCGACCCAGAAGGGCTGCCCGGGGGCGATTCCCCCGACCTCGCTCACGAGCTCCACCCTGACCCGGGGGCTGTCGGGTTCGGAGGCAGCCGTCGAGGCCGCAGGGCTGCCGACAAGGAGGAGGGAGCAGGCGAGGACCGCGAGGGTGCAGCGGGGACTCATTGCAGGGCCGATTATCCCACTCGGGCGGCTGAGGTCCCAGGGACTCCCGGGGCTACTCCCAGGCCTACTTGACGCGCGTTCCCAACTGTGATGATAGTCTCTACGTTGCCAGGAGGGCACAGTAGTGACAAGAGAAGCCCAGACGGGTCCTGCGGCGATTCCAAACGGCCAGCGCGGTGAGCAGTTCCCGAGCGGGCTGCGCGTGCGGGGTCGCTACCGCGTCGTCAGCGAGATCGGCGCGGGCGCGTTCGGAACAGTCTGCGTCGGTGAGGACGAGTCAACCGGCCATCGAGTCGCGATCCGTTTTCTCCCGCGCAGCTTCGCGAACACGCCGCAGGCTGCGCAGGCCGTGCTGAGGATGGGCCGCTCGATCATCAGTGCCTCGACCTCTCATCCCGCGATGGCTCGAGTCCTCGAGTTCGGCGAGCTCGACATGGGCCGGCTCTTCACCATCACGGAGTTCGTCGAGGGCCGCCGACTCAATGAGCTGATGTCCGGCGGAACGCCGCTCGGGGTCAACGCGGCGTTGCGACTGGCCCTCGAGCTCGGCGGAGCCGTCGAGACCCTGCACAACATGGGATTCATCCACGGCGCCATCTGTCCTCGCAACGTGATGGTGCTCGAGGATGGCCACGTCAAGCTGCTGGACGTCGAGCTGGCGGGTATCCGCGACGCTCGCGAGATCCAGGGCCTCGTCAACGCAGACCCGCAGGCTGAGTATCTGTCGCCCGAACAAATCCAAAAGGGCCCGGTCACCGAGAAGACCGATATCTACGCGTACGGGCTCGTCCTGTACGAGCTGCTGAGCGGGACTCCGCCCTTCCAGGGCTCGACGCGCGACGCGATCTTCACGAAGCACCTGAAGGACGCGCCGATCCCGATCCACCGCCGCCGAGACGGCGTGCCGGCCTCGGTGTCGCGAGCCGTCACACTCGCCCTCTACAAGCAACCCGAGGCGCGTCCACTGATGGGCGACGTTCTCAACCTTCTGTGGACCGGTGCCCATGGCCCAGCGCCCCGGCGGACTCGAGCCGCGGTGATCGTCGCAGGCGCCGCGCTCGCGACCCTCGCCATCGTGGCCGTCATCTGGGGCGTGCTGGCCTTGCTGCCACAGGGTTCGTCCTCGTCGGCGCAGCCGACCCTGCGTTTGTCGATTCCCGCAAGTCGGCCTCCGTCAGCGGTGGGGCCCCGGAAGCCGGGGACGCCGTTGACCGCCAATCCAAACGACACGGGACGAGAGCCTGTCGGCGAGTCTTCGACCCCGGGCGTCCGGGCCCCCGAGATGAGCGTCGCACCGCCGATCAGGAGTGCGCCCACGGTGTCAACGCCGCTGGTGGAGCGTGCGCCGCTGCCCACGCGCCCTCCTGCGGCCGTTGCGCCGCCCGCGGCTCCCCCGGCCGAAAGCCGCCCTAGCCCCGTGGTTCGGCAGGTCACGCCGCCACAGACACCGGCTGTTTCGTCACCCGCGCCGCCCGCCGCGCCGCCCGCTCCGGCTGTCGCACCGCCCGCGCGGCCAGCTCCGACGCCCCCCGCCCAGACAGCGACGACGGCGCCCAGGAGCGAGCGTCGAGAGCCGACGCCCGTACAGACGCCGGTACAGACTCCCCCTGCGGCGACCGCACCGCAGCGGCCAGCTCCGTCGACCGATTCAGAAGATTCGCGCGCCGTGATCGACTGGCTGCTCAAACCGCGCAGCCAGTAGCCGCAGGGGAAACTCGCCGCTTACTTCTTGGGGGGGAGCTCGGCCGGGCTGGAGAGAACCGGGTCGACGCGTTCGATGAGAGCGAGGGTCGTCTCGTGGGGCACGGCCAGCCGAAGGGAAGTCATCACGAGCTCCGGATTGGTGCCCAGACGCAGCCGGCTCGCCTGCTCCTGCAACACAAGCTTCGTTCGCGCCAGCGTATGCTCGAGCTTCGAGATGTTTTTGATCTCAGCTTCGATGGCCGCCAATAAACGCTCTCCTGGGACTGACACGCTGCCCTCCTGAGTATAGGACTTTGCGGCGCCAACCGAGACTTGTCAAGTGATCGCGCGTGCGCCACGACGGTCTCGATCGCGTCACTGAAAGTCAGCGAAAACACACGAGCAACGGGTCTCTAGATCGTCGCGCCGCCGGCGCTCATCGCTCGCCCTCCGTGCGTTACTGAGCGGTCCAGCCTCCGTCGATGACGAGCTCGCTGCCGGTCATGAACGCGGACTCGTCCGAAGCCAGATACAGGACGCCGTAGGCGACCTCATCGGGTTCGCCGTACCGGCCGAGTGGAATGCGCGAGACCATCAGCTGGCGTTGTGCGGGATCGGCCCGGCGCCGCTCCGTCATCGCCGTCACGATCGGCCCAGGGTGGACGGAGTTGGCGCGGATACCCTCGCGCGCGTACTGGACCGCCGTGGCCTTGGTCAACAGCCGCACCGCACCTTTCGAGGCCTGGTACTGCGGACTGCTGTTGTCCGTTCCGACGAGGCCGAGCTGGGACGAGATGTTGATGATCGATCCGCCGCCGGCCCGGCGCATGGCCGGGATCACGCTCTTGGTCCCGAGAAACACGCCCTTGGCGTTGATGTCCATCATGCGGTCCCAGTCCTCGACCGTGGTGTCCTCGATTCGGCCTCCACCGCCAATGCCGGCGTTGTTGACGAGGACGTTCAGCTTGCCGAAGCGGCTCTGGGCCACGCCGACCGCCTTCTGCCAGTCGGACTCGCTCGTGACGTCGAGGCGTGTGAAAACGGCCTCGCCGCCCTTCGCCTTGATATCGGCTTCGACGCCGCGGCCTTCGGCTTCGAGGACGTCGCCGATGACGACCTGCGCGCCTTCCCGTGCGAACATCAACGCTTCGGCGGCGCCCATCCCGCGTGCCGCCCCGCTGATCAATGCGACCTTGCCGGCCAGTCTCATGGCGAATCAGCTTAGCGTAGATCGGTCCACCGCGCTCCGCGCGTGAATGCGAGACCCGGCGACGAGCGTGGAGCAATCGGAATAGTCAGCTGCCGAAGCGGCGCTCGCGCTGCTGGTAGGCTCGAACGGCGCGGAGGAAGTCGACCTTGCGGAACGCGGGCCAGTGAGCGTCGCAGAAGTAGAACTCGCTGTAGGCGCTCTGCCACAGCAGGAAGCCCGACAGTCGGATCTCGCCGCTCGTGCGGATGATGAGATCCGGGTCGGGCAGGTCGGGCGCATAGAGGTACTGGCCGATCGTCTCTTCCGTCACGCCGTCGATGATGGCTTGAAGATCTTCGCCCTGCTTGTTCTTCTCGCGGAGCATGGCCTGCACCGCGTCGATGATCTCCTGGCGGCCGCCATACGCGAGCGCGAACGTCAGGTCAATCGCGCGATTGCCCGCGGTGGCCTCCTCGGCCGCTCGGATCGCCGCGATCGTCGAGTCCGGCAAGAGATCGAGCTTGCCGACGGCGCGCACGCGGAGCCCCAGGCGATGGGAGCTCGGATGCTGCGCGAGCCGGATGAGCTTGGACTCGACCGCCGACAGAATTCCCGACACTTCTGTCGCCGGCCGGTGGAAATTGTCGGTCGAGAAGACCCAGAGGCTTACCGCCCGGATCCCGATCTCAGCGCACCACTCCAGGACCTCGTCGAGCTTCTCGGCGCCCAGCGCGTACGCCTCGCGGAGGTCGGGTACGCCGCGCTCGAGCGCGTAGCGGCGGTTGCCGTCGAGGATGATTCCCAGATGCCGCGGGACGTCCCGCAAGCGCACCTGCCGTAAGAGACGCCGGCCGTAGAGGTAGTAGAGGAGGCTACGCATCGCTAGAATTTCACGCTAGCGCCCCCCGGCCGAGCGAGTCAAGAAAACCGAGATCCCTTCCCGGCGTACCCCCGGCCTACCGTTTCCGGCTTAAGGCAGAGCGCTGACAGCGTTGCGTAGCTCTTGTACGTGCGCGGCCTTGGGCTTAGTGTGGCCGGCCACGAGCGTCGGGTCCGTGTACGTCGGCAGCGCTCTCCCCAGCCTCGTGTAGACCGCGTTCAGCGCAGTTCGCAGCTCGGTGATGTGAACCGCCTTGAGCGTGGTGGACCCGGCCGTGAGCGTCGCGTCGGTCCAGGTAGACGCCGCGAGTCCGTTCCGCCTCCGGGCAGCGTTGATAGCCTTCCGCAGCTCGGTGATGTGCACTGCCTTCACGACGGTACTCTGGGTGACCAACGGACGGTAGGTGAAGCTGCCGCTGCTGCTGCTGCTGATGGCGAAGGTGGCCATGACGGCCCGCGCCGCGCTCATCGTGACGCTGCAGGTTCCAGTGCCGGTGCAGCTGCCACTCCAGCCTGTGAAGGTGGCACCGGCCGCGGGCGCGGGGGTCAGGGTGACCACGGTGCCGGTCGTGAGGGCGGTGGAGCAGGTCGCCCCGCAGGAGATCCCGGCGGACGAACTCGTGACGGTGCCGCTGCCGGTACCCGACTTGGTCACCGTCAGGGGGAAGGAGGACGACGACTGCACGAATGCGGCTGTGACGGAAGTCGCCGCGTTCATCGTGACGCTGCAGGTGCCAGTGCCGGTGCAGCCGCCGCCACTCCAGCCGGTGAAGGTGGCGCCGGCCGCGGGCGTGGCGGTCAGGTTGACCACGGTGCCCGTCGTGAAGGCGGTCGAACAGGTCGCGCCGCAGGAGATCCCGGCGGGCGCGCTGGTGACGGTGCCGACGCCGGCACCCGACTTGGTCACGCTGAGCGCGAAGGACGACTGCATGAAAGTGGCGGTGACAGAGGTGGCCGCGTTCATCGTGACGCTGCAGGTGCCAGTGCCGGTGCAGCCGCCGCTCCAGCCGGTGAAGGTGGAGCCGGCCGCCGGCGCGGCGGTCAAGGTGACCACGGTGCCGGTCGTGAAGGCGGTCGAGCACGTCGCGCCGCAGGAGATCCCGGCAGGACTGCTCGTCACCGTCCCACTGCCCGCGCCAGCCTTGGAAACTGTCAGAGCGGGACCCGTCGTCCCGCCGGTGCCGGTCACCAACCGCGTCAGCGTGTCACCGTCCGCGCTGAAGCTGACGTTCGTGCTCGACAGCACGGCGCTGATCGGTGTGAAGCGCACGGTCACGGTCGCAGTCGCGCCGGTGCCGACGAGGGTGAACGGACTACCGGAGACGATGGTGAACGGAGCCGGTACGGAGGCCGTGCCCGTGATGGTGCCGGAGCGCGTGCTCTGAACGGTAAAGGTCTGGGTGGCGAAGCTCCCGATGTTGATGTTGCCAAAACTCGTGGTGCCGGCAGGGGTGACGGCGATATCGACCTGTGCGACGGCGCTGGCGACGGAAGAGCACGCGCTCTCGTTGCCGCTGGTGTCCACCGCCGTGACCGAAACGTTATAGGTCGAGCCAGTCGTCAGGCCCGTGAGCCGGAAGTTGACCGTTTGATTCGCCGGCGGAGTCGCGGTCGAGGAGGCGACCGTAAAGAAGGTCACTCCAGGACATGGCGTGGCCGAGGTCGAGTAGTAGACGCGATAGGACCCGAGGTCCGTGAGGGTGCTCCCATCGCTTTTCGTCGCGGGAGCGGTCCACGAAGCGTCAAGCACTCCGGCGCTCGCCGGATTCGTTGCACCGAAAACTGCAGCCAGGGCCAGACCAAGACCCACGAACCACCGCCATTCGAACATGAGTGTGATCTCCCTCGAGGAAGACCACCGTGTCCCGGGGGGTGGTCGCCACCTTCCTTCGGCAGCTCGGCTATCAGACTCGCGGTCTGACCCGTGGCTTTGCGTCCCCGTCTCGCGACGGGTTTGCCCTTATCGAGAAGGGGTCTTCCCTGTGTGCAAAATTTTTTTGCACGGGCGGTGCCAAACGACCCGATTCGACTCAGAGCGATGCAAATGACTGTCAATCGTGCGGAAGTCGAGCCGCGTCGCCTACCGCGACGCGCGGACGCGCGCGACCAGCGTCAACAGCTTGTCGCTTCGTCAACGTGCGTGGCGATCTTGACAATTTCAAATTTGAGAAACGTAACGCTCTCATCGCTTTACGCATTTCCAACAATTCTCAGATGTGATTCTCGGTTATTGCTTCGGTCTTCTTCGGAATTTTGGTTCGCGTTGGAGGAGCGCAGGAGAGACCGATCGAGTGCCGCGCTAGCGATTCGAGTAGAGCCAGCGCGAGCCGTAGCGTCCGATTCTCGGGTACTCGCGCGGCTGGGAGCGCCGCCACCACGTTCTGGCCGCGCGGGCGACGCACCACGAGGAACAGGCGCTGCGGCCCATCCCGGAGACGAAGCAGGTCCCGGTGCTCATGAAGAGCCTAGCGCGCCTCCGGTAGCGACGCGGCGACCGAGAAGTAGGGGCTCGTCGCGACGCTCGTCTGGCTCGCGGATGCGATCGCCTTTGATCGCACCAACCTGCCGCTCAAGAACTGGGGCGGCTTCTCGGAATATCGTGACGCGACCTACGACGATCTGGAGCGCCTGGTCCCGCCGTGCTCGCCGTTCGAGACTGACCAGTTGTTGGCGTGGCTCGGAGAAGTCTTGGGAGATTAAGGGTTTCGGATTTCCCTCAGCACGGCGAGCATGTCGTCGTGGATCCGGCCGTTGCTCGCGACCACCGCGGGCGCGTCGAGATCCACGGCATCGCCCACCAGATTCGTGATCCGTCCGCCGGCCTCCTCGACGAAGAGGCCGGCGGCGGCGACGTCCCACGCGCCGAGGCGGAGCGCCCACAAGCCGTCGAGTCGACCGGCGGCGACCCACGCGAGATCGAGGACGGCGGAGCCGAATCGACGCACGCCGCGGCAGCGAAGCGCGAAGGCCGCGGACTCGTCCAGATTCGTGTCGTCTGTCTCGCGGATGTTGTACGGGAAGCCCGTCGCGAGCAGGCTCGCCTCCAGACTCGTCGTCGACGAGACGGCGAGCCGCTCGTCGTTCACGGTCGCGCCGCGTCCGCGCTCGGCGACGTAGAGCTCGTCGACGCTCGGGTCGTACGCGACACCGAGCGCGATGCCTCGATCGACCTCCAGCGCGATCGACACCGAGAAGACCGCCAGCCCGTGCGCGTAGTTCGTCGTGCCATCCAGTGGATCGACGATCCAGCGGCGCCCCGAGCGGCCGGGCGCGGCACCCCGTTCCTCCGCGAGAATCGTGTCGTCCGGGAACGCCGAGGCGAGCCGGCCGACGATCAGCTCCTCGGCGCGCTCGTCCATTTCCGTCACGAGGTTGGTCGTCTGGCCCTTGAACGCGACGCGATGTGCCGCGCGAAACTCCGCGTGAAGGAGCCGGCCGGCGGCGCGCGCCGCGTCGATCGCCACGCGGCGTTCGAGCGACGGCGCCATCAGAGCCGCCGGAGCCTGGGTACGAGCAGCGCCGTGGCCACGCCCACCGCCATGAGCGCGAGACCGTTCACGCCGAGCGCGGCGCTGACCCCGAACAGCGACGCGAGCGCCCCCACCTGGAACTGGCCCAGCGGCGCCATCCCGATCGACACCACCCACGCGCCGCCCGCGCGCCCCCGCAGCCCGCTCGGCACCGCGAGCTGGATCAAAGTCTGTGCGAGCACGTCCGTCACGGAGCCGAGCGCGTTGGCGCCGACGAGGATCAGCAGGACCACGGTGAAGCTCGGCGCGAATCCGAGTGCCACCAGCGAGGCGCCGAAGGCGACCAGGACCGTGAGAAACAGCGGACCGTAGCCGTGTGCGCCACCGAGCCCCGAGGTGAGCGAGATGCCCGCGAGCCCGCCGACCTGACGCGCGGCCGTCATCACGCCGAGGCCTTCCGGGCCGACCCGGAGCACGTCTCGGGCAAGGCTGGGCAGGAGGGCCTGATGCGAGAAGCCGAGCACCTCGGCGATCGCGGTGAGGCTCATCAGGTGCAGGAGCACTCGGTCGCGCCGGATCGTACCGAGAAAGCCAAACACGTCCGCGCGGACCGAGCCTCCGCTCGCATCGCTCACGTGCGGACTCGATCGCGCCGGGAGCATGGCGATGGCGCTGATGAGATAGCCGGCTGCGACAACCAGGTAGGCGGCGGCGGACCCGAGACGCGCGATCAAGAATCCCGTCATGAGCGAGCCGACGAGCCCGCCGAGCCGCGAGGTGAGGGCCACGAGCGCGAGCCCGTGGACCAGCCCGGCACCGCCGGCGATGTCATGCGCGTAACCCTGACGCGCGGTCTGATGGAGCGCGCGTGCGCATCCGGTGACGAACGTCAGGATCAGCGCCGACCCCACGCCGCCGAGTCCGACCGCCACCAGGACACCGAGCAGCGCGGCGCCGACCGCCATCGTGAGGCCGGAGATCTTCAGGAGTCGGACGCGATCGTCGCGATCGGCCACGACGCCGGCCGGAATGCCGGCCAACAGCAGCGGCAGGTTCCGCACGCCGAGCGCCAGGCCCACCATGAATGCCGAGTCCGTGAGCTCGAGGACGTACCAGCCCAGCACGACCTGCTCGCCGACCATGCCGATCGAGTGAAAGAAGACGCAAAGCCCCAGGCAACGGAAGCCGTGATGTCGCGCGAGCTGGACCAGCGGCCGGGACGCGAGGCGCACTCCGCACATCCTATCGCGTCTGCGTCGCCGGGCGTGTGGCGGAGGTGGTGGGTGGGGGTACCGCGACCACGCGGCACGCGCTCGCACACCGTGTGCGGCTGGGCTCCATCCGGGCGCGGCAGCGTCCGTTGCCCCTTGGAGGGAACGAGTCGCGGTACCCCCACCCACCACCTCCGCCACACGCCCGGCGGTTCAGCGGTCAGGATGCGCGAGACCACCGCGCCCGAGCCTAGCGAGAGCTTCGGTCAGACTTCTCGGTCATGGTGCTGTCCTATGCTCGCGGTTCACGCGTCATGCCGGCGCCAACGTTCCGGCGGGAGGGCTGCGGGGGTGGCGGTAGGGGTTGCGCGACCCGTTCCCTCCAGGCGATGGCGGAAGTGGCGCGCCCGGATGGAGCCCAGCCGCCCCGGAGCAGCGGACGCGTGCCGCGTGGTCGCGCGACCCCTACCGCCACCCCCGCAGCCCTCCCGCCGGAATTACGGCAACCGGTTGACGCTGGAAAGACGCGGCTGCTAGGCTTCGCGAGCGGAGGGACGACATGATCAGCAAGTTCTCGACCGTGTATGCCGGGCACGTGGATCTGGGGGACATGGGTCAGATGGCCACGCCCGCGAACGAGCGACGCTACTCGAACGAGCATCTGACGTCGGTGTTCGACAAGACCGAGGCCATTGCGCGGTGCATGGACGAGCACGGCTACAGCATCCTGTGGCTGGCCGAGCACCACTTCCAGCACGAGGGCTACGAGTGCATTCCGAACATCCTGATGGCGGCCGTCCATCTGGCTCATCTCACGACGCGGCTTCGCATCGGCTGCGGATTCAACATCACGCCGATGTGGCATCCGCTCCGGCTGGCCGAGGATTTCGCGACCGCCGACATCCTCACCCGGGGGCGCGTGGTCTTCGGCGTCGGCCGCGGGTATCACAGCCGCGAGGTGGAGACGTTCGGCAGCCCGATGCTCGACGCCGAGGCGAATCGCGAGCTGTTCGAGGAGCAGGTCGACGTCCTCATGAAGGCGTTCCACTCGGAGAAGTTCTCGCACCAGGGCAAGCACTACACGTTGCCGCCGGCCGTGCCGTACCGGGGCTACGAGCTGCGCGAGCTGACCCTCGTACCGCGGCCGCTACGGCAGCCGGTCGAGTGCTGGCAACCGGTGGTGAGCGCCAGCGCCCGCGGGCTCGACTTCATGATGAAGCACCGCATCAAGGGGCTGATCGGCGGCGGCGCGGCGACGATGGCCGAGAAGTCGATTCACGCCTACCAGGAAGCCGCGGAGCGCGCGGGTCTCGCCTACAAGCTCGGTGAGGGCCTGAGCCTCGGGATCTTCTTCCACCTGGCGGAGTCGCGCGAGCGGGCCGTGCGCGAGATCACGCCCTGGTACGAGGAGCACGTGAAGATGTTCGGGCCGCTCGGGTTCGTGCCCGGCCTCACGCCGGAGCAGGACGCCGCCGCGATGGGACGCGGCGGCTGGGGCGCCGCCGGCGTCCCGACCGTCGAGCACTACATGAAGGTCGGCGCGTGGTTCGCGGGGACGCCCGAGGAGTTCGTGGCGCACCTCAGATCACTCGAGCAGAAGTATCCGGGCCTCGAGTACGTGCACGTCAGCAACAGCATGGGCACGCCCCAGAGCATCATGCTGGAGCAGCTCGCCTGGTTCGCGAAGGAGGTCAAGCCTCACTTCGCGAACCGGAGCTAACGCGCGTTCCCGAGCGTCAGCCTGGGAACGAGGCGAAACACTTGCTCGAGTTGAAGATGTAGGTCTCGATGAACCTCGCCGCGTCCGGCCGCCGGTCGAGCTCCGCCATCGCGCCGGCCAGGCACATCCAGTTCAGCATCTCCTGCTGGCCACTCTCTTCCATGCGCGCCAGCGGCGTCGTCCTCCACGCCTCGTAGTCGCCGACGCGCAGCTTCTCGTAGAGCGCGCGGTCGGCGTCGACGTCGGGATAGAGCAGGTGGTTCTTCGGCGTCAGGAACGCGTGCGACCAGCTCGACGAGGCGACCAGGGCCACGCGCCAGGGGCTCTTGGCCATCACGCGCGCGGTGGCCCGGCCCAGATCGAAGCAGCGCCAGGGCGCCGGCGAGGGCGGATCGAGCTGCGCCTCGGACGGCAGGTCGGCGAAGCTGGAGGCGCCGCCCTGTTGCGAGATGACCTTCCGCCCGTAGCAGTTAATCGAGAACGGAATCACGGGGTACGGGAAGCCCTGCCGGTCGTAGTCGAGGTATAGCAGCGTGTTCATGAACGCGTGGCCGATCGGATGGTGGAGCGGTCGATACGCGTAGGACACGTCGAGGCCCGCGTCGAGCAACCCCGTCACGAGCCCCTTGGCGGCCGCGCGATGGCCCTTGTAGACGAAGGTCGCATCGCTCGCTTCGTCCCACGCGTTCTTCGCCTTCTGCCAGCGACCGTCCGCCCACGGCCGGTGCTCGATCGACTCATAGGCGAGCACGCAGAAGGGCGGAATGATGTCTTCCTTGAAGTTCTCGTACTGGTCGTCGCCCCAGATCAGGACGACGTCCGGTGCGAACGCGTCGAGCCGCCGCCGCGCGTCGCGGAAGCCGGCGACCAGCGCCTCACGATGTCGCTTCGCCGCGGCCAACCCTTCGTCCGAGCCGTACTCCTGTCGCATCGGCGCCGGCCAGCCTTCCGGCCGCCGGTAGCGCTCCGGGAGGTCGGGGTCCTGCATGACGCGCTTGAGGATGCGCGCCATGTGTTCGTCCTGTCCGGCGAGCGGTGGATAGTGCGTGACTCCGAGACCCAGGATCGCGCCCATGGCCGTCTCCTTTCACGACTCCATACAGCCGATAGAGCCCGTCACGACTCGGCGAGCCGATGGTACCATCACGCCGGGTAAAGGAGAGCCGCCATGACCAGCCCCGGTCTTCCCCCCCTGATCTCCAGCGACGGTCACCTGGAAGTCCGGCCCGAGCGATGGACGCCGCGCATGCCCGCGAAGCATCGCGAGCACGCGCCGCGGACGATCAAGCTGCCCGACGGCGGGGACGCCCTCCTCGTCGAGGGCCAGCCTCCCTATCCGGCTCCGTTCCTCGACCTGAGGGCCGGACGGACGAACGAGACCTGGGAGCCGTTCGGCGTGACGGTCGACGACACGGCCGGTGTGGGGCCACCGGAGCAGCGCCTCAAGGAACAAGATATGGACGCGCTGCACGCCGAGGTCCTCTTCCCGAACATGCAGGTGGGGCCGCGGCTCTGGCGTGCGATCGCCGACGAGGACGTGTACCGCGCGACGGTTCGCGCCTACAACGACTGGCTCGGCGAGGAGTACTGCACCGTGTCGCGCGATCGCCTCATCGGCCTCGGCGTCATCCCGTGGACCAACGTCACCGACGCGATCGCCGAGCTCGAGCACTGCATGAAGCTCGGGCTCAAGGGCGTCAACCTGGGCGTCTTCCCGAGCGGCAAAGCCTATCCGACGGCCGAGGACGATCGCTTCTGGGCGGCCGCGGTCGACGCGAAGATGCCCCTGACCGTGCACGTCGGTTTCGACCGCCTGGGCCCGCGAGCGTCTCAGCCCACGTTCGAGTATCCGGGGGTCGATCCGGCGATCCTGGCGAAGCTCGGGCCGCGAAAGCTGGTGGAGTGGGTGGCGCTGCCGTTCCTGGGGACGGCGCCGTCCATGAGCTTCGCCCAGCTCATCCTGTCCGGCGTGTTCGACCGCTTTCCGGAGCTGAAGATCTTTTTCGCCGAGACCCGCCTGGGCTGGGTGCCGTTCTGGATGGAGGAGGCCGACTACTGGTACGAGCGGCACCGCCACTGGGCCGCGCGGCTCCTCAACTTCAAGCCGCTCAAGCAGCGGCCGAGCGACTACGTTCGACAGCACATCTTCTTCAGCGTGCAGCATGTCGAGCGCGTGGCCATCGAGCTCCGTCATCACATGGGCGTCGACCGCATCATGTTCGCCACCGATTTTCCCCACATCGAGTGCGACTGGCCCAACACGCGTCCGTTCGCTGAGCGTTTGTTCGCCGGAGTGCCGGCGGATGAGGCATTCAAGATCGCGGCGCGCAACATGCTTGAGTACTTTCGCCTCGAAGCGACCCCGATGGGACGCAAGGTGCTCGCCGCGGCTTGATCGCGCGTCACCGGGCCCACGACGGGTGTGAAAAACGCTCGGCTCAGGTAAAGACCTGATAGCGAATCGAGGTTACCAGGGTGGATCATCCCCCCGTGGCGAAACTCGCGAAAACGCGCACCGGTATCGAAGGTTTCGACGAGATCACTGACGGCGGATTGCCGACTGGCCGGCCCTCACTCGTATGTGGGGGAGCCGGGTGCGGCAAGACATTGTTCGCCATCAGCTTCCTCGTCCATGGCGCGACCCGGTTCGATGAACCCGGCGTATTCATGAGCTTTGAGGAGAGCACCGACGAGCTGGCGCAGAACGTCGCCTCCCTGGGCTTCGACCTGCCGGGACTGATCCAGAACAAGAGGATCGTCCTCGACCACGTCCGTGTCGAGCGCAGCGAGATCGAGGAGACCGGCGACTACGACCTCGAGGCGCTCTTCATCCGGCTCGGCTACGCGATCGACTCGATCGGCGCCCGTCGTGTGGTGCTCGACACGATCGAGTCGCTCTTCTCGGGCCTGACGAATCAAGGCATTCTTCGGGCCGAGCTGCGCCGGCTGTTCCGCTGGCTCAAGGACAAGGGTGTCACCTGCGTGATCACCGGTGAGCGTGGCGAGGGCACCCTGACGCGACACGGCCTCGAGGAGTACGTGTCGGACGCGGTGATCTTGCTCGACCACAGAGTGATCGACGAGATCTCCACGCGACGGCTCCGCATCGTGAAGTACCGTGGCTCGGCTCACGGGACCAACGAATACCCGTTCCTCATCGATGAGGACGGGATCGCGGTTCTGCCGGTGACTTCGCTCGGGCTCGGGCATGCCGTGTCGTCCGAACGAATCTCGACCGGCATCGCGCGGCTCGATACGATGCTCGCAGGCAAAGGCTACTTCCGGGGCAGCACCATTCTCGTGTCCGGCACCGCCGGCTCCGGCAAGAGCAGTGTGGCCGCCCACTTCATGGACGCCGCCTGCCGCCGCGGGGAACGCGCGCTCGTGTTCCTGTTCGAGGAATCGCCCGCGCAGGTCATGCGGAACATGAAATCGATCGGCATCGACCTGCAGCCGTGGGTTGATCGAGGCCTCCTCGAGTTCCACGCGGCGCGCCCGTCGGCGTGTGGCCTCGAGATGCATCTTTCGCGGATGCACCGGGCCATCGACCGTTTCGGCCCGAGCGTCGTGGTCCTCGATCCGGTGAGCAGCCTTCTCGGGGTATCAGCCGCCGCGGACGTCCATGGCACGCTGATGCGCCTCGTCGACTTCCTCAAGAGCACCGGGATCACCGCGCTCATGACCAGTCTCTCGCACGGCAAGACCGAGGTTGAACGGACGGACGCCGCGATCTCGTCGATCGTCGATACCTGGCTCCTGCTGGTGACGCTCGAGTCGAGCGGCGAGAGAAACCGCGGGCTCTACGTGCTCAAGGCCCGCGGCATGAGCCACTCCAACCAGATTCGCGAGTTTCTCCTCACCGATGATGGGGTCGAGCTCATCGACGTCTACGCGGGTGCCAGGGGCGTGCTCACGGGATCCGCGCGCGTGACCCAGGAAGCCGAGGAGCGAGCCGCTGCGCTGGTGGACGAGCAGGAGCTCGAGCGCAGGCAACGGGCGCTCGCGAGGCTCAAGACCGTGTTCGACGCGGAGCTGGCCGCGCTGCGGGCCAAATTCGAGACCGAACAGGCCGACTTGGCCTCCGGCATCACCCAGCATCGGGCGCGCGTCGCCCGCCTCAAGGAAGACAAGCGCGACGTCGCCAGGAGCCGGCGGGCCGACGCGGCGAACGGTGACGATCGCCCGAAGCGAACCGACGACGCCAGGGGAACGGTGAGGTATGGAAGCGACTGAGGAGCGTCCTAGCTCAACGGCGCCGGAGGCTGAGCCTGGCGGCGAGAGCCAGATTCTGCGGCTCTACATCGCGGGGCAGACCCCACGGTCGATCGCCGCGTTCGCCAATCTGAAGCGGATCTGCGAAGAGCATCTGGCGGGGCGGTACCGGATCGAGGTCATCGACCTGGTCCAGAATCCCAAGCTCGCCGCGGGGGATCAGATCCTCGCGGTGCCGACGCTCGTTCGCCGTCTGCCGGAGCCCGTACGCAAGATCATTGGAGACCTCTCGAACACCGACCGTGTCCTCGTCGGGCTCGACGTCCGACCCGCGCGTTGATGCCATGGCAGCCTGGAGGACCACCGACGCAACCCAGCCCGACACCGGGAACACTCCGCACGACAGATACGTTCTGCGGTTGTTCGTGGCGGGCATGACCGCGCGGTCGACGCGGGCTGTCGAGAACATCCGGACGCTCTGCGAGCAATATCTGCCCGGCGCGTACAACCTCGAGGTGATCAATCTCTACGAGCAGCCGGTGCTCGCGAGTGGTGAGCAGATCATCGCGGCTCCGACCTGTGTGAGGCGGTTCCCGCTGCCGACGCGGCGGGTCATCGGAGATATGTCGAACAGCGCGCGTGTATTGCAGGGGCTCGACCTGGTGGAACACAAGTGACGGCACAGAACATGGCGGACGACGCGACGGATCGCGAGCTGGTCAGGAAGCTGCAGCGAGAGCTGGAGGAAGCGCAAGAGACGTTACGCGCCATTCGGCAGGGCGAGGTCGACGCCCTCGTCGTCGATGGCCCGCACGGCCCGCAGCTCTTCACGCTCAAGAGCGCCGAGCAGCCCTACCGGGTGCTCGTCGAGCAGATGCAAGAGGGCGCGGTGACGCTGACGCGGGCCGGGGACGTCCTCTACTGCAATCTTCGCTTCGCCGAGCTGGTCGGTGTCGGGCCCGCGACGATCGTCGGCGGGCCGATCAACCGCTTCGTCATGGAGACCGACCGGCCGGTGCTGGCCGAGGTCCTGCATGCCGGACGCGGCAAGCACGAGGGGCGTCTGCTCACCGTCGAGGGCCGCACGGTGCCCGCGCTCTTCTCAGTCGGCACGTTCGTCGCCGAGGGCGTCGAGAGCCTCTGTCTGGTCGTGACCGATCTGGTCGAGCTGACGCGGACCCGCGTTGCCCGCGCGGAAGCCGAGGCCGCGAGCCAGGCCAAGGATCAGTTCCTGGCGATGCTCGGTCACGAGCTGCGCAATCCGCTGGGGGCGATCAGCTCCGCGGTTTCGGTGCTCGGTCAGTCGGCGACGCCCGAGCACGATCGCCGCGCGCGCGAGGTCATCGCCCACCAGACCGAGCACCTCACGCGGCTGGTCGGCGATCTCCTCGACGTCACGCGCGGCGCGCTCGGCAAGATCGAGCTCGTCCGCACGACGATCGACGTGGCCGCCATCGTTCGGCGGTGCCTCGTCACGCTCGAGAGCAGCGAAAAGCTCGCGCACCACGCCGTCGCCATCGAGGCCGAGCCCGTCTGGGTCGAGGCCGACCAGGCGCGCATCGAGCAGATCATCATGAACCTCATGTCGAATTCCTTGAAGTTCACGCCGAACGGCGGGGCCATCAAGGTGATCGTGCGCCGCGAGCAGGACGAGGCCGTCCTTCAGATCATCGACGACGGATCGGGAATCTCGGCAGACTTGCTGCCTTCAGTGTTCGACCTGTTCGTTCAGGGCGACCGGAGCATCGATCGCCGGTCCGCTGGGCTGGGGGTCGGTCTCACCCTCGTGCGCCGCCTCGTCGAGCTTCACGGGGGTCGAGTCGAGGCGGCCAGCCCGGGGCAAGGGCGCGGCAGCGTGTTCACCGTCCGTCTCCCCGCGCTGGTCGACGCGCCGCAGGCCGACACCCCGTGGGTCGTAGCGTCGGGCGGCGTGCCGCGAGGGCGAATCCTGGTGATCGAAGACAACGCCGACAGTCGGGAGATGATGCGGATCCTGCTCGAGACCTCCGGACACGAGATCCACGAGGCCGCCGATGGTGTCACCGGCGTGGAGAAGGCGGTGCAGCTTGAGCCGGAAACCGTGCTGATCGATATCGGCCTGCCCGGGATCGATGGCTACGAGGTCGCTCGACAGATCCGCTCGAAGCTGCACGACCGCTCGCGCCTGATCGCGCTGAGCGGCTACGGGCGGGAGAAGGACCGGCAGCGGGCCTTCGAGGCCGGCTTCGACGACCATCTGCTGAAGCCCGTCGATCCCATCCGCCTGCTGGCCGTCCTGATGGCGCCCCGCACCCGGCGCTAACCTCGCTCGCGTCGCTCTGCGAACGAGAACGACCGCCTACAGCCCCTTCCAGTAACGTCGCCCCTCGAGGCGCACGATTCGGCCGTAGCCCGGCGCCTCGAAGTGGCCGGCCGCGACGAGGATCTGCTCGCGCTCCAAACGGTCGAGGAGCGCCTTGCGCGTCTGCCGCGTGAGGTCCGGATCCATGTCGGCGCGCGAGACCCAGTCCGGCTCCAGCACCTGCACCGGGCTGTGCGCCGCGTCGCCCAGGACGAGTGCCCGCTCGCCCTTCGAGG
>Ga0209802_1001486_pt1 | contig 17399 bp, 11 predicted proteins | sample GraSoiAngelo_129_FD_185886 | JGI IMG/M metagenome (GOLD analysis project Ga0209802, IMG submission 185886) | Grasslands soil microbial communities from the Angelo Coastal Reserve, California, USA - 14_0927_12_40cm (SPAdes) (version 2) | ecosystem: Environmental > Terrestrial > Soil > Grasslands ... | reverse complement strand
ACGATTTTCGGGTGCACCTGGTCGGCATAAGAAACAAACCAGCCGACCCGGGAAGCTGAATCGGAGCACGTTCCGGTCTTTCCCAACGCTTGTTCATCGTCCAGGTAACTGAGGCGCGCGGTGCCATAAAGAACCGCAGCCAGCATGCCGTCGCGAACATCGGGCAAGAGCGATTCGATATCGAGCCTGCGCTTGATTCGCGGCTGGAAACCGGCGATTTCCCCTTCCGAGCGGGGGTACTGCAGGTAATAAATCGTGCCGCCATTCGCCAGGGTGGAAACGAGCGCAGCCAACTGCAGAGGCGTGATTTGGATTCCTTCGCCAAAGCTGGACATCCGCGCTACGCCGCCATTCCTGGGCGGCTCGGAGGGAAACGCTCCGGGCTGCTCTTCGGGAAGGTTATAGCCGGCCAGCTCTCCCAATCCCAGCAGGCGCGCGTAATGCGACACAGTTTCAAATCCCATGCGCCGGCCCAGTTCCTCGAAGAACGCATTATTGGAATGCGCCAGCGCCTCCACGAGGTTCAGGTAGAGCCTGGGCGCCACTTTGATCATGGTGTCGCGGGTGACGACGCTTTCTTCGAGCGCAGCAACGGCGATCACCGGCTTGATCGTGGAGCAGGGGATGAATCCGGAGGAAAACGCCAGCTTCTGATTCACGATGCTCAGAATACGGCCTGTATTCGGATCGACGGCAACGACTGAGCCGTTAAAATGGCCGAGCCCGGCAATGGCTGCCTGACGCACTACCGGATCGTCGAAAGTCGCAATGTCGCCCTGGGTAGGATCAGCGAAGGTCGGAACGCCGCGCACCCTCGGTCTGCGCGTAGCGCGCACGGCAGCTTTGGCTACGACGGCCGACGCCGAGTGAGGCGTAAACGCTAAAATCGCTAGAAATGAGGCTGCAAAAAGCAGGCGACTGAGACGATACATAGGACTGGGTTCCATCTGCCGATTAGACGTTCGACTGTAAATTATGGCCAGCCCCGAAGTTACAGTGAACTCCGGATCCTAGCATGCCGGATTCTAGAGAAATCAGGTGTCCTCTGCAATAGGCAATCGGCACTATCGCGCCCTTAGTACCCTGCCTTGACGGGCTTTGACACCAAAGAGATACTCCGCCGTCTAGCCGTGCCGAGCGAGCTTTGAAGGACTTTTGGGGAAAATCGGTCCGGTGCTATCGCCTGGTGCTAACGTCCGTTCTTGCCGCGGGCGCCCGCAGCAGCCGCGGAAGCCGCTGCAGCGGCTTTTTCCGGTTGCCTTTCGGAAGTGCTTGCCGAAGCTTGAGACTGAGCGGCCGGATTGGGCAGACCCAGTTTCTTGCGCAGCGCGGATTCCAGCTTCGCTCGGATATCGGCGTGTTCCTTCAGGAAAAGGCGTGCATTTTCGCGGCCTTGGCCGATCCGCTCGCCGCCAAAACTGAGCCAGGTGCCGCTTTTTTCGACCACATTGTGCGTCACACCGAGATCGAGCAGATCGCCTTCCAGCGAGATGCCCTCGCCATAGAGAATATCGAATTCCGCTTCGCGGAACGGCGCCGCCACTTTGTTCTTTACTACTTTTCCTCGCGTGCGCGAGCCCACCACGCGATCGCCTTCCTTAATGGATTGGATGCGGCGGATATCCAGGCGAATAGAGGCATAGAATTTCAGCGCGCGCCCGCCGGTGGTGGTCTCCGGATTGCCAAACATCACGCCGATTTTTTCGCGGATTTGGTTAATAAAGATCAGGCAGGTGCGCGATTTCGATACGATCCCGGTCAGCTTTCTGAGCGCCTGGGACATCAGCCGCGCCTGCAAGCCCATCTGCGGCTCGCCCATTTCGCCTTCCAATTCCGCGCGCGGCACCAACGCAGCCACGGAGTCCACCACAACCACATCCAATCCGCCCGAGCGGATCAGCGTCTCGGCAATTTCCAGCGCCTGCTCGCCGTTGTCCGGCTGCGAAACCAGGAGATTATCCACATCCACCCCGAGCTTGCGCGCATAAGCGGGATCCAGGGCGTGTTCTGCATCAATGAACGCGGCCTGGCCGCCCATCTTCTGCGCTTGCGCGATGACGTGCAGCGTCATGGTGGTTTTGCCGCCGGATTCCGGACCGAAGATTTCCACCACGCGTCCGCGCGGAAATCCGCCCACGCCAAGCGCCGCATCCAGGCTGAGCGCTCCGCTGGGGATCACACTCACCGGCACGAGCACGTCGCGATTGCCCAGGCGCATGATGGCGCCCTTGCCATATTGCTTTTCGATCTGCGCAATGGCCGATTCCAGCATCTTGTTGCGATCATCTGCCATGGTGCACCTCGAGAGAGATTTCGCCGCCGGGGATGGCCGGGAGTCTATCAGATCATTTCTCTTGTGGCGAACACCGGAACCACTTTTCAGCCGCCGCCATACTAATCGCAGGGCGAATAAAAAGCAAATACAAATACTGCTGCCACGGAGGCTTGCTCTTTGCGCTAACGGGTGCCTCATGGCCCGCCATAAACATAAAAGCCGCGGCCCGATTTCTTCCCCAACCAGCCTGCCGACACCATCTTCTTCAAGAGCGGGCAGGGACGAAACTTGGAATCACCAAAACCATGGAACAGAACTTCCATGACATCGAGGCACACATCCAAACCGATGAAGTCCGCCAATTCCAGCGGCCCCATGGGATGGTTCATTCCCAGCTTCATCACCGCATCCACAGCCTCCGGCGTGGCTACGTTCTCCATCACGCAAAAGGCAGCTTCGTTGATGAGCGGTATAAGGACGCGATTGGAAACGAAGCCGGGCGAATCCGCGACGGCCACAGGCTTCTTCTCCAGCTTCTCGCACAATTTCATCGTCGTCTCGAAAGTCGCGTCGCTCGTTTGCAGTGCGCGAATCACTTCCACCAACGGCATCACCGGCACAGGATTCATGAAATGCATGCCAAGGAAACGGTCTGGCCGGCGCGTGGCGGCGGCGAGGGCGGTCACGGAAATAGAAGAAGTATTCGTAGCGAGGATCGCTTCGGGGCGCAACACACGATCCGCCTCGCCGAGGACCTTGCGCTTGAGTTCGAGTTGTTCCGGGACGGCCTCGATCACAAAATCGGCGCGCGAAATCGCCTCGATTTTCGTTACCGCATTGATGCGCGCCAAAATCGAAGGCCTTTCCGTCTCCGCTATCTTGCCTTTTTTAATTTCGCGATCGAGGTTCTTTGCGATGGTTTCCAGGGCCCGGTCGAGAAAGTGCTGCTCGACGTCGCGCAGGATCACGCTATAGCCGCAGCGCGCGAAGACGTGGGCGATGCCGTTGCCCATCGTGCCAGCACCCAGGACCGCCACGGTACGAACCGCATCAGGATTCAAAGGTGGCTCCGTTTTCAGAAGGAAAGTGCAAAAGCGATGAGAGATTCTTCGCTTCGCTCAGAATGACAACTCTCACGGCGACGGCTTAGCGTTCGACGGCCAGCGCCACGGCATTGCCTCCCCCGAGACAGAGCGCGGCAATTCCGCGATGCAGGCCGCGCCGCTGCATTTCATAAAGCAGCGTAACGAGAATGCGGGCGCCCGACGCCCCGATGGGATGCCCAATGGCGACCGCGCCGCCATTTACGTTGACCTTTGCCGGATCCAAACGCAATTCGCGCATCACGGCAATCGCCTGTACGGCAAATGCCTCGTTCAGCTCGTAAAGGTCCACGTCGCGATCGCGATCCCATCCCGTCTTGCGCAGAAGTCTTTCCACCGCTTCCACCGGCGCCATCATCACCCACTTCGGTTCGACCCCGGAGACAGCCTGGGCGACGATGCGCGCCATAGGCGTTTTTCCGAGCCGCGCCGCAGTGTCTTCGCTGGTGACGACCACGGCGGCCGCGCCGTCATTGGTGCCTGGAGCGTTGCCGGCAGTGACGGTGCCGTCTTTTTTGAATGCCGGCCGCAATTTGGCGAGCGCCTCGAGCGAGGCGTCGGGACGCGGCGACTCATCGCGTCTCAGCACAACCGGCTCGCCCTTTTTCTGTGGCACGTCGATGGGCAGAATCTGAGATTCGACAAAGCAGGAATTCATCGCTTGCACCGCCCGCTGGTGACTTTGGAGAGCGAACTTATCCTGCTCTTCGCGTGAAATTTTGTATTTGTCCGCGACCAGTTCCGCGGTCATGCCCATGTGGAAATCTTCGTAAACATCCCAGAGTCCATCGTGAATCATGGAATCGATGACTTGACGATCGCCGATGCGATAGCCGCCGCGCGCCTCCGGCAGCAAATAGGGGCAATTGGACATCGATTCCATTCCGCCGGCGACTACGATATCGCTTTGGCCGAGCATCACGCTCTGCGCAGCCAGCGCGACGGCCTTGAGGCCCGAGCCGCAAACTTTGTTGATGGTCATGGCGGCGACGCGCGGATGTAATCCTCCCCGCAGGGCCGCTTGCCGCCCCGGATTCTGTCCCAGTCCCGCCTGTAGGACGTTGCCCATGATGACTTCGTCTACTGTGTCCGGCTCAATACCCGCGCGATGGGTGACTTCGGCGACTACTCGAGCGCCGAGTTCCGTGGCCGAAAAGGACGAGAGCGCTCCCTGAAATTTACCCACCGGAGTACGTACGGCGCTCAAGATGACGGGCTGGCGGAGGTCTGACTGTTGCATAAGGCACTCCTCGCGGGCTATCGCACCGACTCGCGTGGGCTAACGCGTTCAGTATAGCGCGGCGCGCAACGCGGTCAATTTTAGCGGCGCGGGGTAGGTGGGTCAGTTTCCGGTAATGCCGTTGGGGGGGCAGAGTGAAAACGCGCTCAGCCGCATTCGCCCGGCTGCGCAGAGGGTGAAACGCAGGACAAACGAAGCGCGTCTAAAACACAGAATTGCGGACCAGATGTGGCGGGCCTCCCGGTAATAAAGCAAGCCAAAACAGGTCAATGGACGGTCATCCTACTGTGCTCGCAAGATCGAAATCGAAATTCCTGTTCGGGTCTGAACTCGGATTCTGGGCCACGTTTTTTCTCATTTTTCTGGCGGCCTCTGGGTGTTCGAAGGAGCAAGCGGCGCCTGCGCCCCGGCCGACGGCTGTTCCCGTGGTGGTGGCGAAAGTCACCCAAAGAGCCATGCCGGTGCAGCTGACTGCCATCGGCAACGTCGGAGGCTACACCGTCTCCGTGGAAGCCCAGGTAGCCGGCGAACTTCTTGAAGTGCATTTCACAGAGGGCGACTTCGTTCATAAGGGCCAACTGCTTTTTACCATTGATCCGCGGCCTTACGAAGCTGCGCTCGCGCAAAGGCAAGCGACACTTATGCGAGACCAAGCCGTCGCCGCAAACAGGCGGGCTCAGGCGCAGCGCATTTCGAAGCTGCTCAGCGACGGAGTGGTATCCCCGTCGGATGCGGAGGCCTCTACCAGCGCGGCGGCTGCGGCCGAGGCCACGGTCGCTGCGGACGAGGCGGAGCTCAACACGGCGCAGTTGAATCTGGAGTACTGCAAGATTTACTCGCCGATGGATGGACGCACCGGCGCAGTGCTCGTTAAGCCGGGAAATCTGGTGAAGGTCGCCGACGTGCCGATTGTGGTCATCAAACGGCTCTCCCCGATCCCCGTTGACTTTACGGTGCCTCAAGAGTATCTGCCCGACATCAAAAAATATTTGACCGTGAGGCCGCTGCGCGTCGAAGCAACCGTGCCCAACAGTTCGGGCCGGCCAGAAGTAGGAAAGCTCGTGTTTGTAGACAACGCCATAGACACGACGACAGGAACGATTCGGGTGCGGGCATTATTCGAGAACTCCAGTAACACTCTCTGGCCAGGTTTGTACGTGAACACTCTAATGACGCTTGCAGAGCAATCAAACGCCATCGTGATTCCCTCTCAGGCCATCACAGCGGGCCAGCAAGGGTCCTTTGTGTACGTGGTCCAGGCGGACGGCACTGTCGCGCCTCGTGCGGTGGCGTCGAGCCGTAGCGTCGAAGGACAAGCGGTCATTGACAAGGGGCTCCAACCCGGCGAGACCGTGGTGACCGACGGTCAAGTGCGTTTGGTGCCTGGCGCCAGGGTGCAAATCAAGAATAACTTGAGCAATTAGGATTCCTCAGCCTGCTGGGCTCGCAAAAGCCAGGAAGGCGGCTGCCTCGGCCGAGGGGCATTTTCCGAAAAGCTCGATTCTCGACTCGGGCCAGTTCCTGGTAAGTCCCTCTTACCGGAAACTGACTCAGTACGGCACGGAGTTTCGTGCGCGCTGCGGATAAATCAGCTAGGATGACGGCGTGGCGAATCTCTTCGAGCTAGCCGCGCCGGCGGCGGAGTTTGGCGAGGAACTCAATATCCAGCAGCGCGCCGCCGTGCGCCATGCCGAAGGACCGCTGCTGGTGGTCGCGGGGGCGGGCACCGGCAAGACTCGCGTCATCACCGAGCGAATCCGCTACCTGCTGCAATCGAATCCGAAGCTGCCGGGCGAGGCCATTCTCGCCCTGACCTTCACGGATCGGGCCGCAGGCGAGATGAAACATCGCGTGATCCGTGCAGCCGGCGAACGCGGCCGCGGCGTTTTCGTGGGCACATTTCACGCCTTCTGCAACGCGCTGCTCGTCGAGCGCAATCCCAGCTTACAGACGCTCGACGACGTGGATCACTGGATTCTCCTGCGCCGGAATCTTTCGGTTCTGGCGCTGGAGCGCTATCGCCGGCTGGCCGAGCCGGGCCAATTCCTCGGCGATTTTGTGAAATTTTTCTCGCGCTGCCAGGATGAATTGGTTACGCCGGACGATTACGAGCGTTACACGGAATCGTTGGCTGAAAGTTACACGCGCGAGAAACACGGGCTTGCCGAAGACGAACGGAGGGTGCGCGAGGAGAGAATTGCGGAACAACGGGAAATCGCGCGGGCCTATCGAGCCAGCGACCATCTGCTTCGCGAGCGCAACTTGCTCACGTTTGGCATGCAATTGCTCGACGCCGTCCATTTGCTTCGCAGCGATCCGGCGTTTGCCGCCGCGCTTCGCACGCGTTATCGCTACATCCTGGTGGACGAATTCCAGGACACCAACATCGCCCAGATCGAGCTGCTCGGGCAGCTCGCGGCGGATCATCGCAACGTCGTCGCCGTGGGAGACAACGCCCAGGCGATATATCGCTTCCGCGGCGCTTCGTTCGGGAGCTTCACGGTTTTTCTGGAGCGCTTCGCGGGCGTTCCGCGCAGCGATGGCGCGGGGGCCTCGCGATTTGTCCAGCCGCTCGTCGATAACTACCGGTCCACCGCGCGCATCCTGCGCACCGCTGCTCAGGTCGTCGCCTTCATCGACCATTCGCCTCTCGTGCCCAAGAAGGAACTGCTGCCGCACAAACCCGAGGGCGAAAAAGTTGGCATCGTGGAATTTGCCTCCACGCAGGATGAAGCGCGCTGGATTGCCGCCGAAATCGACCGACTGCACGCGGCGGGCTTGAACTGGCGGAAGTTCGTCGCCCTCTATCGCATTCATGGACATCGCGCGGAATTGGTTAACGCGCTCGAAGAACGCGGCATACCGTTCGTGATCCGCAACCTCTCGATCCTGGATCACCCGCTGGTACGCGATCTGCTCGCCTATTTGCGCTTGATCGTTAATCCTGCGGACAATATTGCCTGCGCGCGCGTGCTGGCCGCGCCGGCCTGGGGACTTGAACCCGCGGAGCTGGTGCGACTTTGCGAACGCGCGGCCAAATCCAGGAGTTCGCTCTGGGATGCGCTTCGGGCGCCCCAGGCGGAACTGCCTTTCAGCGGCCGTGCGCCTGCCACCAACGATCTCATCGCCGGCTTGACCGAGCTGCGCGCACAAAGCGAGAGGACAGACGCGGCGGATCTCTTTGATGCTGTGGCCCAATGGCTGGAGCTCCCGCTCAGTACGCGATCCGCGGATCAGCCTTACCTCCGGCGACTGGCGCAATTTATTCGCGAATGGCAGCAGTCCAAGAGCGAAACGTCCCGGCTGCCGGAATTTGTCGAATATCTGGATTACTTCGCGCAGGCCAGCGGGCAAATCAATCTGGAACAGGAATCCGGCGATGCTGTTCAACTGATGACGGTGCACGCCGCGAAGGGGCTGGAGTTCGATCACGTGTTTGTCTTGCGGCTGACGCACCGGGGCTTTCCGATGGCGCCGCGAGGCGCTGTGCTCGAATTTCCGGAAGCGCTCATGAAAGAAGAATTGCCGCGCGGCGATTTCCACATTCAGGAGGAGCGGCGCTTGTTCTACGTGGCGATCACCAGGGCGCGCGAGCGGCTCACCCTGACCACCGTCGTGCATAAGCGCTCCCGGCCATCCGTCTTCCTCGAAGATATTCTGAGCGCTCCTCACGTGGCGAGGCAAAATGTGGAACAGGCTGCGCCGGTTTCGCCCCCCCTGGCGACGGCGCGGTTGCAAACGCCTACGGACCAGGGTCTTTTTCCGGAAGCTGCCGGCCAACCGCGAATTTACTCGCTCATCGCGCGATGGGCCGAGCGATACCGCCCGCCGGTTTTCGAACCTTTGCAATTGAGCGCTTCGGCCATCGAGACGTATCAAAAGTGCCCGCAGAAATACCTGTTCAGCAACGTCTGGGGCATACGGAGCGGCCCGAGCGCGGCAACTACTTTCGGCAACGTGATGCACACGACGATCCGCCAGTTTATCGCCGCGTTGCGCAAGGGCCTGCGGCTCAGCTTCGAGGAAGTGGTGACGATCTTGCGGCGCGAGTGGACCTCGGCCGGCTTCGAGGATGACCACCAGGAAGAACTTTACCTGAATGACGGCATCGGGCAACTGCGGGCTTTTTATGCGAGCAATGTGGGCGCGGCAGTCCACGTCGTCGCGCAGGAAAGGCGCTTCGCCATCCAATGCGAGAATGGCGTGGAGTTGATCGGACGCATGGACCAGATCAATCGCATTGCTCCCGGTGAAGTTGAAATCATCGACTACAAAACCGGAAAGCCGAAATCAGAGACTCACGCTCAGAAAGACCTGCAACTGAGCATCTACGCCTGGGCGGCTCGTGAAGTGCTCGAGGTGACGCCCGTCCGGCTGATTTATTACAACCTGCAGGACAACGGGTGTGTCTCCGCTTCGCGCGAGGAAAGCCAGCTTCAAGAGGTGCGCGGCACGATCCAGGAAGTGGCTGCCGATATTCGCGCACGCGAGTTCCCCGCCCGCCCGGGTTACATTTGCAAGAATTGTGAATTTCGCTTTCTGTGCCCTGCCCACGAATCTCGGTGGCTGAAAATTGAGGCGGGGGATGACGTGGAACGAGGAGCGGTTCGCTCCTTCCTGCAACAGAAATAATTGGGACACAAAAAAAGCGGGACGCCCCGTAGCGTCCCGCCTCAAACCAACAGGAAGAGCAAGATGGGCTGGTTCGGGCCCCCTCTTCCGCCTTACCGCGCATTGCCTCTATGAAGAGGCTTCTCCCCCCTGGGATCTGTGTGCGTTCGCGGACTCTCTTTCACGCGAGACCGCACCGTCATTCTTTCTATACGGTTCGTCGCTGTTGATGTCAAGGGAAAGTTCCGTGCTGGATGCCAACCTCAAGGGAGCCGAACGAGATAGTAGCCGTCGCGGGAAAGCACATCCAAACCCGGCCGCCGCACGCGCACTTCGATGGAGTGATAATTCTGGGCGCGATCGGTGCCCGCGGGTACGTAGGCCAACGTGTATTGATGACGCGCCTCCTCGGCTACCTGAGCGAAAGCACGTGAAAGCGCCGGCGCATTATTGACGAAGTAAGTGTCACCGCCGGTCGCGCGCGCATAACGAGAAAGCGGGCTGGCGCCACGGCGCAGCAATGCGGCATCGGTGCCGATGGCATAGACGGATACGTCTGAAGAAAGCAGCAGCGCCAAGGTCTGCTCATAGTCATAGGTGTTGTTCCTGGCATCCACTCCGTCGGAGACGAGAATGATTACTTTGCGCCGTTCGCGATCGCGCCCGCGCAAGACTTCGGCGGCGGCGTGGAGGGCGTCATCCAGGTGCTTCGTACTCTTGTCGGCCACGGGCTGCTGCGGGGTAGTGGGCGCCCCGGGAATGGGCTGATCGCCAGCCGTCGGATGAGGTGCAGTCGATTCCGGATCGGGAAAGGATTCGTCGCCAGAAACGAGCCGCTTGAGTTCAGCCATTAAACGATCGTTGTCTTGGGTGAACTCCATGACCGGCGTGAAGAACGATGCGAACCTGGCCAGGGCTACTTCGTCGGATTCGCTAAAGGCGCCGGCAATGGCGATGAGACTCTTCTGCAATTGCTCGGCAGCCTTAGGCTTGAGGTCGTCATCCAACAGGACCACGCTGGAAAGAGGAAAGGCGTCAGTGGAAAAGAGCGAGACCTGTTGTTCCACACCGTCTTCGAAAACGCGGAACTCATCCCTGCGAAGATCGCCGACAAGATTGCCTTTGGAGTCTTTCACGGTCACCGGCACGACAACCAATTCAACGGTGCTGCGAATCCTAGCGCGTGGATCGGACGATTGCTCTTGCACCTGCGGCTGCTGCGGTGTTCCGACAGGACTAATTTGCGCAGCCTTCGCCAGGAACACGCTGAGCGCGATGATCAGGATCGAGACAGCGGGTTGACGCGAAAGACTCACGGACCGACAATTCCAGAGTGATCTCAGTCTTCGAAACGAGGACCAAATCTGGCGCGCATCCTTCATGAGGCGATGGCGCATCGTAAGGACAAGCCAAATCCAATGGAGATTATACGATGAGGTCGGAACAGGTCAGCCTCAAACTTTTCGCCGGGGCACTGGCTGCTCTGCTGCTCTTCTGCCAGCCCACTCTCCGGGGGAGCCAGAAGTCGGAAGCGCCGCAGCAGGGCATTCGCGTGCAAGTCAATCTGGTCAATCTGTTCGTTACGGTGCGCGACAAAAAAACCAAGCAGATCATCTCCAACCTGGAGCAGAGCGACTTCAAGGTGACGGAAGACGGAACGGAGCAGAAGATCTCCTTTTTTGCCCGTGAATCGACCTTGCCGATCACCCTGGGCCTTCTGATCGACACCAGCGGCAGCGAAACAAATATGCTCGGCGCCGAACAGGAAGCCGCCGTGCGCTTCCTCTCCCGCGTGTTGCGCAAGGGCGATCTCGCCATGGTGGTCAGCTTTGACACCGATTCAGACCTGTTGGCCGATCTCACCGACGATCAGAGCAGGCTCGATCGCGCCATCAATCGCACGCGCATCAACGCGCCTAGCGCGCAAGGGCCCCTGGCGCAGACGATACCGGGCACCGTCTTTTACGACGCCGTCTACGCCGCCTGTCACGAGAAACTTGCGGAAGAAGCCGGGCGCAAGGCCCTGGTAATCCTCACCGACGCCCAAGACGAAGGCAGCACCTTGAAACTTCAAGACGCCATCGAGGCTGCGCAGCGCACCGATACCGTGGTGCACATCCTGCTCATCGGTGATGCACGATTCGGCGGGGGAAATGAGAGTGTGGCCAAGAAATTGACGGACGAGACCGGCGGCCGCACGATCGTCGTTCGGAATGAGAAAAATCTGCAGCAGGCCTTCGATCAGATCAGCGAGGAACTGCGCAGCCAGTACACCGTCGGCTACTATTCCAGCAATACTGCCCACGATGGAGGCTACCGCAAGATCAAGACAGATACAACGCGCAAAGATCTGGACGCACTCACCCGCCGCGGCTACTACGCCCCGAAAAATTAAGAGCTGATTCAGCGGGTCGAAGCTGAGGAAGCGCTACGTTCGGGAGGGAGGGCGAAATAGCCCCTGCGCGCGCGCACCTGAAGGCCCTTGGCGTTTACCTCAATGCGAATCCTGTGGAATTTGCCATCGGCCGGCCTGACCGGCACGTAAGCAAGCGAATACTGACTGCGCAGTTCGGTTCCGATATAGGCAAACGACTGGGCCAGATCGTCCACGCGATAGGGGAAGAAGGCGCGGCCACCGCTTTCATCCGAAAACTGCTGCAGAACCTTGTCTCCTTCGTCCTTCATGTATTTCCGGTTGGAGAGGTCGCCGCGGGCCTCCTGATCGGGAAGGATCCAGTTGGTGCTGGTGCTGATGCTGTAAATGACGATGCCTGCGCGCTGCGCGATTTCCAGCGCCTGTCCGCGCGAGTGGCGGCTCAAATTATCGTCGCCATCGCTGATGACCACCAGTACGCGACGCAGGTCCTTATCGGGATCGCCGACCGATGGCGGAAGCTTGAGCAATTGTTGGCAAGCCTGATAGACCGCATCATAAAGCGCCGTCCCGCCCCCGGCGCGTTGCTTCAGGATGACCTCGCGGAGAACGTCGAGGTCACCCGTGAATCCCTGAACCAACTCCGGCTCATCGTCCACGGTCATCAGAAACGCCTGATCCTTCTCGCGCCGGATCACGTTATAAAGGAAATCGATGGCCGCCTCCTGCTCAAACTTGAGGCGGTCGCGGATGCTATTGGAAGTGTCGAGCAGGAAGCCCACGCGCAGGGGCATGTCCGTCTGCCGGTTGAAAAAGCGTATTTGCTGCGGCGCGTCATCGTCGAAAACACGAAAATTCTCGCTGTTCAGGTCCGCCACGATCTTGTTCTGCCGGTTCAGGACGGTAAACAAGACATCCACAAGGTTTACATTTTGGCGAATAGACTGCCCCGAGGTGTAGGGAGGTTCGACGGGAGGCGCAGGCGGCGGGGACGGCTGCTGGGGCTGCTGAGCCTGCAGGTTTGCGGAACACAAGATCGCCGCTGCCAGAATTGCGAGGGTAATGCGAACACGCATTGTCTGAATTATAGGTACCGGCGCAAAGCGGCGTCAACCCTTCGCGGTAACACATCGGCAGCTTGGGCCAGTTCCTTCAAATATTCGCGCAGTCCGGGATCGAGTGGCGCTCGTACTTCAATGGTTGCGCCTGTACGCGGGTGCGCGAAACTCAAGCGAGCCGCGTGCAGAAAGACTCTTCCCAGCGGGTTGAGAGAGACTCCTCCAGCGCGAACCTGACGCGGCGCGCCATATAGCGTGTCGCCCACCAGCGGATGCCCGGCAGCGGCAAAATGCGCGCGAATCTGATGCGTGCGCCCGGTGCGCGGTTCCGCCTCCATCAGGCTGAAATTTCCCAGGCGCAGCAGCACCCGCCAGTCCGTCTGGGCAGCGCGGCCGTGGCCGAGTCGCGCCGTCATGCGCGTGCGGCGTTGCGGATCGCGTGAGATTGGCCGGTCGATCGTTCCAGCATCGCGGGACATCCGGCCGTGGAGCAAAGCGACGTACGTCTTGCTCACCGCGCGCGATCGGAACTGCTCCGCCAGAAGGCGATGGGCAACGTCATTGCGCGCCACCACCATGGCGCCGGAAGTGCCACGATCAAGGCGGTGCACAATTCCGGGACGGAGGTTTCCTCCCAGAGTCGACAGTCTGCCGAAATGATGCAGCAAGGCATTCACCAGGGTGCCCCGAGCGGCGCCGGCCCCGGCGTGAACGACCATTCCCGCCGGCTTATTCACCACGATCACATCCTCGTCCTCGTAGAGCACGTCGAGGGGAATCTCTTCCGGCGCTGCTCGCAGCGGAGGACGCGGGAGGATTTCGATGTCGATGATGTCGCCGGGCATGACGCGCTGTGCGCGCCGGGCCAAACGTTCGCTGATGTGAACGCGGCCCTGGTCGATCAACTCTTGAATGCGGGTGCGGCTGAGATCGGGAAGGCGTGAGGCGAGGTAGAGATCGAGGCGGCGGCCGGCATCTTCCGCGGATGCCGTGAAACGGCGCAAGACGACTTGCTCTTCGGGGAAGGTTCCGCCGGAATTACGACCGGGCTCTGCTTGCATGCTTTTCGCCACTCAAAAGCTCAAAAATGATCAGAGCTGCTCCGATGGTAATTGCGGAATCGGCCAGATTGAAAGCCGGCCAGCGAAAATTGCCGGCGCGCAATTCCAAAAAATCCGTGACGCCTCCATGGAGCAGCCGATCCAGGAGATTTCCGGCCGCTCCTCCGGCAATCAATGCCACACCAATTTGGCTTTCGACACGGCCTGTATACCCCGCGAAAAGCAGCCAGACGAGCAGCAGGATCACCGCCGCAGAACTTAGCGCCAACAGAAGAGAGATCCACTTGGAAGCACTTTCTGAAAACAGACCAAAAGCGATTCCCGGATTTACGCTATGGACCAGGTCCGCGAAATTGGGTACGAGAGCCCGCCGAAAGCCCTCGGGCGTGAGCCGCTCGATGGCAAATTTACTGGCGCGATCGGCTGCCAATATCGCCAGTGCCAGCCAGAGCCAGCGCACGCTGGGAGCCGCCATCAGGAATTCGCGCCGGCCGTTCCCGCGGCGGCTTCAATTTCGCGCAGGACCGGAAGACAGCGCTCGCAGACCGTTGGGTAATCGGCGCTCTCGCCGACCCTGAGCGAATAATTCCAGCAGCGCTCGCATTTTTTACCGCGCGCGCGATGGATGCTCACACCGAGGGCCGGCAGCGTTTCCGCGCGAGCTGCGGCCGGAGCGCTTCCGCTCACCAGGTCTACCTGCGAAACGATGAACAAGGTCGGCAACCAAGCTGCATAATCCCGAAGCAGCGGCGCCAGCTCACTATCGGCGGCCAACTCGACGCGAGCTTCGAGCCCGCTATTGATCTGCTTGGCGTTGCGAGCTTGTTCCAGAGACTTCAGCACCGCATCACGCACTTCGAGCAAATGCGCCCACCTGGTTTCCAGCGCCTCGTCGGGGAAACCGCACGATTCACCCGGGCGCGGGAATAGCGTCAAGTGAACTTCCGCAGGCGTGGACTTTTCCCGCGGCAAATGTTTCCAAATCTCATCGGTAGTGAACGCCAGAATCGGAGCCAGCAGGCGCGCCAGCGCGCTGGCGATGCGGTAGATCGCGGTTTGTGCGGAACGCCGCTCGCACCCTTTGGACGCAAATGTGTAAAGGCGGTCCTTGAGAATATCGAAATAAAAGGCGCTCAGGTCCACCACGCAGAAGTCATAAAGCGCGTGATACACACGATGAAAATCGAAGCTTTCGTAGAATTCCAGACACTTGGCCACGAGACGGCTGGTCCTTCCGAGCATCCACCGGTCCAGTTCCTCCAATGAATCTTCCGCGAGCGCGTCGCGCGAGGGATCGAAGTCAGAGAGATTGCCGAGCGCGAATCGGAAGGTGTTACGGATCTTGAAGTAAGCCTCCGAGAGCTGCGCCATCACGTTCTTGGACATGCGCACGTCGCTGTGATAATCCTGCGAAGCCACCCACAGCCTCAGCAGGTCGGCGCCCCATTTTTCACAAATTTCCGTGGGCAGGATTACATTGCCGAGCGATTTGGACATCGGCCTGCCCTGCTCGTCGAGTGTCCATCCATGCGTGAGCACCTGGCGATAAGGAGCGCGCTCCCGAGTCCCTACGCTGATCAGCAAGGAGCTGTGGAACCAGCCACGGTATTGATCCGGGCCTTCCAGATACATATCGGCGGGCCAGGGCAAACCCGCATTCGGTTTTGCCGGAGGGTCCAGCACGGCGAGATGCGACGATCCCGAGTCAAACCAGACATCGAGAATATCTGTTTCTTTGCGCCATTTTGCGGAGCCGCAAGCGCAAGCCGTTCCTTTGGGGAGCAATTCTTCCGCAGAATGCGTGTACCAGGCATCTGCGCCTTCTTTTTCAAACCAGCGCATCACCTGGCGGAGCGCCGCGAAATCCTCGAGCCTCTTGCCACATTTTTCGCAGTAGAAAATCACCAGCGGCACGCCCCACACGCGCTGTCGCGAGATACACCAGTCGGGACGATGGGCAATCATCTCGTGAATGCGTTGCTGGCCCCATTCGGGTGTCCATTTCACTTTGGGGATTTGCTCCAGGGCAAGCTGCCGTAATGCCCTGGCTTTGGGAGCAGGAACCGACGCACTTCCGCTATCAAGATGTATGAACCATTGCTCGGTGGCCCTAAAGATGACCGGATTGTGACAGCGCCAGCAGTGCGGATAGCTGTGCTGAAGTTTGCTCTCGGCCACGAGCGCTCCGCGCGACTTCAGCAACCCAATTATGGCGGGATTGGCATCGAATACCGTTTTGCCCTGATATTCCGGCAGACCTTCGGTAAAGCGCCCGTCATCGTCCAGCGGAGCGTAAGTCTGCAGGCCATATTCCTGACCCACTGCGAAGTCCTCAGCGCCATGCCCCGGAGCTGTATGCACGATGCCGCTACCTTGCTCCAGCGTGACATGCTCGCCGAGCACTCCGGGAACGACTCGATCGAGAAAGGGGTGCTGGAACTTGGCACCAGCAAAGCTGTCGCCTTGAAGAGTTTTGGAGATTGAATCGAAGCGCAGACCCGTTTCCTTGGCGACACCCGCGAGCAGTTCCTGAGCCACAAGGTAGGTATCTCCGTGCTGATCGGCGGCGAATACGTATCTGTGTCGAGGATGAAAGGCTAGCGCCATGCTGGCCGGCAATGTCCATGGGGTGGTCGTCCAGACCAGGGCATAAACGCTGTCCTTCTGATCGGCCGGCTTATTTGCCGATTTCAGCAGGCGATACCGTACCCAAATCGAGGGACTAGTGTGATCCTCGTACTCCACCTCCGCTTCGGCCAGGGCCGTTCGATCATAGAGGCACCAATAGACCGGCATCAAGCCGCGAAAGACATAGCCTTTCTCCAAAAACGTTAAAAATGTCTCCGCGATGCACGCTTCGTAGCTTTTACTCATCGTAAGATATGGATCTCCCCAGCGACCCAAAACACCCAAACGTTTGAAGTCACGGCGATGCTGATCGACGTAGCGCAAAGCGAATTCCCGGCAGATGCGCCGAAACTCCACCGGGGCGACGTGTCCCTTTTTGCCCCCGAGCTCCTTTTCCACTTGCGTTTCGATGGGCAAACCGTGGCAATCCCAGCCGGGAACGTAGGGCGCGCGGAAACCCGCCATGGTTTTCGACTTTACGACCATATCCTTGAGAATCTTGTTGAGCGCGGTGCCGAGATGAATCGTGCCCGTCGGATAGGGCGGACCGTCGTGCAGGACGTATGCGGGGCACTGTTCTCGGGCTTCCTGAATTCGCTCGTAAAGCTTTCCGTCCTCCCATTGGGCGAGAATTCGCGGTTCGTTTTGCGGAAGGTTGGCCTTCATGGGGAAATCGGTCCGCGGGAGGTTCAGGGTTGCTTTCAGGTTTACAGGCTTAGACATCAGTCTTGGAAGTCCGTCCTTTGGCGGCGGTTCAGGGCCTGCGACCCGAGTGGCTGGCTCGTTAGGGTCAGCTGTTTCTCAATACTGAACACATGGAACAGCGGAGCACAAGGGTGAAAACTGATATGGTACAATTTATTTTTGAGCAAGTCAGCCTGGTGACCAAGGCATCTTTTTGGCTGCCGATGAATCTAACTCCATAGGTGGAGCCCAGGGTACCTCGACTGTCTAGAGTCACGTATGCAACGACCGAATCTGAACCTCACGACGCGCAATCCTGAGAAGGCACACTTGAAGTTTGCTCCCGGCTTGTCCACGCCGTCTTT
>Ga0209802_1001481_pt1 | contig 17429 bp, 15 predicted proteins | sample GraSoiAngelo_129_FD_185886 | JGI IMG/M metagenome (GOLD analysis project Ga0209802, IMG submission 185886) | Grasslands soil microbial communities from the Angelo Coastal Reserve, California, USA - 14_0927_12_40cm (SPAdes) (version 2) | ecosystem: Environmental > Terrestrial > Soil > Grasslands ... | reverse complement strand
ATCGAGACCTGGGGGGTGCGGATGTCGAGCCCCCGCACGAACTGCTCGACCTGATTGACGCGCGTCGTCGTCTCCGTGATCACGAGCGCGTTGTTGGTGGAGTCGGCGACCACGTCGCCGCGCTTGGAGAGGATGGACTTCACCGCCGGCACGAGCGACGTCGCCTTGGCGTAGTTCACGCGCACCAGCACCGTCGCGACCGGGACGGTCGAGTCCGCCCGGGCGAGGTCCGCCTTGTTCACCACCTGGATGATGCCGCCCTCGAGCGTCACCCCGGCGAGGCCCTGGGATTCCAGCACCGCATTGAAGGCGAGGTCCCAGGGCTGGTTCTTGATCTCGGCCGAGACCTTGCCCGCGACGCCCTTGCTCACGACGATGGTGCGGCCACTGAAGGCCGCGAACCCGGCGACGACCTCCAGGATCTCGGCGTTGTCCCACGTCACGGTGATGCGCGGCGCCCGCGACTGCGCCGCCTCCCGGGCATGGGCCGCGAGGTACAGTTCGATCGCGGACTCCGCCTCGCCCGCCTGGGGCGTGGTCACGCGCGCGGCGGCGGTCGCGGCCGCGGACGGCGCGACCGGCTGGGGCGCGGCCGCCCCCGCCGTGGCGCTCGACCACGCGGCGAACGACGTGCGCTCCGACCCGATGCGCACGCGCACGTGCCCCTCGGTCTTCTGGATCTGATAGTCCTTGAGCACGTCGAGGTCGATGACGACGCGCACGATGTCCGGCCGGAACTGCGCGTAGCGGATGTTCCTCACCCCGCCGCGGTTCTGTCCGTCGTACAGCGTCGCCGGCGCCGTGAGCCGCGCGCCCGTGAGATCGATGACGAGTCGAGCTGGGCTGCTCAGGGTGAAGTCCTGGACGTCCACCGCGCCGCGGAGATCGATCACCACCTCGACCTTGCCGGGCGCCGGGACCACGCTGACGGCCTTCACTTCGCCATCGCGCGCCGGCGCTCCCATCATCCCCGGGCTTGCGCCCGGGGTCAGCACTAACGGGAGCAGCCACGCGGCGAGGGCTGCGATGCGCTTCATGGCGTCACCTCCTGCCTCGCGAGCTGCAGGGTCTCCTGCCGCTCGAAGCCGAATTCCTGCACCGTAAAGACGATTTCACGGGGCCGGATCGTCGTGACCTTGAGACGGCCCACGATGTCTCCCGCCTTCACGCGATAGATCTTGTTGTTCGTGACGTCGCGCAGCACCGAGACGCTGCGCGCGGGGTAGCGGCCGTCGTAGTACACGCCGACCAGCTTCAGGTCGGTCAGGAGCGGCCGGATGTCGCCCGTCTTGAGGAGCGAGAGGAAGGGGTCGCGTCCGCCGCCCTCGTAGGCGAACACCTCCCGCACCAGCGCCGTCGCCGCCGCCGCGGTGTCGCGCCGCGCGGCGCTGTCCGGCTTGGGGGGCTTCGCCTGCGCCGCCAGCGGCGCGGTCACGAGCCCCAGCAGGGCGAGCGCGAGGCGCACGTTCATTCGCCGGCTCCCGCGGGCTTCGCCGCCGCCTTCTTCGCGCCCGGCGCCCCGGGCGGCGGGGCCGCCGCCTTCACGAACGTGCGGATCATGAAGCTCGCCTCGAGCAGCGCGCCCACGGTGTCGCCCATGATCTTCTGCGCCCCTTGCGACGCCGCCTTGAGCGCCACGTCCTGCGGCACGATGATCCGCGGCAGGCTCGCGATGTCGGCCAGGAACTCGCCCACCTGGTCGTAGTGACCCAGGATCTCCATGCGGTAGCGGTAGGTATCGAACGGCGGACCCGGCTCGACCGCCAGCGGCTCGAACCGCCCGATGTTGATGCCGCGGACTTTGGCCTTGGTGGAGATGTCGTCGATCAGCGCCGGCACTTCGTTCTTCTCGGGGACGAGGCGACGCATCAGGCCGAGCATCGCCTGATATTGCTCGACCTTGCGCCGCAGGTCCTCCACGGTGCCGCTCGCGAGGTCCGCCTTGGCGCGGTCGATGATCGCCTGGAGGCTGTCCGTCTCCGCGCGCTCGTCGCTGATCCGCTGGGCCATCGGCGCGTGCACCTTGGTCCAGAAGAAGTAGCCCCCCGTCGCGGCGACGACGACGAGGAGCAGCATGATCTGGCTGCGCTGGTCGGTGGGAATCCCGAACGCCATGACCCCTACCTCAGCGACCGGGCCAGGGGAACGGTGCGCATGTACACCGAGTCGGCCACCTTGAAGCGCAGCGACACGTTGAACGCCGTCACCGGTCGATCCGCCTCGATGACCGTCTGCGAGGTCGCAGGCGCGACGTCGGTCAGCCATGGCGAGGCCGCGAGCTGCCGCAGGAATGTCGTGTAGGCCTGGATGTCCACCGTGCTGCCGCTGATCGTGAGCCGCACGATCGTCCCGCCGCTCGAGTCGGTGGTCGCCGGGGGCGGCGCGCCCCCCGGCGCCGTGACGGCCGACGCGCCCGCGATGGTCGTGAGCCAGGTGTACGGCGGCAGCGCTTTGGTGATCTGATCCAGCACGTGCGGCCAGATGTAGCGGTCGGCGTCGATCCCGCGGATGACGTTGATCTCCGCGACCAGCGAGTCCCGGATCTTCTCCGACTGGCGCTTCTGCGCGATCACGACGTCGAAGCGACGCTTCTCGACGCGGACCGATTCGAGTCGCGACTCGACCACCGCGAGGCGCGCCCGCTCGGTGATGAACAGCGCCGCCGACCCGCCGCCAGCGATCACCCACGCGACCACCGCCGCGATCAGCCAGGGGTCCTTGACGTTGGCCAGCAGGGCCCGGAAGTCGGGCAGCGCGAGCTTGAGCTTAAAGCCCGCGCCGGGCGCCGCCTTCTTCTTTGTGCCGGGAAGAAGGTTTATCTCGATCATGCGGCGCGCCTCAGCGCGAGCCCCACGGAGAGCAAGAGCAGCGGGGCCACCTCGTCCACCGCCACGGCGTCGAACACGGCGTCCCGCACCTTGAGCCGCTGCACCGGATTCGCCTGCTCCACCGGCACCTTGAGACGGCTCGACAACGCGTCGTTGAGGCCGGGAACGCGTGACCCGCCGCCCGCCGTGTACACACGCGACAGCCCACCCGCCGAGCGCGACGCCGTGGCGAGGAACGCCGCCGCCCGCTCCACCCCCACCGCGATCTCCTCGCCCCGCGCATCGACGTACGACGCCAGATCGGGATGCTGCGCCTGCCCCTGGATCACCTTCTCGGAATCCTCGGCCGACAGCCCCTTTTCGCGCTGCAGATCCTCGCGAAACCGTCGCGTTCCGACCGACAGGTCCCGCGTCAGCACCGGCACGCCGTCCTCGAGGATGTTCACGTTCGTGATCTCATGGCCGATGTTGGCGATCGCCACCACCCCCTGCAGCGCGTCCGGGTGGTTCAGCTCAAACGCGTTGTGGATCGCGAAGGCGTCCACGTCGATGATGCTCGCGCGCAGCCCCGCTTCGGCGAGTAGCGAGGTCCGGCTGTCCACGAGCTCGCGCTTCGCCGCCACCAGCAGCACGTTCATCTGCAGCCCCTCGGCCGAGGGATCGAGGATCTGGAAGTCGAGCTCCACGTTGGCCATGTCGAACGGCACGTGCTGCTCGGCCTCCCAGCGGATCACCTCCCGGGCATCCGCCTCCTTCATGCGGTCCATCTGGATCTTCTTGACGATCACGTCCCGCCCACCCACGGCCGTGACCACCTGCTTCTGCTTCACGCCCGCGGCCGAAAACAGCCCCCGGATCGCTTCCGCCACGATCCCCGGGTCCATGACTTCTCCCTCGACGATGGCATCCGCCGCCACCTCGGTCGTCGCGACCTTCACGAGCTCGGGCTCGCTCCCCGAGTGGTCAATGACCGCGACCTTGAGGATGCCGGACCCGATATCGAGCCCGACCGAGGTTTTTTTGCCGCCCAACAAGCCGAACAAGGCCATGGGTGCCTTTGGCTAAAAAGACGGATGGGGCGAGGGCAAACTACAGTATGCCCCGCCCCTTATCCTGTCAAGCCTCGAACCTACTTTAGGCAAAACTACCAAGTACTTTGCTGGCCTGCATTTAGGCCATTTAGAACAGCTGTACCCAACCCCGCGACCGCATCATCGTGGCAACGCCCGTAGCGTCTAAGGCCTTTAGAATTGCGCACTTAGAGTACAGTATGTTGGCGTGACCGGTCAGGGTGTTGTTGCCGACCACCACGCTGTCCTGCACCATGGTCGTGCCCCAGAAGTGCGCGTCCATGGAACCACCACCCGCCGTGCTCAAGGTACCGCGGATGATCGTGATCCCGAACCACTGGAACCCCCCTTGAACGGAGAGGCTCCCATCGATCAGCAGGATGCCCTGACCCTGCACGCCGTTGATGGTCGCATCGCTGGTGACGTGCACGATCGGGAAGTAGTTGGAGCACGGCCCCCCGTTCACGCCATCCCCCCAGTTCGTCACCACGCTCTTGTCGCACTGTCCACTCGTGACGACTGGCCCGATGTTGTTGGAGAAGTTCTGCCCTGGCAACGTGAGGGTCGCGCGCCCCGCGAGCTGGGAGTAGCTCACGTCCCCGTACTTCGAGAAGGTCGAGTCCGTGACGTTCGGGTCTCGCATGACGTTCGGAACCCCGGTGACCGTGGACGTTCCGCCGGTGGAGACGGCCATGCTCGTGTCGGTCCGGATGCCGGCCTTGGCACTGTCCAATGGGCCGCACGTGGTCCAAGTGTCCCAATTGGGGGGGACGTGGTCGTAGCCGTCGATGTGGGCATTCCCCGAGAGGGCATCACCGCGCCCGCTGGTGAGCGACGCCTTGATGTCCATCTGCAGCGCCCGAATGCTCGTCAGGAGGCCGAGCCGCTGGCTCGCGCCACCGCCGCGCCGCTGGAGCCACGCGACCTGCTGGCTCGAGAGCCCGGGCGCGGAGTCGGTGCCCGTCATATCGATCAGGAAGATCTGGTCATTCAGCTTGTAGAGGGTCCCGCTATACGCCCCCGTGTGGCTCGGGGACTGAACGGTCGGCCACGTGCGCGTGCTGGGTGCGGACGGGTAGGACGCGAGGGAGTTGAACACCCCCGTGCTGTCTTGCCAGGTGCGCACCACTTCCAACATCCCCGCCTCGGCCACGCCAAACGAGGTCAGGACGCGACGCGAGTTTTCTCCCACGCGTTGCTCCTGCGTGCCGGCGAAGAATGCACCGGCGACGAGGGCGCCCACGACCACCAGGGCGACGATTGCCAGGGCGAGCGCCATACCGCGCTCGTTCTGCAGGACCCGCTTCATAGAACACTCCTTCATGTGCACAGGTGGTGCGACCGTCACTTGCACGGCCCGCACCGTGGGTTATTCCGCACCGCGACACGCGTCGTCACCGTGTCGGTCTTGTAAGCCACGCCCGGGGCATTCGCCTGCCGGATCGGCGACGCGGTCTGGCCGATCAGGGTGATCCCGATCGAGGCGACCTGCGTCGGGACGGCCGTGATCGCCCCAGCGGCATCGTAGTACGTGAACTGCAGGCCGTTGCTTGCGACCGGCCCGATCAGCGGCTGCAGCGAGCCGCCGGCGCTGTTGTCCTGCTGCCCCACATACCATTTCCCGTCGCTCGCCTGATACAGCTGGTACGTGATGGCGTGGTAGCCCCGCAGCGGCGATCCGTTGGTGATGGCGCCGGCCACGTTGAACGTGCCGCCGACCCAGGTTGGCATCACGGTGAGCTGGTAACCGGGGGTGCCGTCCGCGCAGGGGCTCGGATTCGTCACCGACCTCAGCTGGGCCGGAATCCAGGTGTCGTCGCTGCGGGTCCCCGGGTTGCCCTCGTAGAACACCAGGACGGAATCCGAGTTGTCGAACACACGGGCGCCGTAGAACGGGGTCTGGCGCACGGTCATCGACACGGTCGTCCCAAGGCCTCCGCCCAGCACCGGCGGCGTGCAGAGGAACGAGAGCTGGCGCATGGCCCGAAGCTGGATTTGCGTCGCGGTCATCACGAGGATGTCCCCGTCCGCTGGGTCCAGCTCGCGAAAGTCCGCCGGCAGGATCGTGACCCCCGCTCGCAAGTTCTGCTGCAGGTCGATACGCTGCGTTTGCGCGAGGTACGTCTGCTGGTTCGTGACGAGCACCTGGTAGATGCCGCCCGCCACGATGGCGAGCAGCACCAGGGCCACCATGAGCTCGATCAGCGTGAAGCCGCGCCGCCTTAGAAGAGGCATGAGATCTCCGTCTCCAGGCTGTCCTGCCGCCAGGCGTTCTGCTGGGTCCGGTACGTGTGCCTCAGAATGAGGCGGTAGTGCGAGTTGCCGGCGTCCACCCAGCGCCAAGAGGCGGAGTCGATCGGGACGCCGCTCCGCAGCAGCAGGTCGGTCCCCGAGGAGCGCGAGGCGCATCCCGTGACGCGCAGCTGCTCCAAGCGCTGCGAGGCGAACGTCGCCGACATCGCGGAGCGCTGCCCGCGGGCGATCATGCGCGTCACCAGGGCCGAGCTCGTCACCAGCGCCAGCAAGCCCACCGTCAGCACGATGATCGCGATGATGATTTCGACCAGGGTGAAACCGCTCTCGCGTTTCATTAACGCACCACCTTGCCCAGCGAGTTGATGAAAATCGAATCGGTGTTCGACGCGATGTTGCCCTGGAGCCGCACCGTGGTCGTCACGCCGGCCGCGTCGGTGCTCAGGCCACGCGGATCGAACCGCACGGAGTCTCGCGTCGCGGTCAGCGTGACGTTGTAGCGGTCCGCTAGCTGCTCCACCCCGCCGATCGTGTCCACGGTGCCGGCGCCCGGCATGCGCCGCGGGCACGCCGTGACCCAGATGGCACCGCTCGCCCCGGAGGTGAAGTGCACGACCGCGTAACAGCCGCGCTGCACCGCCGTGGCGCGCGCGGTGACGAGCTCGGTGCTGAGGTACACACGCGCCGAGCGCACGTTGGTCTTGTCCAGCGTGCCCCGGATCTTGGGAAACCCGATCGCCGCGATCACCCCGATAATGAGCACCACGATGATCAGCTCGATCGTGGTGAACCCTGAGCGCTCCATGCGCAGTCCCTCCGTTCCCGCCGAAGAACCTCTACAGGATACATGCCGCAGTGTAACGTATTGTACTACAGTATGTTACGTAAACTCACCGGGTGCCCTGCCTACTGCAAAACGCTGCGTCCGTGCAAGGTCTTGCACTACCCGAGGCGGTAGCGCTCCATCTTGTAGAACAGCGTCCGGAGGCTCACGCCGAGCAGCTTCGCGGCCTCGCGGCGGTTGCCGCCCCCGGCCTCGAGCGCCGCTTGGATCGCCTCGCGCTCCGCCGCCTCCGCGGCCTCACGGAGGGTACCGCTCCCCGCTCCCTGCTCCTGGTGGGAGCGGGGAGCGGGGAGCGGTCCCTTCTGGAGATCGTCCGGCTCCAGCGTTTCCTTATTGCTCAGCACCGCCGCCCGCTCGATGGCGTGCTCCAGCTCTCGCACGTTGCCGCGCCAGGGCTGCTGCTCCAGCCAGCGCAGCGCGGCCGCGCTGAGCGTCACGCGCCGACCCAGCCGCCGCCCCAGGCGCACGGCGAAGTGGCCCGCCAGCGGCGCGATGTCCGCGACGCGCTCGCGCAGCGTGGGCAGGTGAATCGTGACGACGTTCAGCCGGTAGAACAGATCCTCGCGGAAGCGGCCCGCGGCGACTTCGGCGGCCAGATCCTTCGCGGTGGCGGCGAGGACGCGCGCGTCCACCCGACGGGTCTTCTGATCCCCGACGCGCCGGATTTCCCCCTCCTGCAGCACGCGGAGCAGCTTCGCCTGCAGCGCGATCGGGAGCTCGCCGATCTCGTCCAGCAGCAGCGTCCCCCGGTCCGCCTGCTCGAACAGCCCGGGCTTGTCTCCGGCCGCGCCCGTGAACGCGCCCCGGACGTAGCCGAACAGCTCCGACTCGAGGAGCGTCTCCGGGATCGCCGCGCAGTTGATGGCGACGAACGCTTCGCCCGCCCGCGGGCTCGCGCGGTGGATTGCCTGCGCGATGACCTCCTTCCCGGTGCCGCTTTCCCCCGTGATGAGGACCGTCGTCTTGTGGTCCGCCACGCGGGCAACCAGATCCAGGGCCTGCTTCATCGCCGGGCTCTCGGCAACGAGGGCCCGGGCCACCGGCGTGGTGTCCAACTGTGCTCTTAGTGTCGCGATGGTGTACCTGAGCCGTTCCCGCTCCTCCGCCTTGCGCAGGGTGAGCACGACCTCGTCGGGGCGGAACGGTTTGGGGACGTAGTCGTAGGCACCCTCCTTCATGGCGGCGAGGGCGGCGTCCTCACCGCCATACGCGCTCATGACGATCACGAGGCCCGTGCCGCCGCGCGCCTTGTAAGTGCGCAGGAAGGTCAGGCCGTCCATGCGCGGCATGCGCACGTCGCACAGAATCAGGTCGAACGACTCGGCGAGCGCCCGCTCGAGCCCTCGCATGCCGTCGCCCTCGGCCGCCACCTCGTAGCCCGCGTCGGCGAGCAGCAAGCCGAGGGACTGGCGGAGCCCCGGCTCGTCGTCGATCACGAGCACCCGGATCATCGGCCGTCCGCAGCCGGAAAGAACAGCTTGAAGGCGGCGCCTCCCTCGCGTGCCCGATCCACCCACACCACGCCTCCCATCTCGTGCACCGCGCGAGCGACGATGGCGAGCCCGAGGCCCGTGCCGCCGCCCGGCTCCTTGGTGGTGTAGAAGGGCTCGAACACCTTGTCGCGGTCTTCCGCGGGCACGCCGGACCCCGAATCGGCCACGTAGATGAGCGCGCCCGGCTGGCCCGGGGCGAACTCGATCCGCGTGGGCCGTCGCTCCGGCGGGCGTGGAAACGCGGACCGTCCGGGGTCCTCGGCCCTTCTGCGGGGCACGCGGTCCGGCTCGAAGGCCCAGCGACGCGCGCCCACCACCACGCTACCGCCGGGGGCGGCGTCCACCGCATTCAACATCAAGTTCACGAGCGACTGCTCCATCAGGTGCGCGCGTCCCAGGACCGGAGGCACGTCGCGCACGATCTCCAAGGCGGCGCGCACCAGTTTCAGGGCGCCCTGCGCCTCCAGCAGCACGTAGGCGCCGCGCACCACGGCGGCCGTATCCACGAGGCCCAGCGCCTCGTCCTGGGGGCGGGCGTAGTCGAGCAGGCTGCGCACGATCCGATCGATCCGCTCGAGCTCGCGAGAGAGCCCCGCGACCACCTCGGGGTCCGCGCCGCGACGCCGCAGCACCTCCAGGTAGGTGCCGCTCGCTCCTAGCGGGTTCCCTACCTCGTGCGCGATGCCGGACGCCAGCCGGCCGACGCTCGCGAGCTTCTCCGAGCGCACGAGCTGGCCCTGGGCATCGAGCAGGTGGTCGGTCATGCGGTTCAGCCGCTCGGCCAGCGTCGTGAAGTCGCTCGTTTCGGCCTCGGGCGCGCGGGCGGCGAAGTCCCCAGCGGCTACGGCGTCCGCCACGGCGACGAGACGCGCCACGGGCCGCAGCACATGCCGCGCGACGATGTAGCGTCCGAAGACGATGAAGATGGCGACGTCGGCGGCCACGATCGTGACGATGAGGAGCACCGCGCGCTCCGGCGCCACCGCGCTCACGAGCAGCACGGTCACGACGCCAAGCAGCAGCGCAGCGGCCGCGAGGAAGGCCAGGTTGAAGAGGAGCTCGGTGCGGAGCGAGGGCTTCGCGGCCATGGACCAAGGGACAAGGTAACAAAAACGAGCGGCGGGGTTGCCCCCGCCGCTCGGGTTCAGCCGGTCAAGCCGTGCCGCTTACTGGCACTTCGGCTCGCCTTCCTTGTTCGCTGGTGCCGTCGACGTCGACCCGATGTAGATCGAGCACGTCTTGGTCGTGTTGACGTTCGCGATGTTCGCATACCAGCCATCGGCGGTCGTGGTGATCGCCGGCGTGGTGTTGCCCGTCGACTGCACGAAATTGATCCCGCCCGCGCCGTACGCAGCGGTGTACTTCACCGAGTCCGCGAAATACGCCTCTTCAGCGGTCACCAGGTTCCGAAGGTCGGACTTCATCGAAGCGAGATACGCCTTCTCCTTGGTGTTCGCGAACTTCGGGATCGCGATGGCGGCAAGAATGCCGATGATCACCACCACGATCAGAAGCTCAATGAGCGTGAAACCCTTGCGGTTCATCTAGGTCCTCCGGCAAAAGAAAGAGCCTGCACAGCTACAATGTCCCGGGCGCTATTCGAGCAAGCATCGTGCCTCAAACGAGCCGGATCTCCGTAACAGCCTGCAGCAATTGGTCTTACGCCTGTAACCCAGGTCACACGCTACACCCTGAGGGACCGCTAGAGTGCGGTTTTTTGCAAGCCCCACGGCCGGACGCAATGGCCACTCAATGCCTGACAGGACAATGACTTAAGCGAAATGCCGCCGCAACCGGAAAGAAACGAGCGGCGGGGTTGCCCCCGCCGCTCGGGTTCAGCCGGTCAAGCCGTGCCGCTTACTGGCACTTCGGCTCGCCTTCCTTGTTCGCTGGTGCCGTCGACGTCGACCCGATGTAGATCGAGCACGTCTTGGTCGTGTTGACGTTCGCGATGTTCGCATACCAGCCATCGGCGGTCGTGGTGATCGCCGGCGTGGTGTTGCCCGTCGACTGCACGAAATTGATCCCGCCCGCGCCGTACGCAGCGGTGTACTTCACCGAGTCCGCGAAATACGCCTCTTCAGCGGTCACCAGGTTCCGAAGGTCGGACTTCATCGAAGCGAGATACGCCTTCTCCTTGGTGTTCGCGAACTTCGGGATCGCGATGGCGGCAAGAATGCCGATGATCACCACCACGATCAGAAGCTCAATGAGCGTGAAACCCTTGCGGTTCATCTCAGAAACCCCCGGTAGAAATCGATAACGAAGGATGACGAATTTCTGGAAACACTTTAGGCAAGCACCGTGCCTCTCCACGGCCGTAGCCTTAACGCGATGACTAATCAGATGATACGTCAGTCGCCCGGAGGTCGTTGGACTTCGGATTGTGGGGGATTTCTGCGAGACTCGCGGTGACTCGCAGTTCCAATGCGTTACATGGAGTTCTTCTGAAAGTGCCGGTTCTAGGGGTTCTGGGCCTGCCGCACCTGCTCGAGCAGCGAATCGGCGACCGCGGTATCTCCACGCACGAGAGCGGCGGCGGCTTGGTTGCCGAGGCTCGCCTCGCATCGCCCGCAGCGCGCCCGCGCCTGGTCCATGAGGCTGTCGGCGAGCGCCGATCGGCGGAGGGTCCAGGCCGCATCGGCCGCGCCGATGAGTACCCGACTGTCGCGATCGAAAATCTGGAACGCGATCAGGTAGTCCTCGAGCGCCTTCTCCGGCAGGCGCCGGGCCTGCAGGCTCATCGCCGTGTACTGCGGTCCGCGGTAAGAAGCGGGTGAGTCCTCCAGGATGCTGAGCACCACGGAAAGGTCGTCGTGCCAGACGGGGACGCGCATGGCGGCCCGCACGCTTCCCGCGAGCACAAGCAGCCCTCCGACCAGGGCGGCGCGCCGCGGCTCCAGCCGGGCGAGCCACGCGCCGAGCGCGACCGTGAGGCCGATCGACGGCGCATACAGCGTGCGCTCCGCCACCAGCACGCCGCTCGGAAAGAAGAGGTTGGCAACGGGGAGATAGGCGATGGCGATCCATCCGAGTCCGAGCGCTTCCACCCGACGCCGGCGCCGCCACGCGCGGCCGAGCAGCACGCCCCAAATCGCGAGACACGCGAGGCCGAGCAGGAACCGACCATCGAGTGGCGAGGTGACGAGCGTGCGCTCGGCCGGCGAGTAGTCGACCCGCAGCCGTAAAGGAAACACGAGGAGGCGCCCGATGTCGGCGAGGGCGGCGATGGCGGTGAGACGCACCGCCACCGGCCCGGCGCCCGCGAACACGGGCGCCACCTCGTGGAACCCGGTGTGCTGATGGAGCACCGCCCATCGCGCCGCCCCGTAAGCCGCCCCGATCACCGCCCACGCCGCGATGAACGCCGCGACCTTGCGCCGCGGTGGCCGGCCGATGCCGGCGAACCATCCGCAGGCGATGATCGCCGGAATCGTCGCGGCGTTCTCCTTGCTCAGGAGCCCGAGTGCGAGCCCGGCCGCACTCCACGCGACGCTCTGCCGCACCAAGCCCGCATACACCGCCAGCACGGAGAACAGCCCCGCCATCAGCTCCGCGCGCCCGACGACGTTGGCCACGGCCTCCACGTGCACCGGATGGGCGGCGAAGATGAGACCCGCCGCCAGGCCGGCCGCGACGCCGATCAACCGCCGCGCCAACGCGGCCACGGCGACGCTCCCAGCCGCGTGCCACAGCAGGTTCACGAAGTGGAACCAGGGCGCCCCATCCACCAGCGCGTCGAGTGCATAGGTGACGACGGCGAGCGGGCGATAGAGGTGTCCCCCGGCTTCGGGACGCCAGTATGGCTCGAGGAAGGCGCGCCAGAGCCCGGATGGCGAGGCCACTTGCGGGTTCCGCAGGATGATGGCCCGGTCGTCCAGCGCGAAGCCGTTCCAGAAGGCCCCGAGGTAGATCACGAACGCGCACGCCGCCACGACGGCGTACAGCCGCCAACCCGCGAGCGCGAGCTCCCATCGCGCGCCGGTCACGGTGGCGGCAGGCGCGCGGCGCGGGCGAACAGCGAGTCGGCGGCGAGGGAGTCCCCCCGGAGCCGGGCGGCGCGGGCCATGTTGCGATACGTCGTGGGGCAGCTCGCGCAGGCCTTGTTCGCGAGCGCGAGCAGCGAGTCGGCGAGGTGGGGTCGTCCGAGCGAGTACGCGGCGATCGCGCCCGCGAGAAAGACGCCCTGGTCGCGATCGAAAATCCGCCCCGCGAGCAGCCAGGACCCGAGCGCGCGCTCGGTATCGCGGGCCCAGTAGAGCTGCCACCCCGTGTAGTCGTGGGAGCGGTACGACCACGGGGCGTCCCGCAGCATGCTGAGGGCCACTGTGCGGTCGTTGCGCCAGATCGGCACCCGGAGCGCCGTGCGTGCGCCTCCCAACACCAGCACAATCCCGAGCACCGCGGCGAGGCGGCGGGGTTGCAGGTCGCGGAGCAGGGCCCCGAGGGCCACGGCGAGACCCCCCGACGGCAGGTAGAGGGTGCGCTCGGCGACGAGGATCCCGACCGGGAACAGGAGGTTCGCGACCGGCAGGTACGCGATCCCGATCCAGCCGAGGCCGAGCGCTTCGATCCGCCGGCCACGCCGCCAGGCGAGCCGCACGAGCGCCGCCCAACCCACCAACAGCGCGAGCCCGAGCAGGAATCGCGGGTCGAACGCGGAATGCACCGCGGTCCGCTCGATAGGGGAGTAGTCCGCACGGAGGTGCAGCGGGAACAGGAGCAGCCGGACGACGTCCGCGAGCGCCGCGAGCGCCGTGAGCCGCACGGTGAGCGGGCTCTCGCCCTTGAACACCGGCGCCACCGCCTCCCACCCCGCGTACGGGTGGAGCACCGCCCAGCGCACGGCGCCGTAGGCCGCCCCCACCAGCGCCCAGCTCGCCACGAACGCCGCCATCTTGCGCCGCTCCGGCCGGCCGATCCCGAGGAGCCAGGCCCAAACGACGAGGGCCGGCGTCACCACTGCGTTCTCCTTGCTGAGGAGCCCGAGCGCGAACGCCGTGGCACACCAGACGACGCTCTGCCGCTCCAGGGCGGCGTAGAGCGCGAGCAACGTGAAACAGGCCGCCATGAGCTCGTTTCGTCCCACGACGTTCGCCACGGCCTCCACGTGCACGGGGTGGACGGCGAACAGCACGCCCGCCGCGAGGCCCGCCTGCCACCCCGCCCAGCGCCGCGCCAGCACGGCGACGGCCACGCTCGCCCCCGCATGCCACAGCATGTTGACCGCGTGAAACCAGACTGGCCCGTCCAACAGCCAGTCGAGTGCGAAGCTCGAGACGGTGAGCGGCCGGTACAGTGTGCCCGTGAGGTTCCCCGCCCAATACGGCTCCGCGAACGCGCGCCACCACGCGCCCGGCTCGCGCACGAACGGGTTGAGCACGACGATGTACACGTCGTCGAAGGCGAACGTGTTCCACAGGGCGCCGGTATAGACGACGAGAGCGCAAGCGGCGACCGCGAGATACACGCGCCTAGGATGCATGGTGCACCTGGAGCAGCGCCCGGCCGCCCCGCCAAACGCGGACAACCTTGAGCCAACCCGGATAGGCGCCGAGGAGCGCGTCGAGTTCCTCGTCGGAGCCGGAACCGAAGCCGCCCATCAGGATGTGCGTCACGCCCTGGCGCTCGAGGTAGGCCCGGTGCTCCGCCGGCGTAGGGCGGACGCTGGTGCGGCCGCGGTAGGTGTACACGTAGAAGGGGACGCTGGTGCGGCGCGTGTACAGCCAGACGAGAGCCTCGTCGTCCGTGGCCAACACGGCGTTTCCGGGGAGGCTCTCGAGGGCCGGGAGGAGCTCCCTGAAATTCTCCGAGACGCGGCCCGCCGCCGTGCCCCACCAGCGGTGCGCGAAGCCGGGCACCTGCACCCCGCCCCACCCCACGAGCATCACGCCGCCGAGCACGGCGATGGGCAGGCGGAGCAGCCGCCAGCGGCGCAGCAACGCCAGCGCCCCCGCAGTCCAGACGAGCGCGAGCCAGGCGAGGATGCTCCAGATGAACCGGTCCCCTGGGAACGGCCACACGGCGAGGATTGCGAGGTAGGGAACGAGCATCCAGGCGATCGCCGTGCGGCGCAGCAGGTACGCGATGCCGTAGGCGCCGACGCCGAGCGCGGCCGCGCCGAAGGCATAGAAGAAGAAGGGCGCCGGGAGCCAGTTCAGCGTGAGGTTGCCCAAGGGGCGAGGCAGGTCGCGGAGGGAGGGCCAGAAGACGCCGAGTCCGGCCGCCCGCACGGTCTCGAAGTAGCTGCCGTAGTTCATCGCCATGGCGGGGTCGATCCCACCATGGTGGCGCCCCAGCCACAGGCCCCAGCCGAGGCCCGCGAGCGCGACCGGGGCGGCGGCCGCGGCGAGGTGGGTCCACGGCGCGCGTCGCACGACGAGCAGATAGAGCACGACGCCCGCGCCCGCCGCGACCCCGATCGAGCGCGTGAGGAGCGCGAGCGCCGCGGCGCAGCCCGCGAGGCCCGCCGCGACGCCGGGGCCGAGCCGCGGGGGAGGTGCGTCCGTGAGGATCACGGCCGCGACGAGCAACACGCCGAAGAGCGGCTCCGAGAAGAGCACCGCCTGAATCGCGAGCACGGGGATCGTGATGGCGGCGGCCCCGACGAGGACCGGCGCCAGCCAGGGCGGCGCTTCCTCGCCCAGCAGCCGGGTGCGCGCCGCGTGCCAGGCGATGAGCCCCGCGCCCGCGGCGGCGAGCAGGAGATTCAGGATCTTGCCGAGCAGGGCCGCGGCGTCCACCGGAAGGACTGCGAACAGCGGCGCCAGCAGCACCGGCCAGAGCGGCGGGTAATGCACGGCCGCTGGCGCTCCGGGGAGGTGCGGGTGGACGTAGCCGATCCCCCGCGCAAGCGCGATGGCGATCCCGGCGTAGAGGCCGTCGTCGTAGAAGACGCCGATCAGCTGACGGTTCAGCGCCAGCGCGCCGACGGCCAGCGCCACGCCGGTCACTACGAGGCCGGCGCGGCGGGGAGTGAGTTGGGCAACCGGGTCTAGCGCCGCCGCCACTCGCCCCGCGGCGGAAAGAGGTTGTAGCGGGCGATGTGGAGGAGCGCGGCCACGCCGTCGCGCCAGGTGATCTTCTTGCCCTCGGCGTAGGTGCGCCCGCTGTAGGAAATGGGAAGCTCCCAGATCCGGGCGCCCGCCTGCGCCAGGCGAGCCGTGATCTCCACCTCGAAGCCGAAGCGATTCGACCTCAGCGGCAGACGCTTCATCAGGTCGGCCCGCACCAGCTTGTAGCACGTCTCCATGTCCGTGAGGTTCAGGTCGGTGAACATGTTGGACAAGAGCGTAAGCACCCTGTTCCCGACCGAGTGCCAGAAGTAGAGCACGCGATGGGGTCCGCCCTGGAAGCGCGAGCCGAAGACCGCGTCGGCGCGGCCGTCCGCGATGGGCCTGAGGAGCGCGGGCAGCTCGGCGGGGTCGTACTCCAGATCGGCGTCTTGGATCACGACCACGTCGCCGGTGGCGGCGGCGATCCCGGAGCGCACGGCGGCGCCCTTGCCCCGATTCGCGGAGTGCCGGACGACGTGGTCCAGCCGCCCGCGCCGGCGCAGATCCTCGAGGACTTCGCCCGAGCCGTCGGTCGAGGCGTCGTCGATCGCGATCAGCTCGAACTGGAGCGGCACCGCGCGCACGCGCTCCACGACGTGCGCCACGGTGCTCGCCTCGTTGTAGACGGGGATGAGGACGCTGAGGCGCAAGCTCCGGGCGTTACTGCTCACCGACCTCGTACCGGCCCAGCTTGCGGTACAGGGTCGACGGGTCGATGCCCAGGACCTCGGCGGCGCGCGTCTTGTTGCCGCCTTCGCTCTGGAGCACCCAGGTGATGTACGCCCGCTCGATCACGTCGAGCGTGGGGTTGGCGTGCAGCCGCTCGGAGACGAGAGGCTCCGCGCGGTGCTCGATGAGCTTCTCCGGCATCGCCGGGCGATCAATGGCGTCCGCTTTGGTGAGCACGACCGCCCGCTCCAGGACGTTCTCGAGCTCACGCACGTTGCCGGGCCAGTCGTACGTCAACAGCACCTGCTTCGCCTCCTCCGAGAGGGACTTGGGCTTCTCGCCCCGCTCCTTGGCGACGCGCTCGAGGACGTGCTCCCACAGCTCGGGGATGTCCTCGGGGCGCTCGCGCAGCGGCGGCAGGTGGATGGCGATCACGTTGAGGCGATAGTACAGGTCGGTCCGGAAGCGGCCGCGCTTGATGTCCTCCTCGAGGTCGCGGTTCGTCGCGGCGATGACGCGCACGTCCACAGGGATCGTCTCCGTCCCGCCGACGGGGATCGCCTCGCGCTCCTGGAGCACGCGGAGCAGCTTCACCTGCGTCGCGGCGGACATCTCGCCGATCTCGTCGAGAAAAAAGGTCCCACCGCGCGCCGCGGCGAACAGACCCTGCTTGTCGCGCACCGCGCCCGTGAACGAGCCCTTGACGTGTCCGAACAGCTCCGACTCGAGCAGGCTCTCGGGGAGCGCCCCGCAGTTGAGCGAGAGGAACGGGCCTTCGGTGCGCGCCGAGCGCTCGTGAATGTAGCGGGCGATGACCTCCTTCCCCGTTCCCGATTCGCCCCGGATCAGCACCGTGCTCTCCGTCGGCGCCACCTGCTCGGCCAGTCGCAACACATCCTGAAACAGCCGCGACTTGCCGAGCGGCTTCACCAGCCCGGAGCGCTCGCGGCGACGGATCTCCTGCTTGAGCTGCTTGTTCTCGGCCTTGAGGCGACGGACCTCGGCCGCGCGCCGGCACAGGGCCACGATCTCATCGTTGGAGAACGGCTTCGGCACGTAGTGGAAAGCGCCCTGGTTCACCGCCTGGATCGCGGTCTGCAGCGACGCCTGCGCCGTCATCAGGATGACCGGCGTCTCGGGATCCTGGTCCTTCGCGGCCGCGAGGATGTCGATCCCCGTGACGCCGGGCATCTTGATGTCGGTGAGCACGAGGTCGG
>Ga0209802_1001479_pt1 | contig 17433 bp, 17 predicted proteins | sample GraSoiAngelo_129_FD_185886 | JGI IMG/M metagenome (GOLD analysis project Ga0209802, IMG submission 185886) | Grasslands soil microbial communities from the Angelo Coastal Reserve, California, USA - 14_0927_12_40cm (SPAdes) (version 2) | ecosystem: Environmental > Terrestrial > Soil > Grasslands ... | reverse complement strand
GAATTGAGGGTAATAAACCAGAAAGGGAACCAACAGTACGAAAGAGGTTCAAACTAGGCTAGGTGCTGGGTTAGCGATTATGCGTGAGTGTCGGCCAGAAATCTGCATTGCTCATCGATCGGTTCTAAGCAGGAACTACGCAGTCCTTCTCGCCCATGAAGTCTCTATCAAATGTGAGCAGTCTTTCGCCCATGGACCTGGCTGCTGCGAGCACCAGCCCGTCCAAGAGGCTGAAGTTCTTGTGGCCGGTTCTTCGTCGCGCGCTCTTGATCCTCGACCCATCAAGGCACATATCCTCGTCGAGGGGCACGATGTTCGCGAACTGTTTTATGGCCTCAATCCTCTCGGTCGGGGGGACACTGTTCCGAATGCACCAGTCCGACAGCTCGGCCAGCTGAATGTTCAGCATCAAGACCATTGAATACGGCTTGTATCTGCTCATTTGGCATAGCAAAGAATTCCTTGATACGCTCAACGAATGAAGAGGGAAGGCCAGTGACACTTCCGAATCACCTGAATGGGAGCTCATTTGGCTCAAGCAACATTCGATTGACGGTAGAAAGAACCTGCGGCTTGAGTCGAACCGTATTTCCCAGGTGCGAACACTTGCTTTCTAGGCGTTCCTTGGCACTCTCAGGCTTCTCAGCCTCTGCAGCCCCAGAAGACTCCGGATCATCCGCCTTCCCCGCGTCCTCTGCCTTCCTATCACCTGGCACGCGAAAACCAATCAATGGATAATTCCGAGTCCGACTCTCGCGCTCTCTACGCTCCTGCCCTTCTATCACCCGCTTCTTCAACTCCTGCATCTCAATCGTCAGCGCCTCAAGACTGAAACTCTTCAAGATCTGATCCTTGTACCAGATCAACTGACCCGCAAGCTTAGTCCACCTAGCTTGCTGCGCTTGAGGGGTATACTGAGACTTCGAGTACTTGTGAGATGTCTGAATCAGATCCTAGATCGTATCAATCATAACCTTCCGCTCAGACTGCCTCCAAGCATTGATACTCTTCTCAACCTCGGGAACGTCACTATCCTCATCCTCGTCCATTGCAATCTGCATTATCGTACGACCTAGTCGTATATGTCCAAGAGAGCAGAACGAAAAAAGCCCGAGAAAAGCCCGGCTCTACTTGGTTTGGGTTCTTTCTAGAAGCTGGTCCGTGTCTGGGTGCTGATTACGTTTCCTTGTAAGTCGAATTTGATCGGTCCCAGTTTCTCAGTGTGGAAATTGTCGAGCCTCAGCTGTCGAAGCTGACGCTCAAGATCGCGCTGTCCAAGCGTCTTGACCAGATCTCATTGCCTTGCAGGTCGAAGTAGTACAGGGTACCGCTGAAGCCTGACGCAAACAGGCCAGCCGCATGAGTTGAATGCGAAATCACTCGTGCTCGTCTGTGTTGATAACGCATGCATCAACGACCAAGTGTAACCATGAAATTTAAATAATTTACATCGAGGCAATAAGATCTCTTTTGACGGCCATATGCGACTGAAGATGTTACGAATCCTCATATTGGTTCCCCTAATTTTTGCAAACCTCGTAATAATATCCGAAGACATGCTCGTGCATTCGAGTAGGGCGTCAGATTCTGCTCGTGGTACATCTTCGGGATCCTTCGCTTTTCCACGTAATTGTATCATACCAGTCCCTAATGGAAGCACGGTTCGCGACGTTCACACGGTAAAGTTCGCTGACGGGAGCACGCATCAGTATTCCCCAGCTGATTGCGCGATGGGTCAAGCCGCAACCATTAATGGCTGGATCGAATATGGTTACAATTATTACGGAAATGGTGGAGCGACTGGCTTCACATATTTAGCCAACCAGTGGCAGGTGCCGTGGGATCCGGCTAATCAACAGAACAATCTAATCTATCTCTTCAATAGTCTTCAATGGTGGGATCCTACGAATCCTCAGCACGGTTGGATAATCCAACCGGTATTGGAGTGGGGTTACCAAAACGTATACTGTCCACCCATATGCACGGCTGGTGGACATTATTGGTATCTGGAGAATGAAATAGTTTTCAACTCATTTCTGAATGAATATCCTGCGTACGCTAGTGGCGCGCCATCCGCATCAGCAGGGGATATTATTCGGGGGACGATAAGTTGGCAAAGTTACTCGGATGAATGTGGTGAGCCAATGTACACCATAACCGAGTCCGATTCAACTAACGGTGCTTCGACTGTTCTGAATTTCTGTACAGATACACTGGGTACGGAAGCCAACCCTGGTGTGTTAGAGGCCTACAACATAAACAGTTGCGATGAATTGCCTCAATATTATGGTGTGACATTCTCGAACACCGTGTCTACTCCTAGTGTCAGTAGTATTGGGAATTGGTACGGCGCGGTTTATGGTGGCTCGCCTTCTTGCAACTATGGCGCTTCAGCCTCAGCGGATGGAGGTTCATTCTATCTTCAGTGGGACTCTCAACCTCCTCCGCCACCGCCTCCGCCGGGAGGAGGTGGAGGTGGCAGTGTTGCGTTTGGCACCCTGGTAACGATGGCGGATGGGACCACCAAGGCAGTTCAGAACCTCAAGTCTGGGGACCAGATCATTGTCTATAATGTTCCGAACGGATACCAGGGCACAGCAAGAGTCACAGGATTAGACACTGTCACGGCGAGTACTACACTTACGCTATTCACCGATGGTGGGCGGCCTTTGCGAACAGACACGAGTCCAAAGATGCAACTCTGGGTACTCACGAGCAACGGTCCAGTGCGAGAACCTGTCGCATCGATACACTCAGGTGATAAGATCTACAATTATGATCTGCATTCGTGGGTCACGGTGACCAATGTCACGACTGCAACGGGAGGTCAACATACTTTGTTCGATCCGATCTACACTCCACAGTTCACAGCTAACGGTGACTTACTGGAATACATAGCGAATGGATATCCAGACGTAATAACCAACTAGGACAGTTCAGGCTAATCGGAAACTAGTCTAGAGCAGTCTAGAGTAACCCATTAATTAGATACGATTCGTTCAGCGTATCCATGAAAAATGAACTTGAGGAAGAGCCGTCTTCCAGATGACCAGAGATGAGAAGATTACAATTGTTGTAGGAATCGCCGTAGTAGCTTTCCTTCTGTTAATATTCCTGACGGCGATTAGACCAGCGTGAAAATAATTTCCTAAGTTTGCATCTAGTTTGGCAAGACTATTGGGTCGACCGGCGACCGATACTCCGATATGACTCCCATACCCAGATGTCAGGTATTAATGTAGAGTTCTTCGTTTCTTATCTCTTCCTTGACTAGTTTGAACCTGTCTGATGATTTTGGATTCCGTAGGATTTCAATAACAGTGATTGTGTCGATGAGCAATCAGTATCTGTCCAGTTTCTTTCTTCGAAAAGCCCGTCTTCCCCTGTCAACCCCTGCGACGGCTTCAAGGGCCGAATCCCGTCTGGAGGTTGGAATCGCGATCGACAGCCTTACCGTATCACCCTCTTTCGCCCCTGCCTCGTCCAGCAACCCTTTTGGAATAATCACCGCCAGTGAGTTACCCACCTTCCTTATTCGGCCGCTGAGAACCCTTGACATTATCGAATTGTTATGACGTAATAATTAGATAAGGACGGCGGCTCATAGGGCCGAGGCGGGCTTACGATAATACAAAACGCTTCAAAGTAGCATTCCTGACTCAAAGCAAGCATATCTATTCGTGCGATCAGCCTTTGCGTTGATTATGGGTTGGTCACTTCCTCAACAATAGTCCTAATCGTTGTACTCACAGTAATTGTAATAGTCGCAATAGTCGTAGCACGCGTCTTGACGGGCCGACCGTGGTCGAATCTTAGCAGCCCAAAACCCGATTCCTGACCTTAGTAGCCGACGCAACTCAACAGGGCGAAAAGCAGACGATTGGTTACCGAAGCTCTAAGCTCAGCCCATTGACTCTGGCAGCGCCGTGACCCGACGCCTAACGCCCCTTACCGTGTACCGATAACCTACCACAACCTACTTTCACAGCGAGTGATTGGAACGCGCAATCCGACGAAATTTTACAAGAGAAAAAAACGGGATGCTCCCAACGAAGACTTCACAGAACCTTTGGCTGACAGGTTTGCCCGTAAACCTGCAATTCCCCGGGTGAGACGGCGTTCGAGGTATGCTCAGGCAGAGTTAGAGACCGGAGACTACTGTCTCACCGACAGCAACGATGTCAATGTAACCTGGAGACCCATCAGGTTGACATCTCATGGTCGTTGCCTAAGACTGAGTAGGCCGGACTGTGGGTCTTGTCGAGACTTTGGATCTATGCTTTCAGACTTTTCTTGAGCATTGTCCAAGTCATGACTAGTTTGTCATCAAGGAATTCTCGTGCAACGCGATCCTCGGTGATCAGAGGAATCCTTTGGACTTTCGCGGTTGCGAAGATGAAACAGTCGAAGGGGTCATTGTGTTTCTGCCGGATTTTGAAGGCTTCGTCTATGATTTCGTGCTCCTTGTGGTCAATTCTCGATAGCCAGTCTCCCCTTACCACGAAGAGGAGGCCGAGTTTCGCTTCTTCCTTGCCTCTCTCATCCTTCAGTTTCTCCGCGATCCGATACGCTTTGATGAAGGCCTCGAAAGGCGAAAGATCTGAGATGCAAAGCGTCGTTCCTTTCTCAGCCAACCGGCTCAAGGTGCCCTGGATAGAGGAGGCAGAGTCCACGCCGATATCGATACCGAAGACCGGCAGCATGTAGGTCGTATCGAGCATGACACTTCTGGTGGATGACAACTTGTCGTGCAAGACTTATATTTTCGGATGAATAAACATTATTCCGGTGAGAGGGACGGCAACGAAGGCGTCCGGGCGCGTGGGACAGAAGGGAGAGTTGTTTCCTCCGAAGGAGGTGAGGGAGGAAGCAGGGCTAAAGCCGGGTGATCAAGTGCTTTACAAAGCCGACCATGGCCGCATCGAGGTCGTCAAGATTCCAGGCATACGCGAAGCATTCTCACGGAGAAAGACGGCTAAGATCACGTTCGAAGAATTCGAAAGCATGACAGGCGAAGTCTTAGACAAATAGGACTGAGCCTAATAGTACCAGCTCCCATCCCTCATACTAGAAACGTATCTTTTGGCTAACAGGTTGCCGGTGAACCTGTAGGTCTCAGTCCCGTCGGCATCCCGATGTCCTGACCGAAAGGTTGGTATCCATCAGAGAAGAGACCCTTGCACAAAGGCGGCTTGAACAAAATCGGGCCTCCGCGAGCAACTGATACGGAGTTAGGCGAGACCACGAACACTTCAAGTGCGGTGCTTAAAGTTCAGACCCTTCTGAGGCTCGATGAGTCTCTACGCCAGTCTCTTGCAACAGTCTACGATGGCCGACTCAACAGCGTAGTCGCATCTCTTGGCGGGATGGGTCCAAGATACTATTTCCGCTTGAACGATCTCGCCGGCAGCCAGCTCGATACTCTGGAGAGTATGCGTAACGGTGGACTCGAGGCCGGATCTCATGAGAGAGTGATAGACGCGGGGTATCTTCCAGTCAGAGAATCAACAATCCCCCTGAATGAGATGCGAGTCGAAGCAGACCGATATGCAGCCGAAGCAGTAATGCACGGGGCACACCTCTACGCATCCGGTGTAAGAAATTGCAAGAAGTTGAAGATCGGAAGGTCGGTAACAGTCGTGGACAGGAGCGGGACCCCGGTTGGGTCAGGCATAGCACGTCAGAGCGAGACCAGTATCCTCAGGTATCATCAGGGCATCGCTGTGGAAATTCTGCACAGCCGATTCCTTCTCCCCCATATGCGAGAAACATCCTGGTACGAGGCTGGCCTGATCCATCTTCAATCGCTTCCCGCCATGGTCACCTGCCAGGTCCTGGATCCGAAGCCTGACGAGGTCATTGTCGATCTGAACTGCGCGCCGGCGGGCAAGATGTCGTACCTCTGCCAGCTGACGAAGAATAAGGCAAGGATCATCGGTTTCGACAGAAACGAGGAGAAGATAGAGAAGGCACGTGAACACTTGGAAAGACTCCGATGCGAGAACTACCAGCTTATCGCCCACGATTCTAGATATGCGCATCTGGATTACAAGTTCAACGCTGACAAGGTCTTGGTTGATCCTCCTTGCACTGGGTTGGGAGTGATGCCAAAGCTGTCCATCGAAACGACCAAGAGGGATATCGATAATCTCTCCTCATACCAGAAACAGTTCATGACCACCGCCGCGGCTTTGGTCAAAGAGGGTGGAACGGTAGTCTACAGCGTCTGCACGGTTACCGGAGAGGAGTGCGAAGAGGTCGCCAGGTTCGCGGAAGAAAAGCTAGGACTTGTCAAGGTTGGCGCAAGCCCGATGGTGGGACGCGCGGGTCTCGATACGGAGAAGCTGACTCAGAGATTCGATCCCGAGCTAGACGGGGCCGGTTATTTTATCGCCAAATTCGTAAAACAGTAGACAGCACGCAAGTTATCGTGTAGGAAGCGGATTCCCGATGGACCGCCGAAAAGAATTGTCTAGCTGCCCAAGCTTCTCCCTCTTGCCCATTGAAAGGTGAGCAAAACAAGCGTCGCGATCTAGCAACACTTCAGCAATCCTTTTTTGTCGGGAAAATGATAACGAAACAGCAGTGGGTAATTGGAAAGAGGCAAAGCTCTCGGTGTCCCAGTGCTGGGCTTCGCAGTCTTCAGTCTCTATCTAATCTTGGCAAACTGGCTCTATACGCTCAACTTCGCAAATCTACCCTTGGGAGCCGCCGTCAACAATTTCATCATGCCATTAGTTGCCGTTGACATCGCATTTGTGAATCTGTACGTGGTGTATAGACGCCGTCGTCCCCCCAGCCCGTAACGCCCAAAGTTTCACAGCAATTCTTTTTTTCGAGTCTTCCGCTTTTCAATTGGGCAAGAAAGGCTTGAAGCGTCGAGCTGGGAGTTGGCGTGTCATGTTAATGCTCAATGTGGCTATGTTGGGGCCTTTGATAGCGGGGTCCATCGTAATCTGGCTGGGTCTCGCCCAGCCGCGTGACTACTGGTGGGCGGTTACGATTGCGCTCCCTTTCGTATTTATTGGAATCGCCTATCTGAGTCTCTACCGTCTGCCCGAGAGAAAGCATACGGAATGAGATGCGCGATTTGTGGTGCTGCCTTGCTTCTCTAGGGGCCTTGAGGTTTCTAATCCTCTCGGCCAGCGTTGGCCGACCGCTCATCAACTCCCCTGAAAAGGGATAACCCATCCCCCAAAGTGAACCTGCATATTCATCGACAAGTCCAAGACTTTCCATCTTCTCCAACACCCGCTTCAATATTTCTCGTCCGACAAGGGACGACGCGAGAGTGTCGGCTTCAAGCTTCAGTCTCTTTGAAAGCCATCTGGATAGCAGTCCGCCTACGATGAAGGCAGCGATTAGTCCTACGGAGTCTGTGATGGCTAAGAGGGCAGTTATTCCCGGCTTCGAGGTCCAGACGGCAAAAAGCCACCACCAGCCTATCCCATCGATAATGAAGGGGGTCCAAGCCAAAATGGTCGCTAGGTCACGTCTGCCTCTTAGCCGCGCCTCGTAAATCAGAGAAGACACTAAGAGAGGCCGCCACTCCGCTGGGCTGAGTCTTCCCTTCATCTGGGGATTCAAGATGACCCTGTCCCAGGTGAAGACGGACCAACCAACAGGCACATCGCGTCTGACCATTCCAGCCATTTCAGGAACTGGCGTGTCCGTGTCGACCAGCGTGATCGGAAGGTCCTCAGCCCAGACGACCGAGTTGGGTCTGAAAATGGATATGTTGAGGTCGTCTATGATTTCATTTGCGATTCTGAGAATGTGTTGGTCGTCAGCATCAGTAGTCTGTGAGTCCAATTCCCCATCTCGTAGGTTACAAGAATGGTGCATGCCTAACGTTTCGCTTAAACGTTAGCGACCTACTGAGGGTTCGAAGGATCACTTTCCCAAGTTTTTCGCTCTTGCCCATTGAAACGTGAGCAGACCGAGAGTCACAATCCCTGCTATGATTGTAGCCATAGAGGCGTAGAGGAGTGCGAGGTCGATGGCGGGAGTTACGTATCCAGAGCACTGAAACGCCAAGAGGCTCTGGAGGACAAGACTGCTGAAAAAGGATTAGCATAACCCCCAGGAGTCCCGCGACTATGGAGAACAAAGCAGGTCCGAGCCATTGTGACTTTTCCATTGAGTCTAGGTTGTTTTTCCGTCAACAAAAAAATAGGAGAACGAAAAAGCCTCAGCCCAGGTTACAATAACTCGGCACAACTCGAGTCTTTCCTTAACAAGCTAGCCCAAGCCAATGAAACGATAGTACAGTCGGGCCTGAAGGAAGCTGTTGTCCTTCATCATGATGAAGCTGACGGCCTCTGCTCCGCAGCCCTGACAAAACTCGCGATCGAAAAGCTAGGCATAGAGACCCGACTCATCTGTCTAGACAAGCTCTACCCGGAAGTTGTGAGAGATGTCGAAGGGGGTCCACGCCGTCTAGTCGTCTTCTCGGACCTAGGCTCCGGGCATGTTCAACTGCTAGAGAGTCAGAACCTGTCAAGAAGTATCCTTGTCGTCTTGGACCATCATGACACATCCGAAAGCAGAGATCCGCTGGTTCACAACCTGAACCCTGAGCTAAACGGATTCTCGGGGGAGAAGGACGCGTCCTCGTCAACAGTCGCATACTTGTTCGCCAAGACAGTAGACCCCTCACTCGTTACCTTTGCACCTCTTGCTATCATAGGTTCTACAGAGATACCTGGCGAAGCTCAGGGTCTCAACAAGATTCCCATACAAGACGCCGAGAAAACGGGAGCAGTCAAACGGACCCCGAGGGGAGGCATCAAGTTCGACGGACACGTGCCTTGGCTCTCCTCATCACGAGCCTCTTCCATATTGAACGTTCTCGGGTCCGTGGGCTACTATCGCGGTGGCCCAGAACTCGGCCTGTCTGCATGCGTCAAAGGATTCGAGAAACAGGTCTTGGAAACGGCAAAGGGATTCGAGGAGGAGAGGAGAAATGCGAACCAGCGAATGATGGAAAAGATCCGCAAGGAGGGTCTCTCCCAGATGAAAAACGTCCAATGGTTCCATGGCAGGGAGAATTACAGGGGAATGAGCGGTAAGGTTGTGGGAAGCTTCTGTTCCTATCTCAGCTACCAGAGATTCGTCAATCCTGTCAAATACCTGATAGGGATGATGAACGTACCGCCCGAAGTACCAGGATGGGGAAAACTCCCATCACCAATGGTGAAAGTCTCGGGACGTGCCCCCCAACCGCTATCGAGGATGATAGAGACCGGCAAGCGGCCACCACTATCCAGGATACTGCCTGACTCGTGTGCGAAGCTGGGTGGATTCGGTGACGGCCACACCGTCGCCGCCTCAGGGGTCTTTCCGATAGGCCGTGAGGAAGCTTTCTTGGACGCCTTGGACGCTCTTGCCATAACCGACCCTAGTTAGCTCTGGAACGGATTCTCATACGCCCAACAGTAACAGTCAGACCAATCAGGATTATCCACAAACGCAACATGATCAAAGAACAACAGAAAATCGTTCCTCGAGAGACGAAGGATTCTTTGAAGATGAGTTCGCTTATAGGAGAGGTGGCGACGCTCTGTTCTAGATTTTTATTCTTCTGGTCGCATTCAGGAAGTGCTCCTTTCCATGATGGTTTATCGATCGGAACCGTCGTCTTAAACCAAAAGAAGGTTGTTAGATTCCTCCAGCGTTGAAACCGGGGAGGACGACATGATCTTTGAGAATACGCACCATTTGGAAAACTTCCGTCACTCTATTTGCCATCTGTTTGGTGGTGATCCCGTATTTCTCCGTTCGGGTAGGAACCCACTACGCGTACCTTGGTTGGACAGGAGAAGGTCCGTCATACACGGGCGTGGGACTCAGGGTGGCTGTAGTGAAACCTGTCTTCACGGCCACCGCTTACTCCGGGAGATTGGATGGTTCGCCTTCTTTCTACGAATTTTATGACAAGCACATAGACGATCCCCTCACTCAAAACATAACAACCGACCTGAATCTGCTGAACCGTACTGTAGTTGATGGTTGGGGATGGAGTGAAAATCTCGGTCGATACATCACTTCGTATGTGGGCGATTATGGGCTCGGAACCATAGCTGCTCAGAGTCTTGCAATACTTTCAGATATCGACGTGACAGAAAACGGGCTGCTCAACCAGGACGGCTCCACGAGATTTGACGTCCTAGTACTAGGTTTCACGGAATATGTGACACCCCAGGAGTACTATGACTTCCAACGTTTCGTCGCCTCTGGCGGCCGACTCATCATTATGGATGCCTCAAACTTTGTGGCAGAGGTGAGATATTATCCGCATACCAACCATGTGGCACTCGTGAAAGGCCACGGTTGGGGCTTCGACGGAAGCAAGGTGTGGCGTGATGTCTTCTACAGGTGGCAAGACGCGAATGCTAACTGGGTAGGGAGCAATGAGTGCTGTTCAGGAACCAGTAACCCTTGGCTTTTCTGGCAAGCGCCGAAGTATACTGGGGCCAACGTCACTGGAGACTGTCCAATCAGCGTCGCACTCAGACAGAGATTTGGTCCAGTAGTATTTCGATCCTATACCGGCCACGAAGAGAACAGCGTGAGAAATATGACTGACACGACCATTCTGGCTCGGTGGCTGGGGCCGAATCTTAGCCACCAGAATACCATAGCCGCATACTTGCACCGCTACATCAACGGGACTGTCGTAGACATTGGAGTAATGAGCAGTGATGTAGTGGACCAAGATATCTCAGTTCAGTTCTTCTTGATCAGTTCTATCATGGATGCGACTACACAAAGGTAACTTGGGACGGCCCTGCGACCAGGCGAATAATTATTCCGTCCCCATCCATTGTCATAGATTTGACTGGCGGAAGATTGGTTGCAGAGGTTGCCAGACACTTGATGCTTTTCCGCCAGGTCTTCAATACTTTCGCTCGCCTACAACCTCTTAATGTAAATTTTGACTCAAGGGTGGGAGAGAATTCATATGTCTGGCGACTACGAGTTCGACCCAGATGAGATAGAAAGAGCCTTTGAACAGGCCAATGGTTATTGTGAGTGTTGTGGTAAGGCACTTGCTTGGGAACACAGTCGGAGTAGTCCCGGACGAGGTGCTTGGGAGGCGCATCATGGTAGCCGCTCGTCACCGGTGATTCTGTGTACCGGTGAACCCGAGAACTGTCACTTGAACTGCGGCCACGATGGGAACTTTCAGAATCTGGGTATCACGCCTCGCGTTCACAAAGGCGGGTGACTCCGAGAGTCTACAAGAAGATGAGTGCTACAGATATGGGAACATAGATTAGCAGTCTCCGGCTATCGCGTGAGCCATTGCATTAGCTGACGCATGAAACCAACGGTCGTGGAAAGAACGTGTCGGATATTTTTATACGAATCTGTACAAGATTCTTTAAAGGCACTAACGCTGAGTTGAGGGTTTGAGCCTCGCCGGTTGAAAGACCTCGATTGTCACCTTGACTTTCGAGTGCTCTTGTGCCTTCGGGTGATCCAACGCTTTCGGGCACAGGAGCACGGCGGGGCACCGCGCGGTTATCGTCGTCAACTGACAGAAGCATAATCGTATATGAGTATATTGGGGTTGTAACCAACTACACGTCAATTTCGGCTGTTATTGTGAGCCATTCAGGAAATTGTCCTGCAAGACAGGTGTTAGATGATTGGGAAACACCGCCCAGGCGTGAATTCAGCTAAACTAAATAGCCAGATAGCCCATCTGACAGATTCACAGCAGTTTCGTTCTCGTGTCTGAGCGATAAGCGTACGATGGCTCAATGCCAAAGATGTCGGGTCAGCGGAGCGACTGGCGCGAAAGGCTACACGCCAATCCCTCACGAATGGAACAAGAACTAGCAATAAACCTAGAACATGATGGAATACGTTCAGGACATCTGAATTGCACTTGGTCCTCGTGACACGAAATTCAAGAGGCGGGAGGGAATTAACGAAAGGTAACTTACTCTCTGCACTTGGAAAAGAGAAAATCTGCAGACTGTTCTGTTTGAATCACGACAGTCGCAGACCATGTGTTTGGGGAAGGTTTCAGGAAGGCGGGTTTCAGGAGGCAATCTGGTATCCCTTGATTGCAGATGCTCTTGGTCATCGACCTGATTTTGCCTTGGAATCGCCTTGGGAACGGCTGAGGGTCCATGACGATGCTAAGGCTGGCGAGAGATTCGTGATCGGTAATGCGGACAGGTTGAGTGGTCCATGTTAAAATCTGGTCAGCAGAAGACCCTCTAGAAAATATGGGTATGTTGACGAGTCTCGCGACGCAGAACTGCGTTTCCTATTTCCGGTTCTAGGCTAACAAGCGTCCGGGAGATCTCAGGGCCCGGGCCAAAGATTCTAGACTCCGCTCTGGTCAAAAACTGGGCTCAAGCATGCACAAAACAGACAGTTTGCCCAAGGAAAGTGAGACTTCCTTCGTGAAATTCGTTCGGGAAGGAGGGTAGGGGTATACCCGTTACGAGCGAGAAAAAGCGCGAGTTCCAGAATGCGTGAGGTGTCTACGAGTCCCCGACCACTGTCTGGGCTTGTTCGTGCATGAACTGTAGTAGATAGTAGGGTCCGCCTGCGCCCTTCCCTGTGGCACCGCTGCCCTTCCAGCCGCCGAACGGTTGAGCGCCGGGCCATGCTCCAGTTGTTGCTCCGCCTTTACGGTTCGCGTAGACTACCCCAAACCGTATCTTCTCGAAGAACTGGGCCTGTTCTCGTGGGTCCTTCGTAAACACCCCTGCCGTTAGTCCAAACTCTGTCTTGTTCGCCTTCTCTAACGCCTCATCGAGAGATGAGACCTCGTCAACAGCCACCAGCGGCACAAACAACTCCTCCTTCAACAGACGGTGATCCGGAGGAAGACCATACACCACAGTAGGCGTAACATAGTAGCCCTTCGGAAGCGACATCTTCGGAACGTCCCCACCAACCAGGACCTTCCCATCCTTCTTCGCCTGCTCAACAGCCCTCTGATACTTCCTGAACGCAGTCTCATCAATCACCGGACCCACAAACGTCGACTTTTGCCGCGGATCACCGACCACCGCAACCTTCTCAACCTTCAATTTGAGGATCTTCAAGAAATCCTCCCGCACGCCACGTTCAACATAGACCCTCGACGTCGCGCTGCACTTCTGACCATCATAGCCAAACGCCGACCTAACCACGCCCTCTGCCGCCTTGTCGAGATCCGCTTTCGAAGTCACAATCGCCGGATTCTTACTGCCCATCTCAGCAATGAACGGCTTCGGATACGGCTGCTTCACAACAAAATCCCTGTAGAGCTGCATACCAACATCCCTCGAACCAGTAAACGCAATTCCAGCCACCATCGGATTACTGGCAAATTCAGCCCCGAAAGAGCTCCCGGGACCAGTAACGTAGTTGATGACGCCCGCAGGAATACCAGCCTCGACAAGAGCCTCATACAATTTCAGAGCAGTGAAAGGAGCCTCACTCGTCGGCTTGAAGACCACCGTATTACCCGTAATCAAAGCGCCAGCGATCATCGTCGTCGCTAGCGACAATGGAAAGTTGAACGGCGAAATGACCGGCCAGGCACCGTACGGTCGCAGGACGCTCTTACTGTCCTCACCAGGAACAATGCGCTCCATCGGGGTGACATAGCCCTCATTCTCCTCCATCAAGCGTGCATAGTAGTTGAGGAAATCAACGGCCTCGTTGGCCTCCGCGATTGCCTCGTACCGGTTCTTTGCAACCTCGTACGTCATGAGCGCCGCGAGATGGAACTGGCGTTTCTCTAGCACGTCCGCCGCTTTGCGAATAAGCTGGACACGTTCCTTCCACGGTCTACTACTCCAAGCCGCAAAATGCTCGTTAGCCGCTTCTAGAGCCTTCCGGGCAAACTCCGCGGTCCCCTTCTGGAAATACCCCAATAGAATACTCGAATCTACAGGGCTGTGAACCTCGAACTCGCCACCCGCTAAGACTTGGCGTCCGTCGATGAACATTGGATGATGTTTGCCAAATTCACGCTCAACCTGCTTCAGCGCTTCCTCGTATCGAGGATGAATCGTCTCGTCAGCCAGGAGGGTGACAAAGGTTACTTTCTTAGGCTGAGAAGTCACTTGCAATCCGAACAGTCCATTTCCTAATGCTTCGGTTGGAAGAAGATAAGATTGCGCTTCTTCTTGGCGTGGGCAACCGGCTCCTAGGAGCTTGGCTAAGATCTCAGTAGATGAAGGGAATGAGCCGTTTGACTCTTCTAGAGTATGCTATGTATTGTTCACCGAACTCTTTGATGAGAGCTTTTTCCTCAAGAGGAATACGGTAGGTAGCAAATAAGAGGGGCCCGAGAAGGGTAACGATCTCGCCGGCCCAAGACTGCGCCGCTAGGCCTATGCCTAGATACACTAGAAGGAGACCGGTGTAGCTGGGATGCCTCACGAACCTGTAGGGCCCTCGCTCCACCAACTGATGACCCTCGTAAATTACCACCGCTTGGGAATAGTACCGACCTAGAGTCCGGTGTCCCCAGAACCAGATCACACTGCCGAGAATTGACGTTGACAGTCCTAGATAGTACGTCCAGTCAGGTAGAATTCCGATTCCCGCATAACTAAACAAGACAGAAACCAATACAAAGACCCAAAAAAACAAGGATCCAAATAGCATGGTTGACTTGGCTCCAGATCCGAACCTTGCCTTCGTTGGCAGTGAATGTCGAAGACGAATCAGGATTAGAAGAAAATGCGTGACTAGAAAGATGCCCGCGTATGTGCCGTAGAAGATTAGTTGGCCAAGCTCTGAGAGGAATAGCGACACGGGTTATCCCGTCGAAAAAACGATGGTTATGCGAGATTTAAGGCTGCACGCGACAGCAAGATTGTAGGTTCAACCCGAACCTCTTGTATCGGAATTAGTTTTCTTTTCTTGTTAACTATTCTAGACCCCCCCGGGGGTATGCTGATTTCGCGAGACGCCGCGTAAGATCTAGCCCGCTCTTGGTGGACCGGCGGGATTTGAAACCGCGGCCTTTCGGTCATCCCAGGCAGCGGTTGTTTGAGGACGACGGACTAGCAAACTGTAAGGCTGTAGGTTTCAGAAGGTAGAATTTGCGAATCAGCGGTAAGCTTAGGCTGTCACGGTGGCTCTCGTCCTTCTGAGCCTGCGGACGCCTTTCCTGACAGCTCTTCCAGAGCTCGGATGAGAAGCGCCAGCTTTGCGCATCCAGTCCGGGACGATCACAGCTCTAATCAGTTCCTGCATAGTAATGCCTCGGTCTTTCGCCATCTTTCTTAGCTGGGCGTATATTTCCGGGTCCAGAGACTGCATGAACTTAGTTGCCGTTACTCATCCGCACGCATCCAATACCGTGCTACCCTAGGATATAATCCCGTCGAGTACAGCCGAATCAGATTTCGATTGTCATCATCTATTGTAAGACAAGCTAAGAACGAGATTGCTTTGCGACCGGTAATAGCTCCATCAGCGACCTTACAGGGACCCCTTCGATATTGTCCTTTCCGCTCTTGTTAGCCAGAACGGTCACGCCTACAGGCTTCGCCTTCACACCCTGAAGAGTCTCGATGGCGGCTCTAATCGTTTCTCCCATTCTGAGAATAGTGTCCACAATCAGCACCTTCTTACCCTCGACAGCAGAGAAACTTGGGTTCACCGCCCCGGCAACCTTCTTCTCCCCCAGCCGCTGTGGCCTTACGGAAGCCACGGGTTTCCCCAGTGATCTTGCCACTATGAGACCCAACGCCATACCCCCCGCTTCAATTCCAGCAACAACCTCTGGTTCCTCCATTAGGTTCTGTTCGACTGCTTCTCGTACCATATCGGCCATCGCTCTTCCGACAAGCGTCAAACGACGGACGCTAGAGCCAATCGGGTTCCAGTTAACATAGACATCGTAAGCATCACGTGTCTTGACTCCATCCTTTCCGTGGAGCAAGAGCCAGACAACCGTGTCCGCTTGGACCTTTAGCTCGTCGGCAATCTCATAAGTTGACATGCCTCGTTCTTTGAGTTCAAGAGCCTTCTTTGCAAGCTCTTCTAGAGATTTCGTAGAATATCTTCCTTCAAGGCAACTAGGCAGCCTATCCTAGTTATAACTTGTCGAAAGCATCCTTTGTCAAGTGTCGCGGCATAAGCAATAGAACATATCTAGGAAGAGGGAAGCTTTCACGGAAGGATCAGAGTGAACCCGCGAAAGTTCCACACGGCAACTGAAGAGGAGATCAAGAACGCAGAAACAAGTGACGTGTACTTCGAGCGAACCAAAGAGATTCTTGAAAAAGAAGGGCTCTCAGAGATTCGCGTAACCGCCGAGATCACTACGGGCTCTCTTCCCAAGAACTGGGAATGGGGAATACTCGCAGGTATCGAGGAAGCTTCACACCTGCTAGAAGGACTCAACATTCGAGTGAGATCTTTTCCAGAAGGCACACTCTTTCGCCCCGTCGACTCTTTAGGTGTGACCGAACCGGTCATGGTCATAGAGGGCCGCTACCTGGATTTTTGTCTCTATGAGACTCCTCTACTCGGCCTTCTCTGCCAGGCCTCCGGCATTGCAACCATGGCGAGCCGAGTCCGCAGGGCAGCGGGCACAAAGACAGTTTTCTCGTTTGGGATCCGCCGCGCTCATCCTGCTCTAGCCCCAATGATTGATCGAGCATGTTTCATCGGAGGATTCGACGCGGTCTCCAGCATGATAGGAGCCAAACTACTAGGCAAGAGCCCAACAGGCACGATGCCCCATTCTCTCATCATTGCAATCGGGGATCAGGTCCGCGCATGGAAGAGCTTCGACAAGTATACGCCGAAAGAAGTTCCACGAATCGCGTTAGTCGACACGTATTATGACGAGAAGACAGAGTCAATCATGGCCGCTCAGGCGTTGGGAAAGTCATTGTACGGAGTAAGATTGGACACTCCAAGTTCTCGAAGAGGCAACTTCCAAGAGATAATCAGAGAAGTTCGTTGGGAGCTGGACTCAAGAGGGTTCAAAGACGTTAAGATCTTCGTCTCGGGAGGACTAGACGACGAGTCGGTTAGGACCCTCTCAGAAGCCGGAGCGGATGGTTTCGGAGTCGGCACATCCGTGAGCAATGCACCCGTCGTAGATTTTGCTTTAGATATTGTAGAAAAAGACGGAAAACCGGTCGCGAAGAGAGGAAAACTAGGCGGGAAGAAAGAGGTCTGGAGATGCGACAAGTGTCTCCTTGACTATGTCCTCCTCGAAGGTGAACCTTCTCCATCATGCTCAAACTGTGGAAACAAGACGAAACCACTCCTAGACAAGTTGTTGGAAAGTGGACGCCCATCTGGTCCTCTTCCTGCGCCAGACAAGATTCGAGAACGGGTCATTCACCAATTGAGAAAATTGACAGCGTAACTAACGCCTAGCTGCTTTCTTCTTAGAAAGGACCTTTCTTCTCAACTCGGTCCCACAGACCCTGCACTTCTTCGCAG
>Ga0209802_1001476_pt1 | contig 17444 bp, 16 predicted proteins | sample GraSoiAngelo_129_FD_185886 | JGI IMG/M metagenome (GOLD analysis project Ga0209802, IMG submission 185886) | Grasslands soil microbial communities from the Angelo Coastal Reserve, California, USA - 14_0927_12_40cm (SPAdes) (version 2) | ecosystem: Environmental > Terrestrial > Soil > Grasslands ... | reverse complement strand
CGTGGCCGAGGATGTCGCCCTTCCCCTCGCCGGCCAGATTGAAGAAGGCGTGATTGGTGAAGTTGATCACGGTGGGCTTGTCGGTGACGGCCTCGTAGGCGATCTTCAGCTCCTGGTCGTCCGTCACCGTGTAGACGACGGTGAGTCTCGTGTTGCCCGGGTAGCCCTCTTCACTGTCCTTGAAGACGTAGGTGAGGCGGACGCTCCGATCGTCGATCTGCCTGGCGTCCCAGACGCGGAAGTGGCTGCCCCGGCCGCCGTGCAGGTGATTGGGGCCGTTGTTCACGGGCAGCTGGTATTCCTGCCCGTTCAGCGTGAAGCGGCCCTTCGCGATGCGGTTGGCGTAGCGGCCGATGATGGCACCGTACGAGGCCCGCCCGGCCACGTATTGATCCACGGTCTCGTAGCCGAGCACCACGTCGCCGAGCTGCCCGCTCTTGTCCGGCACCAGGATCTGGACGATCTTGGCGCCCTGGTTGGTGATCTTCACGACCATGCCCGTACCGTTCTTCAGCGTGTAGAGATCGGTGGGCCTGGCATCGACCTCCTTTTGAAACGCCTCTCGCTTGATTTCGACGTACGCCTTCGTCTGGGCCTGCGCCACGAGCGACGAGGCCTGCAACGCGACGGCGACGACCACGAGACTCGAGACCGCGACTGCGACCCAGCCGTTCATCTTTGTGACCTCCTGGAGCAGGTGAGAGATCGTACCTCTACGGCGCATTCTGGTGCAGATAGCACGACACGACGCGGTGGCGATCGGTCTGGAAGAGCGGCGGCGCTGCTTCTCGGCACCGTGACACGACGGACGGACAGCGCGCGGCGAACTTGCACCCCGCACCGGGAGCGTCGTGGACCGCAGCCGACGCCACCGCGTTCTCCGTCATCCAGGTGCGCGCGGCGCTGGCCTGAGGGATGGAGGACAGCAGGAGCTGGGTATACGGATGTCGCGGCTGTTTGACCACCAGCGCGACGTCACCGGCCTCGGCGACCGACCCGCGATAGAGCACGATGATGTTGTCGCTGATCTGGTAGGCCGTCGCCAGGTCGTGCGTGATGTAGACGATCGAGATGCCCAGCTCGGCGTTCATCCGGCGCAGCGACGCCAGAATGGTGGCGCGCAGCGACGCGTCCACCATCGATACTGGCTCGTCGGCCAGGATCACGCGAGGCTTCAGCAAGAGCGCCCGCGCCACCATCACGCGTTGCCGCTGGCCGCCGGAGAGCTGGTGCGGGAAGCGGCCAAGGGTTTCTTCGGGGCGCAGGCCCACTGCGCGCAGGACGTCCTCGATCAGGGCTCTCGCCGCGGCTCGTGATGAGGCGAGACCGAACTTGGCCACGGGCGTCGTCAGCACGTGATCGACGCGATAGAAGGGGTTGTACACCTCGTAGGGATCTTGAAAGATGACCTGGACGTCGCGGCGGAACGCCCGCCACTCCGCACGCGACATCGCCTGGAGGTCCCGGCCGTCGTAGTGAACCTCGCCCCCCGTCGGCGCCGTCAGGCCGAGGAGCAGGCGGCTCAGCGTGGTCTTTCCGCTGCCGCTCTCGCCCACCACGGCCGTGATCGACGGGCGGTCGCCGTCGATGGCCAGCGAGAAATCGTCGAGGGCCAGCGTAGGGCCGCGATCGAAGAGACCTCCGCCGAAGACCTTCGTCACCCGCCGGGCCTCGAGCAGCGTGGTCATCGCCGCCGGCTCACCGCAGGTGGCACGCGGCCCAACCGGCGGGCCGAATTTCTCGGAGTCGTGGCTCTTCCACGCGGCAACGATCGACGGCGTGAGGGCACCGCGGGTGGAAGGCGCATCCGGGCGGGAGATCGCGCAGCAGCGGGATCAGGCCAGGGATGCCGCGAAACGTGCCCTTCTGCTCGAGCGAGGGCAGGCTCGCGATCAGCATCTCGGTGTAGGGGTGGAGTGGCTGGGTGAAGATGTCGCGGACGGGCGAGACCTCGATGAGCCGTCCGGCGTACATCACGCCGAGCCGGTCGACGAACTGCGCCATGAGCCCCATGTCGTGCCCGACGAGGATCACGGACGCACCGAGATCTTCCTGCACCCGCGCCAGCGTTTCCATCACCTGCTTCTGCACGACCACGTCGAGCGCGCTGGTGGGCTCGTCGGCGATGATCACGCGAGGGCGCAGGCTGATGGCGATGGCGATGCAGGCGCGCTGCTTCATGCCCCCGGAGAGCTCGTGGGGAAACATGTGGGCGACCTCGGGCCTGAGCCCAACCGACTCCAGCAGATCCCGCACGCGTTCCTCCACCTGTCGCCGCGACGGCGCGAGCCCGTGGTCCCTCCACGCGTCGCTGATCTGGTCCTTGATCCGCATGACCGGATTGAGCGAGTTCATCGATCCCTGCGGGATCAGCGCGATGCGCGCGAGCCTGACCCGGCGCATGGCCTCGTCGGACAACGTCATCAAGTTCACGCCGTCCAGCCAGATTTCACCGGCGTCGATGCGGCCGGGCGGCTTGATCATGCGAAGGATGGCCAGCGCCAGCGTGGACTTTCCGGAACCCGATTCCCCGACGACGCCGAGCCGCTCGCCGGCCCTGAGGCCGAAGCTGACGGAGTCCGCCGCCATCACCGCGCCGAGCGGCGTCGCGTAGTGAACGCGCAGGTCTCGCACGCTGAGGACGTCGGCCGTCAGACCGCTCTCCTGAGCCTGGGGTTGGCGATCTCGTCCAGCCCCACGGTGAGGAAGAAGAGGCCGAGGAAGACGACGAGGATGATCGCGAGCGGCGCCGTCCACCACCACCACCAGCCGTTGATGAGCGCGGCGTTGAAGTTCACCCAGTAGAGCGTCATGCCGAGCGTCGGCGAATCGATGGGGCCGAGCCCCAGCACCTCGAGGCCGACGGACGCGAGGATCGCGGAGGACACCGTGTTGACCAGCGTCGCCGCAAGGTAGGGCAGGAGGTTGGGCATCAGCTCCTTCACGATGATCTCCGGCCCGCTCATGCCGGACAGGCGCGCCACCTCGACGTAGCCGCGCTCGCGCAGGCTCAGGACCTGGGCGCGGATGGTGCGCGCGGGGTTCAGCCAGGCGAGTGAGGCCACGATGATCGCCATCTGATCGACGGTCAGGCCCTTCTTGACGGAGACGGCGATGATGATCAGCACCAGGAGCCCCGGCACCGTGAGGCCGATGTCCACGATGGAGCGGATGATCGTGTCCACCGTGCCCCGGTAGTACGCCGAGACGAAGCCCAGCACCGAGCCGATGCCGACGCCGAGGAACCCGGCGATGAACCCGATGCGCAGTGTGAGCGGGGTGCCCGCCACCATCGTCGCCAGCAGATCCCGGCCCTGGCGATCCGTGCCGAAGGGATGCTCCACCGATGGCGGCCTGAGGGCGGGCGCCGAGAGGGGCCGGCTCTTGCTCGTGTCCACGACGAGGTGGCCGATGCCGACGAACAGAGCGAGCGCCAGGAGGAGGACGATGCCCACCGCGAGCGAGCCGTTGCGCCTCATGTAGCCGAGCGCCGTCGTGAGCCGGTCCATCGCCGCGCTACGTTCTCCGATAGGAGATGCGCGGATCGAGCAGGGGATACAGCACGTCGAGGATCAACGTCGCCACGCCCAGCGCCACGATGACGGTGAAGACGATCCCCTGGATCAGGAAGTGGTCGTTCTCGCGGATGGCGTGGAAGAGGATCGTGCCCACGCCGGGGTAGCCGAAGATGACCTCGACCAGCACCGCACCCGAGAGGATGTTGCCGAGCGCGAGGGCCAGCGCGGTGGTCTGCGGAAGAATCGCGTTCCGTACGCAGTAACGCAGGAAGATCGTCAGGCGCCGGAGCCCCTTGGCCTCGGCGAAGGTCACGTAGTCCTCGCCCTGGGTCGTGACCATCATGCCGCGCATGCCGAGCGCCCACCCGCCCGTGGCCACGAGCACGATCGAGAGTGCCGGAAGGATGGAGTGAGCGATGACGTCACCGACGAAGGCCAGCGTCAGCCCGGGAAAGGCGCCGGCGGTGTAGCCGCCGAACATCGGCAGGAGCTGAGCCCTGAACGCGAGCAGGTACATGAGGATCAGGCCGAGGAGGAAGAAGGGAATGGCGTGGAGCGCCCACAGGGGCGGCATGAGCAGTCGCATCCAGCGCGGGGCGCCGGGCCACGCGAGCAGCGCGCCCAGCAGCGTGCCGATGGTGAAGGACAGCACGGTGGTGGTGCCCAGCAAGCCGACGGTCCAGGGGATGGCCTCGGCGATGATCGAGCTCACCGTCCGCGGATAGCTCGAGATCGAGTAGTTGAAGTCGAACCGGGCCACGTCGCGGAGATAGGTGACGTACTGCTTCCACAGCGGCCGGTCGAGGCCGAAGCGCCGCTCGTATTCTTTCACCATCGCGTCGAGGCCCGTCTGCACATGGCCGCCGAGCGAGGCTTGCTGCAGCAGCGTGGCGCGGACGGGATCCTGCCCCGACAGGCGCGGCAGGAAGAAGTTGAGCGTGGCGGCCAGCCACACGATGAGCAGGAACACGCCGACTCGCCTGGCGACGTAGTCAGCGCGCACGGCGATTCCAGGTGCGGTCGGGCCGCGCGGCTACTGAGTCGGCTGCAGGTTCCAGAGGACCATCGCGTACGTCAGGTGCCAGAAGGCGCCGTTGACGTAGGCGTTCTGCTCCGTCGGCCAGTTCGTCCAGTACGTGGTGTTCATCGGGATGCGGTGGAAGTTGTGGACGAGCGGGATGTCGGGGAGCTCCGGGATCCAGATCTCCATGGCCTTGTGGAAGAGCTCGGTGAGCCGGGCCTTGTTGGTCATGTCGGTGACGAACACGTCGTCCACGATCTTGTTGTAGGCCTCGTTCTTCCACCGCGCGAAGTTGACGAGGTGGGCGCCCGGCACCGCCACGCTCACGCTCTGATAGAGCCGCAGCGTGTGATACGGATCGTTCACGCTGCCGCCGTGGCCGTAGAGCGCGCCGGTGTACTGGCCCTTCTGGAATCGGTCGTCGAAGTCGGGCGGCAGGCTGAAGCTGGCGTCGACGCCCTGACGCTTGAGGAGCTCGGTCAGCACCGGGCCGATGGCGGGACCGCTGGCGCCGAAGCCGATGACGTCGAGCTTGAGCTTTCCGCCCTGGGCGTCGGTCCAGATGCCGCCGCCGTCCTTCTTCCAACCCTTGCGGGTGAGGAGCTCCTCGCCCTTCTTGGGATTGAACTCGAGCGTGTTGTTCTTGGCGAGCAGATCCTTCACCGACGCGATGTACGGGCGCAGCGGCGGATATTCGGGCAGGGGCAGCGGCGCCGCCTGCGAGGCCCCGACATAGCCCACGTCGATGATCTGCTGGCGGTCGATGAAGTAGCTCAGCGCCCACCTGACGTCCTTGTCGTTGAACGGCGGCTTCTCGTTGTTTACGTAGAGCGAGATCGGCCACCAGTCCATGTAGCCGTAGGGCGGCTTCTGTCCGGTGTGGGTGACGATCTTGGGATTCTGACGGAAGACCGTCGGATGGGTCGCGGGCTGCATGCTCGGGCCGAAGTCGACCTGGTTCGAGATCAACGCCTGCGCGAGCTGCTGCTCGCCGGCCGAAGGGAGCCACACGTTGCGCTCGACCTTGGGCATCGGCGCCAGTCCCGCCTTGGCCGCCCACCACTCGTCGCGACGATCGACGACCTTCTGCTGCGGCGAGGAGAACACCACCTTCCAGGGGCTCGTGGTGACCGGCCAGTCCTTGGCCGTATCGAAGTGCTTGAACGTCGTCCAGTCCTGTCCCTGGAAGATGTGCTTGGGGACGATGTAGACGCCGATGTCGTACTTGTAGGTCATGAAGTAGAAGAAGCGCGGCGCGGGCACCTTGAACTTGACGACGACGGTGTTGGGCGACGTCGTCTTCGCCTCCTGCATGAACTGCTGCACGTCGACGCCCCAGCGCACCTTCGGGCCCAGCTCCTTGAGGCTGTTCAGCGTGTAGGTCACGTCCTCCGCGCTGAACGGCGTGCCGTCGCTCCACTTGATGCCGGAGCGCGTCCTGATGGTCAGCTCCTTGAAGTCGGGGCTGTACTTGTAGCTCTCGGCGAGCCAGAGGTACTCCTTGTCGGCGAACGCGCTGTAGTACGCGAGCGGCTCGTAGAGGATCCCGGGGCCGTTCTGATGATTGGACCCGATCGCGTAAGGATTCCACAGCTCGTAGTCGATCCACCGGCCTTCACGGCTGCCGGTCCAGACGAGGGTCAGCGTCCGGTTGCGCGGGACTGTGCGCGGCTGAGCGGCGGCCGGTTGCGTGGTGGCGATCAGGGCGGGTGCCGCGGCCAGCGCTCCGGCCGCCAGGGTGCCCGTCCTGATGAAGTCTCGCCGGCTGAAACGCCGATGCCTGTCCCGCTGTACCATGTGGGCCCTCGCGTCGTGAGGATTGGCGTCGAGATTCTAGCCGAGCCTGGAGGGAGAGGACATGCCCAAGAAGGAGATCGTCACCGTCGGCCCCGCCGCCCCGAACCCCAACCTGTCACCGGCCACGCGCTTCGGGAATCTCGTCTTCGTCTCCGGTCAAACCGGCCGCCATCCCGTCACCGGAGAAGTCGGCAAGGACATCCGCGAGCAAACCCGCAACATCCTGGAGCGGATCAAGGTGGTCCTGACCGCCGCCGGCACGTCGCTCGAGAACGTGCTGACCGCGACCACGTACCTGACGAACCGCGAGAATCTGGCCGGCTACAACGAGGAGTACGGCAAGTACTTCCCGACCAACAAGCCCGCGCGCACCACGGTCACGGTCGCGTCGCTGAACGCGCCCGAGCTGCTGATCGAGATCACCGTGACGGCCTGCATCCCCAACTGAAGCGCCAGAAGCGAGTTAGACAGGATTGCCGACCGCCTCTTCGAGGCTCTTGGCTGGCCGGTGCATGCTGTGCGGACGAGCAGATTGATTCCAGCCGATCTGCTCCATCTCGCAGGTGAGTTCGATCATGTAGCCGTCGGGATCGTGAAACTCCAGGCTCACGTTGCAGCCGGCCCCGCGGCGTCCCTCGAACACGAACTTGATGCCATGCTGGGTGAGAAACTCGCGCGCTTTGAACAGATCGTCCACGCTCGGCACTTCGAGCGCCATGTGGTGGAACGTCAGGTACCTGTCCTTGGGCGCAAGGGTGGCGTCCTTGGGACCCGGCACGAGCCCGAACGTGTGGTGGTCCGTGCCATTGCGGAGGAAGACCATGCCGAGCTGATTCCGGTCGGATTCTTTGAACCCGAGGATTTCGGTGTAGAACTTGACGGACCGCTCGATGTCCGACACGTGGAGCAGGACATGGCTGACCTTGGACGTGCGAATGGGGGTGGCCATGAGTTCTCCTTTGCCCGTGAGCCCGAGTTCGAGGGTGTCCATGGCGCGGAAGGATAACAGGTTAGTCCACCAGCGCGCGAAGCTCCTGAAGGTGCTCGGCGTCGTGGCGGCGCGGGACCAGCACCACGTCGTCGAAGCCCAGTTCGCGCAACCGGTGCAACCGCTCGCGAGCGACGGCGCGCGGGCACTTGAGGTCGCAGGGATCGTCGGGGCCGTCGGGGCTCGGCGTGGCGCAGTCGAGATCGACCTCGACGTTGGTCACGACGGCGCGCTTGCCGCCGAAGTCGCGGAATCGTGGTATCCCTTCGCGCAGCGCGCGCCAGCTGCTCCGGGCCCCCGACCCTATCCAGCCGTCGAACTCTCGCGCTGCACGCTCGATCCACCGTGAGCCCGCCCACGAGCCGATCAGGACCGGAGGGCCCCCGAGGGCCGCCGGCCACACCGGCCCCAGCGAGGCGCCGTCGACCGACTCGCCCGCCCAGAGTCGCCGCATGATGCTCAGCGATTCGTTCAGGCGGCGAAAGCGCGCGGTGAAATCGAGGCCGAGCGCGGCGAAGTCGGCGGCCGTCGACCCGGCGCCGACGCCGAGCCGGAGGCGCTTGCCCGACACGAGGTGCGTCGTCAGCACGCGCTGCGCGAGCTCCACCGGGTTTCGCAGGGGGACCTGGAGGACGCCCGTGCCCAGCTCGATCCGGCGCGTCACCGTGGCCGCGACGGCCAGCGCGGTGAGGGGATCGGCCAGCAAAAACCCGCGGCCGATGGAGTCGAACGCCCACGCGCTCTCGAAGCCTGCTGTTTCGATGGCGCGCGCCGCGTCGGCCAGGGTGTGAGCGGTGGGCGCCAGCGCGCGCCGCCCTCCCGCGGGCAGCGCGATGCCGAGGCGTGTCATGCGTCTAGTGGAGCGGGACGAAGACGGAGACGCGCGGCTCGGGCCCGACCTCACGCGTGACGTGGCCCTGACCGGTGAGGTCCTCGGCGATCAGGATGTCGCCGGGGCCCAGCCGGCGCACGGTGCCGTCGCCGATCTCGATGTCGACCGCCCCGCTGAGCGTGAACACCGCCGCCCGTCCCGGCGCGTGGTGCCACGGATTGCTGCGCTTCGGATCGAACCGGCGGACGACGATGCCGCTGCCGGGGATCAGCTCGCCGCCGTCGGACTGATCACCGCGCGGCGTGAGGCGCGGCGCGATCTCCTCGAAGTGCGATTTCCCGTCCGAGCCCGTGTAGATGCGGATGATGGCCATGTGACCTCCGGTTCGTGGTGTCATGCGTGCTCCTGCGCCAGCGGCGCGGCGCCGACGCCCGCCCCGTCCACGATGGGCTCGCCGTCCCGACCCAGCAAGAGCAGTCGCGGCAGCAGCGGAATGAACACGAGAACGAGCGCCGTGGTGGCCGCGTTGAGCCACACGAGATCGGCGAACGCCCAGCCGCGGCTGTCGAGGAGCCACGAGCCGATCACGTCCGAGCCCTTCATCGCGAAGTTCCGCGCGCTCATCATGATCGCAAACCCGAGGCTCTCACAGCCGTGCGGCGTCGCGCGGACCGCAAGGTCCATCAACGCGAGCTCCGAGCAGATCACGACGAGGCCGCCGAGCCCGTGGATGACCGGCGCCGAGCGCCCGGAGTACGCCAGATACGCGAGCGTGAACACGGCGTTCGCCGCGATGGCGGTGACGAGGAGCCGACGCAGGTTGTAACGGCGGCAGAGCGCGGCGTAGACCAGTGCGCCGCCGAGGCCCGTCAGGCCCTCGATCGTTTCCATGAGCCCGATGAATGGCAGGCTGAACTTCAGCGTGTCGGTTTGAAGATAGAGCAGCGGCGTCTGAAAGCCGGGTGAGATGTAGACGAGCGCCAGGAAGATGCCGGCGGCCCAGAGCGGCCAGGAGCGAAGGAGCGTGGCCATCTGCCGGCCGGCGTCGCGCAGCACCTCGTGACGGCGCGACGGGATGGGACGCTCGGTGAGCGTGAACAGCGTCACGACGGCCAGCACGACGAGGAGGCCCGTCGCGATGCCGACCGTCCAGCCGAACGCCGTCGCGGCGAGATAACCGCCGAGCACGCCGTTGCCGACCGACACGATGCTCTGCAGCGCCTGGCGGAGCGACGTGATCCGTCCCGAGATCCCGTACTTCTGGCCGGCCTCGACCATGAGCCCGCCCATCACGGTGCTGGCGATCACCATGAAGGTGTTGGCGCCGAACGTCGCGAGCAGGAGCGGCCAGTAGCTGCGCGGCACCACGCCCGTGAGGAACCAGCACAGCGCGGCAAGCCCTGAACCGAGCAGCATGTAGTGACGGCGGCGCGTGCCGAACAGGGGGAAGGCATCGGAGAGGATCCCCGCGACCGGCTTCACGTTCCACGCGAAGGTCGCGATCAGCATGAACGCCGCGAGGGTCTGCGCGGTGAAGTGCAGCTCCTGCTTCAGCAGGAGCTGCAGCGGCAGGCGTCCGATCACACCCGGCTGCGCGATCGTGGTGACGAAGGCGCCGAGCCCCACCATGACGTAGTACTGGCGCAGCGTGAGACCCGTGTCGGGCGCGGCTTCGGCGGGTGGCATCACCGCTTTCCGATCTCGTATCCGCGCGGCGTGAGACAGTCGACGAAGACCTGCCGGCGCTTGCCGGCGTTGAACGTCCAGCCTCCAAAGGTGTCCCGGATCCATTTCTTGATAAAGCCCAGAGGGCGCTCGGCCTCTCGCTTCGCCTGGCCGTCGCACTGGAGAACGTCGAGCAGCACGCGCGTGGGCTCCTTTCCGGACGATGCTCCGGCGAGCCGCAGGGTCTGCGAGGAGGAGTCGACCTCTGCCGTCGTCGCGTATCCCGCCGCGACCAGGCATGACGCGTAGCCGGTAAGGACGGAGCCGGCGCTCTTCGACCACTCGTCGCATTTCTTCCGGTCGGCGGCGACCTGGGTCGCATTCTGTTCTTTGAGCGGCGTCGCCTTGATGCGTGCGGTGCTGCGACAGCCCGTCAGGATCAGGAGGGCGGTGAGACACAGCAGCGCCTTCGTCATCGGCTCAGAGCGTAGCATGCGGCCTCTGGAGGCGGGCGACGGTCACGTACGCGTCGGCTGGTGGCCGACCGAGTCGGCGTACTTCTCCGCCTCTTCGGGCGGCAGGTACTGCGCCTCCCACTCGCGGATGCGATCGAAGCCGGCGAAGGTGTGCACGTCGCCGAGCGGATGGCGCTTGAACCGCTCGGCGAAGCGCTCCTCGGCCAGCGGCCCCTCGTCGCGGAGCGCGACGGCCAGATCGTAGACCGCCTCGATGGTGGCGCGGAAGGTCGCGCCGGGGACGATCGTCACGGCGATCCCGAGCTCTTGCATCTGCGCCAGGCTGAACCGCGGCGACACGCCGGTCTGGTTGTAGAAGACCGGGCCCTTCACCTCGCGACACACGCGCCGCACTTCCTCGACGCTCGTCGGCCCCTCGACGAACGCGAGATCGGCTCCCGCCGCGAGGTAGGCGTTGGCGCGGCGAATCGCCTCGTCGAGCGAGCCGCCGCTGGCGCCGCGAGCGTCGGTGCGGGCGATCAGGACGAAGTCCGGGTCGAGCTCGCGCCGAACGGCGTCCGCCGCACGATACTTGCCCACGGCTTCCTCGATCGGGATCACGCGCCGGCCGGCCACGTGGCCACACCGCTTGGGGATCGCCTGGTCCTCGATGTGGATGCCGGCGACGCCGGTGCCGATGTACTCGCGCACCGTGCGCATCACGTTGATCGCGTTGCCGTAGCCGTTGTCGGCGTCGGCGATGACCGGCACCGCCACGGCGTTGGCGATGTAGCGCGCGTTCAGGTGCATCTCGGTCATGGTCGCCAGCCCGGCGTCGGGCATCCCGAGCAAGGAGAGCGATGTCCCGTAGCCCGTCATGTAGACCGCCGGGAAGCCGACGTCGGCGAGGATCCGGGCGCTGAGCGCGTTGTAGCACCCGGGGACGAAGAGCGGCTGGCCCGATTTCAGGAGCCGTCGGAGCTGCGAGGTCGCACGCATGGTATGTCCTCCTCTTCGGTCTTGCTACAGCCCTCCACCCCAGCGGTATTGCCAGGCGAGCCCGACCGCCCAGAAGTTGTTCTCGGTGCGGTGGTAGACGCCGGCGCTGCCGAAGAGCTTGATCGACTGGTGACGGCTCAACGACAGCGAGGTGGTCAGGCCCAGACGTACGTTCTCCAGCCGCTCGCCCTTCTCGCCGTCGATGGTCGTGCGCCCGCCCGTGTAGTACGTCGCGTCGAAGGCGGTCCAGAGCGCGGGAGAGATCTCGTAGATGAGATGTCCCTGCACGGAATAGATGGGGTCCTGCTCGAGGGTCTTTCCGCGGAGGAAATCGTCATTGTTCGTGAAGAAGGTGATGGCGGGAATCACCTCCAGGGTGACGGGGCCCCAGGCCTTGGACACCCCGAGCTCCGGCTTGATGGACCAGCGGTTGGTCCCCACGTTCAGAAGCTTGGTCGAGTCGTACTGGCCCAGCGGAGCGGTCACCTGCAGGCTGGCCCCGACGATGACGTCCTGGTGGTACGTCGCGTATTCGTCCATCGAGAGGGCGGGGGCGCCGAAGAAGTTGACGGACAGACGGAGCAGCGGATCGCCGAGGCCGAGCACGTCGCGCTCCACTTCCTGACCGTTGAGCTTGGCACTGCCCGACACATCGGCCACGGGTAACGCCGCCAGGACTTTCCCCGACAGGCCCCACAGGTCCAGGGACCGCGAATAGGCAAGGAAACCGGCGTGGACGTGAACCCTGGCGTCCGTGATCGGAGTCGACGCGTCGAAGCCGACTTCGCCTTGCGTGTAGCCATACCCGAGCAGCAAGAAATTGATCCCGACGGGGGTGTTCACGTAGGACCTCGGCTCGAGTGACTGCGCGTGTGCGCTGCGTGCGGGCATCACGATCGCCGCCGCGACGAGCGCAGCCCACACCCAACCTGGGAGAGCGTTGAGACGTGACGGCATGGCGAATCGTACTACGCCCGCTCACCCCCGTGGACGAACACGTTCATGACGGTGGTCACTCGATCACGGCGGAGTACGTGAGCGTGCGCAGCTCGCGGCGGATCGGATACGGTGACGGCAACCCCATCTGCATGATCTGCGTCATGAAGACGACGATCATCTGCTCGACGGGATCGACCCAGAACGCGGTGCCGGCGGCGCCGCCCCACGCGAACTCTCCCGGCGTTCCGGAAATCTGCGCGCGCGCCGGCGACTGCATGACCGAGAAGCCGAGGCCGAACCCGACGCCGCCGTACGCCGTTTCGGTGAACATCCCGGGCTGCGCCAGGGTCGTCAGATCCTGACCGTCGGCCAGATGATTGAGGGTCATCAGCTCGACCGTCTTCCGGCCGAGCACGCGGACGCCGTCGAGCTCACCCTGGTTCAGCAGCATCGTCGTGAATCGGAAATAGTCGGGCGCCGTCGACACGAGTCCGCCGCCACCGGAGAAGAATCCCCCGTCGCGATAGAGGCTGTTGACGGGATCGTCGATCAGCTTCAGGCCGTCGTCCGCTTGCCGCTGGTAGTTCGCGGCGAAGCGCGTGACCTGCTCCGCCCTGATGACGAACGACGTGTCGGTCATGCCGAGCGGCTGCAGCACGTGCTCGCGCAGGTACGCGTCGAGTCGCTGGCCCGAGATGACCTCGATCAGGTACCCGACGACATCGGTGGACACCGAATAGTTCCAGCGCGTCCCCGGCGAGAACTCGAGCGGCAGCGCGGCGAGCTCGTCGATCATGTCGCGTAACGTATAGCCGGCGCGCGTGCGATCGCCGACGCCGAGCTTGCGATAGGCGGCATCCACGTTCGTCCGCTCCATGAAGCCGTAGGTGAGCCCTGAGGTGTGACAGAGCAGATCGCGGATGGTCATGGGACGTTCGACCGGCGTCGTTTTCCACGCCGGATGGTTGCCGCCGACGAAGACGCGTTGATCGCGCCACGACGGGATGAACTTTCCCACCGGATCGTCGAGCTGGAAGCGTCCCTGCTCCCACAGCATCATCAGCCCAACGCTCACGATCGGCTTCGTCATCGAATAGATGCGGAAGATCGCATCCTCGGTGACCGGCCGCGTTCGCTCGATCTCGAGGTGGCCTTGCGGCTCGAAGTACGCGATCTTTCCCCGGCGCGCGACGAGCGTGAGGGTGCCGGCGAGCTTGCCGGCGTCGATGTAACGCTGGAGGTGATCGGTGATGCGTCCGAGCCGCGACGACGACAGTCCGACTTCTTCGGGCTTCACGAGCATCTCGATTCTCCTCTTCGAGACGACCCACGCGACGCGGCGCAGAATCGACGCCCCGAACGATTCGCGTGACCGTAGCGCGTGCCTGGCCCCTGACCAGTGCTCGCCAAGCGGTGGATGCTGGGAGCGATTGTCGCAAGCACGCCATGGCGTGCCTTGCTCGTGTGCCGGCGGGCGGCGGGGACTGTCGTCGGGCTTGCCACTGGCCCCGGCGCCAGTCCGCGGCACATCGGGTACCGCGCCGTTGCGGGCTCGCCCCGTCCTTATCTCGCCGCCGCTCGCGCCAACTCCGCAGCAGCCTCTTTCGCCACCGCGGTGCCCTCGAAGAAGCGCGGATTCTGCGTACCCCAGAGATGCACCGCGTTGGCGAAGGTGAAGTCGCGGAAGTTGTCGTCGCTGATCACGCCGTCCTCGACCAGCTCGTACGCCTCGGGCAGGGGATCGCGCATGTCGATCACGTCGAAGTGCCCGATGTCGGAGCTGTAGAGCGCGTTCAGCTTCGCGCCGAACGGGTTGTTCTTGCTGAAGGCCGTGCCGTTCATCCGATCGTCCGCCTCGCACCCGAAGTAGAAAGGCTTGGCGTAGAGATCGACCCAGTCTTCCTTGCGGGTGATCTTGCAGGCGGAGAAATCGTCGAGATCCTCGACGCCGCCCGTCAGGTTCGCATCCTTGTCCGGCCAGCCGTCGCGCGCCTGCAGGGCGGCCGCGACGTCGGGATCGCCGTACTTCTCGGCGAGGCTCATCAGCATCCCGCGATCGAGCGTCCGTGGATCCATCTTCTCGAGCGCCTTGCGGTTGCGCCGCTCCCAGTGCTCGATGAGGTCGCCGAAGAGCTGCGCCGCCCAGCCGACTCCGCCTTCGAGGAATGCGAACCGCAGCTTCGGGAAGCGGCGCGTGACACCGCCGAGGAAGATCGCCTTGGACACCGCGTGGCCGGCAGCGGCGAAGTGACCGATGTGGTTGTAGACGAAGTTCGACGGCGAGTTCCGCAGCCCCTGATTACTGCCCGAGCTGTGGAAGGTGGGCGCGATGCCGAGCTCCTCGCACTTTTCCCAGACGGGTTCGTAGTCGTACTCGCTGTCGATCGCGAGCACGTCGTGGTAGACGGCGAGGCGGTTCCCGTCCGGGTCGGACTGCGGCGTCGACGGCACGCGTCGCGACATCCCGCTGCCGAACATCCCGACCTTCGATCCGAGCTGCTTGGTAACGAACTCGAGCTCTTCGACGGCTTCGTCGGGATGGTGCATCGGGATGATCGCGGCCGGCGTCATCCGATCACTGAGCTTGCGGAAGTAGTCCGCGGTGACGATGTTGTGCGCGCGAATCACCGCGCGCCGGGTGGGGTCGTCGCCGATCCGCGGCATGCGCAGCCCGGCGGTGGGATAGATGATGGCGTAGTCGCAGCCGAACTCGTCCAGGCGCTCATAGAGCAGGCGCGGCATCATCGCGGTGGCGCGGTCGAGCGTGTTCGACGCCTGGCGGGTCCAGAAGCCCGGCTGGGCGACGCGCCGCCGCCGGCGCTCGCTGAGCGACATGCTGAGCGCGTCTTCGGTGGTCTGCAATGCGGCGAGCCATCCGTTGGCGGCCTTGTCGCCGCCGACCCTGCGCATCCGCTCGGAGAAGACGGGGTCGAACTCGACCCAGTGCCCGTCGCCGTCGATGACCGGGTGGCTGAGGCTCGCGCGAATCTGCGTGGGAGTCTGGTGGCCGTTGCCGCTCATGTGCCTTCCTCCGACGACGACGGGTTCGTCTTCTCAGCGGCTACTGGGGGTCGCCCCGGGCGCCGTGCCGCGAGGTTATCACGAGGCTGGGCTTCGCGCCGAGTCCGGGGTTGAGCACACACTTCGGCTCAGGAATCAGGTGATTGATGATTCTGGGGGTAATGAACCATTGCCCGCGGCCTTTCCAGCCCGCGTTCGGATCGTCGATGCGTCTGTCGAACCCTGAAGCGGGTGACGCCAGCGAGGCGACTGGGAAGAAGCTGCCTGGCGTGTAGGGTCCATTTTCCTCCCCACCACAACGCCTGCGGCGTATCCATCTCTGGGCATTGTCCGCGTCTTCGTGCTGAGCCTATGTGCTGCCTATGTCCCTCAGCACCGTGGACTATCGGCCACGCGACGTCGAGCACGGCGTGCTGTACCGCGTGATCGACGAGCACCTCGATGCCTTCCTCGACGCGGCGACGCATCACGCCGACGGGTCGTGCCTGCCGAAGTTTGTGGAACAGGAGTTTAGGGACTTTCTCACGTGCGGCGTGCTGAGGCTGGGCTTCGCCCGCCTTCGGTGCAGCGATTGCGCCTTCGAGCGGCTCGTGCCGTTCTCGTGCAAGGGTCGCGGCTTCTGCCCGAGCTGCGGTGGTCGGCGCATGACCGAGTACGCCGCCCGCCTCGTCGACGGCGTGTTGCCGCGTGTGCCCGTGCGCCAGTGGGTGCTTAGCCTGCCTCACCGTCTTCGCTATCTCCTGGCGTGGGATCACGCGCTGTCTCGCGCCGTGCTCGCGGTCTACGTGCGAGTGCTGCTGGGCTTCCAGCGGCGACGGGCGCGTCGGCATGGTATCAGCGACGGGCGATCAGGGTGCGTGACCGTCATCCAGCGGTTCGGCGGGGGACTCAACCTCAACGTCCATTTCCACACGCTGGTCCTCGACGGCGTCTTCATCGAAGGCGCGGGCGCGCCTCTTCGCTTCCGGCCCCTACCGCCCCCGACGGATAAAGAGATCGGCATCGTGCTTGCGATGATCGACACGCGGGTGCGACGTCTCCTCCAGCGCCGAGGCTTCGACACCAGCGGCGCCGATCTGCCCCAGCGCGACCCGGTGGCCGAAGAATCACCGGCTCTCGCCGGCATTAGCAGTGCCTCGATTCAGGGGCGAATCGCCCTGGGCCGCCGCGCGGGCGCGCGCGTGTGGCGCGTGGGGGAGGAGCCCGACGCCCCGTGGGTGCTGTTGGGCGGTCCGCGGCACGCGCATATCGCCGGCTTCGATCTCCACGCCAACGTCGCCGTGCCGGCGGCGGACCGCGCGCGCCTGGAACAGCTCTGTCGCTATCTGCTACGCCCGGCGGTGGCCCAGGACCGGCTCCGCCTCATGGGCGACGGCCGCGTCTTACTCACGCTGAAGACCGCCTGGGCGGACGGCACGCGCCATCTCATGTTCGAACCGCTGGAATTCCTCGAGAAGCTGGCCGCTATAACGCCGCGGCCCCGGATCAATCTCGTGCTCTACCATGGCGTGCTCGCGCCTCATGCTCACTGGCGCGCGCTCGTAGTGGCCTACGGCGCCGCGCGCGCTGAGGTTCCGGTCCCCGCGAGCCTGTCTGCCAACGCGCGTGACGACGCGACGGCGACGATGAAGCTTCGTCACTGGGCCTGGGCCAATCTCATGCGGCGCGCCTTCGGTATCGACGTCCTCGCCTGTCTGCGATGCGGCGGGCGCCTGCGCTTGATCGCCATCATCGACGACGCCAAGGTGATTGACGAAATTCTCGCGAGCGCCGGGCGGTCTGCTGAGTACGTGGATCGCGCGCCGCCTTTTACCGTGTCTGTGGATACCAACCGCGCCGCTGCAATCGACGCCTGACCGCCATCCGGAGCCCTTCGGGGCGAGGTCTGTTCGCTCGGGCCTACAACGGTCCCGCGTTTTCGGTGAATTGGCTCCCAGCGCCTTCAGGAATCTCTTGGCGGGCCTGTTGTCCGCGCTGTACCTAGGGCGAACGATGATACCGGTGCCGGGCTGCCCGTCGCGGAGTACCGATAATGAGCCTTTATGTCTCCTACGCTCCATCGATTCGAGGGTCACCACAGGTTCCACGGCCGTGGCTTCATCGGGATCGGGCCATCGTTCTACTGGGGCCCGTACTGGGATCCATTGTGGCCGTACGGGCCCTACTCGTACACGCCGTCGCCGGCGATTGTCGAGCCACCGCCCGTGTA
>Ga0209802_1001475_pt1 | contig 17459 bp, 14 predicted proteins | sample GraSoiAngelo_129_FD_185886 | JGI IMG/M metagenome (GOLD analysis project Ga0209802, IMG submission 185886) | Grasslands soil microbial communities from the Angelo Coastal Reserve, California, USA - 14_0927_12_40cm (SPAdes) (version 2) | ecosystem: Environmental > Terrestrial > Soil > Grasslands ... | reverse complement strand
CAAACTGACAAGTCAACTCTCCCCACCTTCCTACTGACCACCAGCCCCAAAGCACAATCCAGAAGAACTGCTCCTCTGAGCTCGACCCGTCCTCGTTGACAGAGACAACCGTCATCTTCACCGTTCCGCGCGGAACGGCTTATATTACAGCTCAGCAGCTGGTCATCTACGTCAGCTCCTTCGTCTACTATGTCCTCCTGATCCGAATTCTCAACCTCTCCCAGATCGGAGAGGTATCTCTCCTCGCCGCGGCATCCGCCGCATTCACTACCATCACCCAACTCGCCATTCCACTCGCAACGACCCGATTCATCTCCTCAAGTATTGGAGGCAAAGACCCTTCAGCCACCGGATCTGTAGCACGAACAAGCCTTAGACTGACGATAACTATCGCCGCACCCACGCTACTACTATCCGTCCTCGCGTCACCCTGGATCGCCAGTACAGTTTTCAAGAGCTCCAACGCGACCTCCTTCCTCGTCGTCGCTTTTGCTTCCTCCTTCCTCCTCGACTTCACGGCTCTCTATGGCGCATATTTTCTCGGCCTCGGACGCTACGCTGAGATGACGTACCAGAACGTTCTCTATCATCCTCTCAGCCGCGGGTTCGGACTAGTACTCGCCTACAAGGGCCTAGGGGCCCCTAGGGGTACGAGTAGGCTGGGCTTTCGGAGCGTTCGCCGCCCTCCTACTATCAACTTACCTTCTGAAAAGGCAAGCTTCCGAAAGCCAACGGTTTCCCTGCCAAAACATTACTCGCTTTTAGCCTCCCATTATTCGCCTCAGCCCTCGTCACCCTCCTCCAGAGCTGGGGAGACATCGCACTCCTCCAAGCGATTCTAGGACAGTTCAGCACGACTGGCGCATACTACCTCGTCGTAACAAGCGTCTCCTTCCTCTCCATCCTCTGGACCCCAACCGCGGGAGCACTCTACCCTGCACTATCCTCCAGCTACAACAACCAAGGACCAACAGGAGTATCAGAGAAACTTGGAGTCGCAATGCGACTCGTCAACCTAACAGTCCTCCCCACCGGCACTGCTCTAGCTGTAATCGCGCCCACTGCACTGGAAGCGGTCTATGGACCCTCACTCGCGGCTGGCGCAGTCCCCTTCGCTATACTTGCAGTCACGATAATTTTCTCCGCCCAGAGCCTTCTATTGAACACGACTTTGCAAGCCATCGGAAAGACAAAACCCATCCTCGGAATAAGCTTCGCCGCCACCATCATCGACCTAGCAGCTGTCGGCCTGGGCGCACGACCCCTCGGAACAACCGCTGGAGCAATCGGCAGAGCACTACTCGCCATCGGAATGATGACTTTGGCGTGGTGGACTCTACGCAGAGTCCTACACGTGCCCATAACACGGGGGTTGTCCAAAGCCCTCCTCGTAGCAATCCTCACAGCCACTCCCCTTGCAATAGTTGACTACGGTCTAGCAACAAACCTCCACCTTACACCGCTCGTCCGTCTACCCGCCCTCTTAGCTGTATTTGCGATCTGCTTCCCCATCATCGCTCGACAATTCTCTGTCTTCGTAGAAGCCGACTTCAAGCTCTTAGAGAATGCTCTGCCTCAACTTTTGAGGCCCTCCCTAGACGCAATCGAGCGCGTCCTGATTCGCGAAAGGGCAGATCTGCGACGAGACATGACATAGGAAAAACCGATGCTCCCGGTCTAGGTTCGGTCTCTTCATTTGTAACTTTCTAGACTACATTCGGCAGTTTCTCTCTTGATTGCCGAGGTTAAGGGGTTCTGGATTGCCATCTAGGTTAGGGTTTTTCCTTGATCATCATGGCTTCTTTGATTTCCCGGAAGTGTTCGTCGCCGGTAACGATTCTCGCGTCCGCTGACCGGGCGAACGTCAGGACTATCGAGTCGACTAGGCCCCATCCCCTCGCCTTTTTCTTCATCTCCACATCAATTTCTCCGGCGCTCGCGGCCAGGTCGAAGGTAAGGTGAAGGATCTGGCTCGAGGCTCTAATGAACTCTAAATGCCGTCCACGCTCTTCTAGGGTTTCCTTTCCCGCCTCGACCTCCTTCAAGAGCTTCCGGCTGACCTCCGCCACGACGATGCTCGGCGTGGCCGATCCTTCTCCTTCGATGAGTTTCTTAGCCCTCTCCCCCGCCGGGGAAGCTCGGAAATATTCTATCCACGCGTAGCTATCGATGACGTGGCTAAAGCTCGTGAGCCTCAGCCTCATCCTTGGCTGTGAAGCTGCGCAATCGCGGGTTGGAACCGAACATCGACCGCGGTATCTTCCGTCTCTCAGAGATCAGCTCCCTGATCACCTGGTCGTGGGACCTCAAGCCCTCTTCCTGCTTCAATTTGTTCAACAATTGGAGGGTTCGCTCGGAAACCTGTACACTCGTAGTCATACCCATCCCCATAGTACATAACAATAACTATTGAAAATAAACCTTCCGTAGAATGGGCCTGCCTTACCCATTGTCTTGGCTCTCGTTGGAGACGAGAAAGCGATAACATCGTCTATGGACCCAAGACCTCAATAGCCTCGTCAAAAAACAAGCGTCAGCTGAGCCTACTTTTTCTACTAGGAAGAGTCCAATTGTCTTATTTCGGCACCATTTGTGTTTATCACAGGATATTTCTTTGCGGAGAGACCGGTTTCAGATCATGGCAGGCATCCTAAAATCGTGCGTTTTCAACGGGCTCTCGATAAGCCAGCTACTCGCGTTCCAGAATCTCTCCTACAAGATCCTGAAGCCATCCCTCGACCATCTCTCCAGCTCCAACCTAGTAGAGTACGAGATCGACAAGAGAAGAAAATTCGTCCGAACAACCGCCCAGGGATTACTCGCGCTTCGAGCCTATGAGACGGCGTTAGCATTGATGGACGGCAGAGCTAATCCGCATTCTTTTCTGGGGTCTATCAAGTCCCTCGGACATATCTCTCCAAGATCGGAGTAACGACCCATAGAACTTTAGCAACGAACAACTCTTCACACAACTAGCAATCAACTAGGAACAAAACCAGAAGCGGGGATGAACAACCCTAACATCGTAGACGGAAGGAGAATCTACAATCCTGATGAATTGACGGGGCCCAACTATCTAGTTGCAGGATCGGAGCAGGCCGCAACCCGGGTCCCAACAACGAGAGCCTATACAGACGCTGCAGGACTCTGGGTTTGCTGCCGATTTGGAGCGTTCGGTTCGAAAATGTCACCTTTGATTCAGTCTTCGGGATGGCAACAATCGGGTATTGAGCGCCGGAATGGGCTCCCAGAGGAATTGGATAACCATTTCAAGGGATCCGCAGAGTAGTTTTCACGATCGGACTTGACCCGATCTGGGTCACGTCTGTTACATTTACGGCATAGTTGATTTACGGTTCCCCAGCAAAAACTGCATGCAAAGTCGTGTTAGTGAAATCAACAGATGGAATGGGACAATCGTAGGCGGGTATGCAGAAAACCTTCGCCCAGATATGCCACCTCACGACTTCCCCGAATCGAATACACGAGCCGCTCCGTAGATGATAGTCAGAGAACAATAGCGCAGAACAGTTCTTCCAAGACGCTACTACACTTGTCAAACATGGGCACAGTTCTTCACGATCGTCTGCGTCGAAAAAGTAACTGGCTCAGTTGTTTTCGGGACTGCTACGATATTGAATGGACTAGCGGGTTTCGAAGCCTCGATGGAGCGGATGAGAATGCAGCTAGGTTCCAGTTTCGCAAGTACAGCCGTGACGAGCAAGCCAAGGCGAGTCTGGCCCACCTGTATGATGGTTAGCGTGCCCGGGTTGGGTGGATTTCCCGCTAATACCGCCAAGAGAGTGGTGTTGTCGAAATTGATTAGCGGCGCAGTAGCTGTCCCGAGAGCACATGGACCCCCGCAAAGGGTATTGTTCCACACTCTCGACCAAGTCGCATTGTCGTTGATCACGAGGCTTAACGGTGTCGATTGCCAGTAGGAATAGTCGAAGATGACGCTCCTGAACGGTACGTTAGACTCGTATGATAGAGTTTGCCCGAGAGTAAAGAGCGTCACCGCAAGAACCGTTAGGGCAATTGCAACAGATTTGGCGCTACGCAATTCCTCCGTGGATAAATTACGGGCTGCCCGAATATTTAGCTATCTGGATCCGAACGTGAAAGAATCGCCCTGGTGACGGTTTAGCGAGTCTGAGAGAGATCGGGAAAAAGGTAAGCGGAAAAAGCCGATTCTCTATGTCATTGTCATAGAACAATGTCATAGAACATCTCTTCATACATCTAATATTCTCTCACAAGACAACGTCATCACTCATGTATGTTAATCGGCGCGTCGCTGTCGCCTCGGCCGCAGCGCTCATTGTCCTAGCAGTACTTGTCGTGTTGACCTCGGCAGCAACTAGCCCTCCTCTAAACGGAAATAGTTCTCACCCGGCCACGCCGACTCCTACCTCGACAACTTGCCAACTTTCCACCCATGCATCGGATTCGACACAACTTCAATGCATCGCGCAGAGCGTTATTCCCAGTGGTTCACCAAACTCGGCGAATTACGCAGCCGTCCCACAAGTGAGCCCTGGAACTCCACTTCCATTGACAAAGACGACTAGAAACCCTATCCCGACCATTGAGCCCACCCGAGTCACTTCCGCGGCCAACTCGCCGACCACTTCCTCCTCGAGTCCAAGCAACAATATTCAGCCCTACGCAGCCTTGAACCAAAACGGTTGGAACGGGATCAACTACAACGGAGTTAACTGCGCTTCGATCAATCACTTGTGCATTCCTCCAGACGGAGCACTTGCAGTCTCCACAAACGAAGTCGTAGAAGCGGTCAATGATGGAATGCAAGTATGGAATAAACAGGGAGGCAACCTGGGATTCAGACATCTAACTGATGCTACTCTCTTCAACGACCCCAACCATGACTTATCCGACCCCCAAGTCCTCTACGATTCCGCCACCGACCGCTTCTTCGCTTCAATCATAGACATTAACACCAACACAGTGCACGTCATCGTCTCTCACACTAATCAAGCTGAGGCCGCATGGAACCAAAACGCGGTTGTCTTGGCTCCGCCTGCAGGGAATCTGCCTGATCAGCCTTTCATGGGAATGAGTAACAATGTTATTACGATCAGCTCGAACGACTACAACGGTCCCAACTTCAACAATTTTGCTGGAGCTGAGGTCTGGCTAATCAACAAAGCACAACTGGTCGCAGGCCAGGCCGCGGTAGCCGATGTTTTTGGGCCAAACGCCGCTTGGTCCTCGGTGCATCCAGCAACTCAACTCTCTGGGAGCACAATACAATATTTTGCTTCAACTGGTTTCGGGAATAGAAACCAGGCTACAATCTTCTGGGTCAACGTACCTAATGGATTTCCCACAGGAAACAATGGCGAACTAGGAAACATGAATCAAGTTAACGTCGGGATTGTTAACATCTCCGGGCAGCTATGGGCCGGTGTCCAGCCAAACAACACGAACTGGCAAATAGACGTCCCAGACGGCCGAACCTTGAGCGCTGTCTGGCAACAAGGCAACCTTTGGTTCACCTTCAATGACGCAGGTACCCCGCAGGGAGACAATACGGCGCGGGACATGTTCGGCGTGGCCGAGGTAAGCACTCAGGGCAACTGCTGCACAGCAACCTGGAGCCAAATATGGGGTTCCAACCAAGTTTACTTCTTCTATCCCGCGGTGACTCTTGATCCCTTGGGCGATGCAACTGTAACGGTCAGCTGGTCGGGACAAAACTGGTTCCCTAGCACTGGCGCCTATGGATTTGTGAACGGTGAGCAAGGACAGATCCAGCAGGGATATGCGGCGGCAATTGGAAGCGCTGTTGATCAGGGAATCGGAGCGAACAACCAGGGTTGTGGGTTCCCGAGTCCAGCGAACGTGTGCCGATTTGGGGACTATTTTGGAGCCGCCGCAGACCCGACAAATGATCGAGTATGGTTGGAAGGAGAGTATGTGGCGAATGACGGGAATGCATGGTCAACGTGGGTCTCAAGCTACTTCACTCAGCCGAAACTAGGCTGGAACAACGCCGGCAAGATTGTACCAGGACCAACCACCGCGGCGGACCCCAGCATCGTCTACTCTCCAAATCCTAGCAAGGAGTTCATGTTCTTCATGAGCACCTCATCATGTAGCTCCACCGTCTCGCCCAGCGGACATCTCGAATTCATAACCTCAACAAACAGTTTCTCTAGCAGCAGCGGGGTGACAGACACCGGTCTGTGCGCTTCGTTTGACTTTCCTGACGGCGGATGGGTCGACTCAACCTATAACCCCCACGACGGCAACGTCTACGTCGCGTTCATCGGCTCGAACTCTGCGATCAACATAGTCAAGCTCAATCCTTCGAGTCAGTCCTGGAGCGTTGTCTCTTTCGGCTCAGCCAAACGCGTCTCTATCACCTACGACCCGTTCTACACCCGACTCCTAATCGCTTGGGATGTAATCTCCAACTCGAATACACCCGTGACATATCTCTCTCAATCGACAGACGGAGTCAGCTGGTCGGGCATGGGACAAGTAGTCGCCGGCGGGTCGGCGATCTACAGCTCTGAAGGCTCCTTCATCAGGTATGGCAATGGTGAACTTGTCATTGGATACACTGACAACGGAACTCCTGGAACGATCGCCTCCGGTACGATCAAAGTCACCTACAGTACATCAATCTCCGCGAACTCGATAAGTTGGGCCACTCCCATAACGAACCTACTGGGAACCCAGAGCTCCAAGGTTCGCCCGACACTTGCATTCAACCCAACAGAGGCGACTTGGCATCTATCCTGGGTTGGGACCGACCAGCACCTGAATGACCTAGAATCCGCATTCCTCGGGGATTGGGGGGACAAGTTTGTCTCCGGCGATTTGTCTAATCTTCCCCTGGCACTGGGGTACGTCGCGAACACTGGAGAGCTACTCATGGGCTGGGCTGGTACAGACTCCCCCTCCCACCTGAACGTCTTTCCACAAAATAGCGCGACAGTCTACCAGTCTCACTATATCTCACAGACCACTCCACCCTCTACGCTGTGCACCGGCCAGCAAGCTACTGTTTCTGTAACCATGAAGAACACTGGAAATTCATACTGGCCATCTGCGCTAATAGACCCGGCTAACCCATTCCGGCTCGGATCCCAGAACCCGCAAGACAACACCAACTGGGGAATGAACCGAGTCGAGCTCGCCGGATCGGTGCAACCTGGAGACCAGGCAGTTTTCAGCTGGACAGTAACGGCTCCCTCGACTCCCGGCAGTTACAATTTCCAGTGGCGAATGGTTCGCGAACTAGTCACGTGGTTCGGCGACTACACACCAAGCTTCGCAGTCTCAGTTGTCACATGTGCGCTGAACGTATCTTCTAACCCGAACAACGTCCCGGCCGACGGAACGACTACATCGACCATAACAATCCAGACATCCACTAACGCGGCGAATGTACCAGTCTCGATCTCAACCAGCTTTGGAACACTCTCCTCAACCACATGCGTGACGGGTGGAACCGGATCTTGTACGGTGACGATCAAGTCCTCGGCCGTTGGCACAGCAACAGTGACCGCGACCGCGTCCGGCTTCTCTTCTGGCAGCACGACAGTTGCCTTCACCGACTTCACAATCTCGACCTCGAGTCCCTCGGCGGGAGTGGGCACGTCAGCGACGGCGACGATCATTGCAAGCGGCGTCAACGGATTCGCCGGTACCGTCGCCCTATCCGACACCCTACCAGCCGGCCTAACGTGCAGCGCGATCAATCCGACCAGCCTAATCCTTCCCCCATCCCCGACAACCGCCACGCTGACATGCAGCTCGACCTCCGTAGGCAACTACGTTGTGACGATCACGGGAACCTCCGCCGGATTGTTGCGCACCACCACCGCAACATTCCAGTTCGTAGGCTCGCTCACCGCGTCGTCCAGCCCCTCTCTCGTGGCAGCAGATGGAGTATCATCCTCAACAATCACAGTTCAAACATCGAACAGCCAGCCGGGCGTAACCATCTCTCTATCAACCAATCTCGGAACACTTTCCACGTCAAACTGTGTAACTGGAGCGAACGGCGCCTGCACCGTCACGATAACCTCAACCGCACCAGGATCTGCGACCGTGACCGCAACTGCCGCTTTCTACTCCTCCGCAACAACCACAGTTACCTTTGCCGCGATCACACTATCAGCAAGCCCAACTTCGGTTCCCGCAGACTTCTCCACGACATCAACCCTCATAGCACAGCTCTCGACCAGCGCCCAGAGCGTCACGGTGTCCTTCTCATCAACAGGAGGAGTCTTGTCGGCAACGAGCTGCACGACCAGCTCAACAGGATCATGCAGTATCACCATCAAGTCCGCCTCTCCGGGAATATTCACCGTTACCGCAACAGCACCTTCATACTCCAATGGCCAAACACAGGTAACATTCTTCGACTTCACCATCGCCGTAAGTCCCGTATCCATCACAACACTCGTCGGCTCCCAAACAAGCTCCACCGTCACAGTCACCAGCGTGAATGGCTTCTCCGGAACGGTCAATCTTGGTACCGTCGTATTCCAAGACCCAACTGGGCTAACATGCTCAGTTTCACCCAGTAGCGTGACGCTAGGCTCTTCCGCAACAGCCACGATGACTTGTAACTCGATCAAAGTCGGAAACTACACAGCAAACGCAATTGGGACCAGCGGCACACTGCAACACGGCACCTACGCAACATACACAGTCCAGGATTATTCGCTATCCGCCAATCCAAACTCGCTAGTCATCCAGGCGAGCGCCACAGGCTCATCGACTATTACCGTGACGAGCTTCAACCACTTTGGAGGAACAGTCGGCTTCTCCATCACCGTTAACCCTTACAGTCTAAACTGCAACTTGACTCCCGGCTCGATCATCGGATCCGGAACCTCAACACTATCATGCTACTCGGCCTATCCCGGAAACTACACCGCAACGATAACCGGCACCAACAACGGCTTCACGCGCACGACCACCGTCACATACCAGATAACAGACTACACCCTCTCCTTCTCGCGCTCCACAATCAATATCCCTGACGGGAGAACAGGTGCAGTAACAGTCACCGTTAACAGCGTAAACAGGTTCTCAGGCTCAGTCACCCTCGGAGTAGCATTCGGCCTGCCCTCCTGCATAGCACCGACATTCACGCCCAACCCGGTAACAGTACCCGTAGCCGGATCCGGAACCTCATCACTATCACTCGCAGTCGCGACCAACTGCTCAGCTTCAACCAACTCAGTCTTCATCCAAGGCACATCAGGACCAACCTACCATGCTTACGGCTTCACACTTACAATCTCGAACTACCTCCTTACAGTATCGCCAACCCCCGCTGGAATCAATCAAGGCTCGTCGGCCTCGTTCAACGTCACAGCCACAGGTTACAACAGCTATCCTTTCAGCTCGGCAGGACCAGGATCCGAGCTCCAGCTCTCGGTCTCTGGTCTCCCATCAGGCGTCACAGCCAGCTTCACAGGTTCCACGACCATAACTATCAGCGCTGTCCAGATCAACGACACATTCCAGAGACAGTTCGGTCTAACAATCGACCAACCGCTTCCAACAACCTTCTGGAACACTCTACCAAGTTCGGTCATAGGAATATCATACAGCCCGTTCAATTACGCTAATTCGTACACATTACCCTACGGGTCACACTCACTCGAGTTTGGGATCAGTGCATACTCGGGCTACTGGCAGGTTAAAGTGTACGTCAACGGAGTCCTTGCAGGACAGGCAACGATAAACGTCAATGTCCACGTCAAACTCAACTTCAACTCCTTCCAATCATCCAGCCTGACTCTTACTGTCGGAAAGAAAGCCATCTCGGGACAATACCCCATCACCGTCACCGCGACAGACGGCGTCCTCACACGCACCGCAGTCCTCGATTTGCGAATAGGATCGTTCGCGATCTCGATGTCTCCCAACCCGACCCTTGGTGGAATTTCCTCGAAGGCGACAACAACCGTTAATGTTTCATCGTTCTTCGGAGTTACAGACACCCTATCGCTGTCCGCGGCAGGCGTGCCTACCTGCGCCAGCGCAAGCTTCGGCCCCTCGACGATTCCGCTTCCCGGCGGCGGATCTTCAACACTAACACTCAACCTTGGATCAACTTGCCAGCCAGGAAGCTACACCATCACAGTCACCGCTACCGGCACGTTCACGTCAAACTCTGCAACGGTAACGCTGACGATTCCTACACCCAAATTCAGCCTATCGCTTAGCTGCCAGTCACCGGGATGTAGTTACGCTCTCCCACCCAACTACCCCGTCAGCGATCAAATGACGGTGACGAGCATCTACTTCACAGGCACCGTGGGCCTCTCCGTCTCGATCTCCCCCTCGGGCACTGGAAGCCCGACCGCCGTCGTTCCGTCCACGGTCAGTCTCACATCCAACGGCAAGGTGATAACGTGGCTGAATATCACGTCCGGCACTACCATTGGGAACTTCAATGTCACGGTAACCGCGACCTGCATCTCTGGGACATGCACGAGCCCGGTGCAGACCTTCACCGTTTACGTAACGGTCGGCGTCGTCTGCGGATGTGGAGGAGGCAGCGTTGCCGCAGGCACTCTGATAACTCTCGCTGATGGAAGTCAAATGCCCGTCCAGAACCTTGCGGTTGGAATGCAGCTTCTCTCATACGATATGACAACACACCAGTACGTCATCACCACCATAACCAAGTTCACGATAGTTACAACATTCAACCAGATGGAAATCCACACCGCCACCGGGAAGCCTCTGATCGTTGACCAGAACCCAGCCCAGAAAGTCTACGTCGAGCTACCCGATGGAACAGTCACTCTAATGTCTGTCACGGATCTCAAGGTCGGCTACGATCTCTTCGACGCTACATCTCAGACATGGACCACCATAACCGGGATCTACTACCAGAACGGTGGAACCCACACGATGTATGACATTTACACGACGTTCCCCGGAAACTACATCGCCAACGGCTACCTAGATCCAGTTAAGACGTAGACTCGATAGCGTAATGTGTTCAAGCTCCCTCTTTTCAACATCCTCCCCTCACTCTAGGCGGGAGACTGTTCCATCAAGATAACAGGATAGGACTACGTTCCCCAACACCATCATCATCACCGTAACAGCCGCAGTTGCGGTGGTCATCACAGTCTTTCATCTTCGAAGAACGAAAGCGTAAGCAACAATAGCCGACAGTGCGTACAGATCTGTCGTGAGATGTGAGACCGGCGCCGCAGCATGAGATCCGTCTTACGGCTGCTGGCGATCAGAAATGATACAGGCTTCCGATCTCTCCCCTACACGCTTGAAGCGAAGGCTCACTCTCTGCTGCTGATTCCGCTTCACCGTCGCCGGCTTATCACCTCCACCTTATTCTCTGCATTCTTTATGGTCCCGGTCATAGTCGCCCGTGCTTTGGGTAATCGGACCGGTCGACAGAGCTTACCCCGTCGCCAGGTTCCCAGCAGGAGTGGCCTACGTATTGGTACTCATCGTCACCCTGATCCTCGGCTTCGGGTGGTCTCAGAGACTCGCCTGCAGATTCTCCAAGATGAGTGAGAAGAGACTTCATCCAAAGATCAAAACCATCAAGCGCGGCATCTTCTCCAGCACGATCAACGTCGATACCGAAGAGGGAGGTATGTCACTTGTCGTGCGGGCGAGAAGAGGGACGATTGCCCACGCCTCGGAATTGGCGGAACAATCCCAGTGACACTTTCAGCCTAGGCTTGTTTCAGCCTCTTCCCTAAAGCTTGGAATTGTTATGCCTACGATTCGTTCCCCTTTGAAACGGACGACCACGTCATTGTCGAGTACTCTACTGTCGGAACCCGCGATGGGCGGTCCGAAGCTAATGTAGAGCACATCCCCCGTCCCATCATAGTCCACGTCAAGCTTCTCAAGTTTGGAAACTGTTAGAAGGGATTTGGCCATACTTTCTCTCTCTTCTCCAGGTCAGAGGTGTCTGAAGCAAGGTACGCCGTTATGATAAACCCGTCCTTACTTGATTCCCGATACGCAACAACCAAGGACCTCGCATGTCCAGTTGGGGGCAACGACTCTACCGCCAGAAACTCACCGTATGACATGCAACCGATCTGTCTAGAGGCTGGAGATCACGTTGAGATTGAGGGGTCGAAAATCTCGGGCGTCATATGTGAAAATGTTGGTGATCCCATGTGCCTTGGCTAGGGTTGCACAAGTAGTGTCAGTAAAGCTGAGCTTTACGTCGTCCCTATCCTTGTAGAGTTCCCAGGACTCTTGAATCGTCCTCTCGTCAACCTTGAGCATTACTATCGACTTTGACGCGAGGATGTCCGTTCCAAGCCTTACCGAAAGCTCATGACTCCCTGTCCGCCGTCTACAGGTTGTTATGGCTTCGTCAAGAACATAGTCTGAGGTGTAGAGTTTCCTGTACCGAATCCCGTTCTCGGCGATTTTCGCAAATGAGTTTGCAGCTTCACGATGATGCTGGTCGTCTTTGTAGTAGAGCGCGACAAAGGGTCCTGAATCGATGAAGAGCCTCAGTAATGGTTCACTCGTCGTATACTGCCCGGTCAACCTCTCCTGACGCTTTCTTCCCCCGTCTCAACGCTTCACCCTTCAGTCTAATCTCGAGAGGCTTTTTTCTTCCAAGAGCGATGTCGAAAATGGGATCCTTAGGATCTATGCCAGACTCTTCCGTGGCCCATCTAAGCGCCGCTTGTCTGAGGGCCTCCTTGAGGGTGAGACCGCTCTTTCGAGCGGCGACCACGAGAGTCTCGTATTCGGCTGGGTCAAGTTCAGTCTGCGCCACCTTTCGCTCCATGGCATATCCGATGCCATCTTACATGGAGCAAGCATGTAAACCTTCCCAATACACCTCTCATCTGCGTCCAGTGACGGACATGTCTTAAGTACTGAGTTCCCTGTCGACAGCGGCCGTTTCCAGCGGAGCTTTCAACGGTGGGATTGTCTGATAGCTTCTACGATGAGGACTCGTAGTGTCCAAAGTGCCAGGGGAGAATAGACCAAGGTTGGCAGACCAAACGCCTCACAAGAACCATTAGTCAATTGGACAGGTTATCGTGGATGAGAGATCGAGAGTCTATGGTCAAGCTTAAGTAACGCCTCTGTTGATATCAACGGAGGCATAATGACCACTTGTCACCTCCGCTAAGGGAGACCACTGCCAAAGAGATCATCAGCATCATATGCTCACAGGGCGTCCAGGCATCATTCGGCGCCATCCTCGTAGAGGCCCAGAGACGAGAGATCTTGGCTTGGCACAGGACTCTGAGACGCTACCTAGACCTCCTAGTCCAAGGAGGAGTCCTAGCGGAGAAGAAGCGGGATGTCGGAAGCGTCAACCCACAACAACTCTACAGCATCACACACCAGAAGCCAACCGTTTACGCAGGCCTGAAAATCCTTGAGCTTTACGGGTTGAACTGGGATACTCCACTCCGGAGCCTCTATCCAGTCGGCACCGATTTGGTAGGACTCTTGAGATCGAGGTCCGTAACGCTCTCACGTAGGCAAGTGCTCGCAGCGAGCAAGGAGGACAGTCTAGCTCACGAAGTCCGAAGGGACGCAGACAAAGCCACAGGAACCCTGGAGATAGTATCCGCTCTAGCGGCGACCCAGACCCTAGACCTCCCGTATCTCCTCCGGAGGAGCGATGAGCTGGAGATCGGTAGAACCGTAAAACTGCTGTTCCAGAAGCTGATCCAGACGTTCAACGAAATCTCCCGAGACGCTGACGGCAAGATATTCTTGGCAACGAGAGAGCGCTTCCTACAGATCCTGCGCCAATACTCTAGGCAAAAGGCTCTCAGCCTACTCGATACCCCAGGAAGGGGCGCTCATGGTATTGAGATCGTCGAATCTCTAACCTCCGAACACATATTGAACGCAGCAGGAAAACAGCTGGGAATAACCGGATGAAAAGGCCTTCAGAGATCAGGACGGCGCCCCGCGGCTGGTTGCTGGTTCTGAAGACCGCTTACCCTTTCCTGGTCAACCGCGGAATCGGCGACCTCCTCCTCTTCGGCTCCCAAGCCCTCTCGGTCTACCTCAAGAGCCCGCTGAGGAGCAAAGACCTAGACCTTGTCTCGTCGCAGATCGGGCCGCGACACCTTGAAGCCTTGCGCAAACACCTCGAATCCAGCGGACTGGAAACCAGAAACACCACTGTCCAGTCGAAACCCCTCGCCAAAGCGAGGATGACAATCTACACCGTAGAACTCAGGCTCGGCGCAAAGCCGTTCTTCCTAGAGATCTTTGACAGGATACTGGACGGCCAGAACCCATCCGTACTGACCCCCCACGCACAGCGAGCCCGCAAATGGAACCTAGATCTATGGGCCCCCTCTCCCAACGCCGTGGTAGCCCTAAGGCTGAGCTTTCGACAGCCCGAAGGAATAAGCCGGCTCAACGCCATCAGGCTGAACAGCTTCATCCAACAAAGCCGGAGCAAACTGAGCTTCGACGAGGTCAAGAAAATGATCATTCAATGGGGAATGGAAGATCGAGTCAAAGAAAACCTGAGAATTCTTCACAAAAGCCACAGGCTGAGAATCAGAGGAGAGAACTTGCTCTATCCAAGAGCAGACCTGCAACCGGCGCAGAGAGCTTCCAGAGGGATGGACCTCCGCCGAGCCAAGATCGGTACCGTGAAGGGATAGTCGAGCACGATACACGACAACCAAAGACCTCACATGTCCAGTCGAGGGCCAAGGCTTTACGGCCAGCAACTCATCGTAGCGTCCCGGGACAACAAGTTTCGGTTCCTCAACCGTATCAAGAACTCTTTCCCTCCAACCCTTTTAGCTCAGGATGCTTAGCGGCCTCATTGGACTCTCGGTTTGCTGAACCATTTGGCCGTTCGGGACAACCCTTGGTCAAGTCCTACTTTCGGTTCCCATCCTAGCATCTTCCTCGCCCTGGTTATGTCAGGCTGGCGTCGCAGATGATCTCCCGGCGGAAATGGAAGAAACCTCAGAGCAGAACGGGCGGGAGGGAATTGAATGATCTTCTTGGCAAGATCAATTATCTTCGTCTCGTCCTCGCTCCCCAGGTTGAGAGCATCCCCGCTTCGCTCCTCATCCCCTATCTGTGACAGAAGACCGCTGACTGTATCTGTTACGTAGCAGAACGACCTCGTCTGCGACCCGTCTCCAAACACAGTCAAGGCCTCACCATTCAAAGATTGCAGAATGAACCTGGAGACCACCCTGCCATAGAACCCTTCTGCCCGGAGACGAGGACCGTAACTGTTGAAGATCCTAGCGATACTAACATCTATCCCGTACTGGTCATGGTACGCTTTACACAGCGCCTCTCCAAACCTCTTCCCCTCCTCGTAACACGATCTCGGACCAAGAGGATTCACCCTTCCCTCATACGACTCCGGAGTAGGGAACACCTCCGGGTCACCATAAGCCTCACTCGAAGACGCAAAGAGAACCCTCGAGTCATGCTTTCGCGCCAACTCCAACATCTGCTTAGTCCCCTCCGAGTTCGCCAGGGCCGTTTCCACAGGATGCTTCTGATAATCCTCCGGGGCCGGCCTACTCGCCAGGTGGAAGATCATATCGACTTTCGGGTTTCTAGAGTATGTGCAGACATCTGCTTTTTCGAATTCGAAACCCTTCGTGCCTTTTAGATGTTCAACGTTTTCGAAGACTCCTGTCGAGAGGTTGTCCAGACAAATGATTCTCGAACCTATCTGGCTGAGTACGTCGCAGATCCAGCTACCGAGAAACCCGGACCCGCCAGATACTAGAACGCTCTTTCCTCGAAACGCTTCCGCGTCGATGGATTTCTGGATCTGTTCTACATCTTCCCTGATTATCGGGTCTGTCAATCCCGACACCTGTCGATCCGACCTCGTGTTCTATTTCGTCGGATCGTGAGAATAATGTTTGTGGGATAGATTCTGAGCCTGCCAATACAGGTCGGGAGAGCCTATGTCTAGCCAGACCTCGCTTGAATCAACCGGAGTTGAGTACACTTTCAGCCCCCAGTCCACCATCCTCTGGATACCATCTGTGAGCTGCAGCTCTCCTGCGAATCCTGCTTTCGTCGCTTCCAGCGCTTTGAAGATGTTCGAATCAAACACGTAAACGGGCATTATCGCGAGTTTCGAAGCCGGCTTTAGAGGCTTCTCGACCAACCGCTTCACTTTCAAAAGCCCATTTTCGATAGTCTCTGCCTCCACGATCCCGAACCTTTTCGGGTCTTCAACTTCCATCGACAAGAACAACGCGTTCGCCTTGAACCCCTCGCTCATCTTGATGACTCTGCGCAAGTGATCAGCATTTCTCGATATGAAGTGGCTATCCCCCGCATGCACCATGAACTTGTCATCTCCAGCAAACGATTTCGCCTTCAACACCGCATCACCAAAACCCCGTGGGTCAGGCTGATTCACCCAGTAGACGGTTGAACCCTCGATCATTTTGTAGAAGCTTTCTAAATCCGCTGCCGGGCCATCCTTTCCCCTGCTATCGAGCATGGATACGAAGTTGAGGTCCGGAGTGAAATGATCCTCTATCGCCCTCTTCCCACGCCCCACGATAAAACAGAACTCTCGAAGGCCCACCTGGTACAACTGCTCGAAAACGAGCTGAACAATAGGCTTCAAACAAAGATCCCCATTCTTTCCTCTAGCGAAAACAGGCAGCATCTCCTTCGGCTGCTCCTTCGTCACTGACAGGAGCCTTGTCCCCAATCCAGCCGCGGGAATCACAACCTTCCTCACCAAACTAGACCCGCTCCCCGGAAACCCTTCTTAGTCGAGGGTTAATAATTTCTAGGAGCAAATTCCCTCGCAGTTACCTCTACTCAATTTTCGCCTGAGCATGGGCCGAGCGTTTCCGAGATAATAGGAGGCCGCATGTCACCGTTAGCCATCAGCTTACATCATCAAAAGGGTTTTCGTTAGCCGCGGGGTTGATTCCGGCAAAGTATATCATTTGGTTGCAATGTCAATCTACTTCAACCCACGGATCCACTCCCCCGGATGAGATCTCAACAACCTTATAGACCATTTATGACGCTTTCGTCAGGACCTAACGTTTACTGAAATTCGGTGGTGCTTTGTGCTCAAGGGAATTTCCGCTGACTTGCACGGTGCGTATGCCCGATTCCCTTGGCTATCATTTGGGGTGAAAACACTTCAGTAGAATTCTCATAACCGGGGGAAACGGATTCGTTGGCAGCCACCTCGCCGAAAAACTAGGATCCTTGAGCGAAGATGTCACACTTTTTGACTTAAAGTTCAACTCGAACACGCGGTTTCTAAACTGCGCCAAGGTCCGTGGCGACATACTCGACTACGATTCCGTGCGCGAGATCGTTGATGGAATGGACGCGGTGTTTCATTTTGCAGCGGTTTCTCGCGTTGCATGGGGACAGGAAGACCCTTTCAAATGTTGGCGGACAAATCAGCTAGGAACACTGAACGTTCTGGAAGCATGCAGAAAAGC
>Ga0209802_1001468_pt1 | contig 17510 bp, 11 predicted proteins | sample GraSoiAngelo_129_FD_185886 | JGI IMG/M metagenome (GOLD analysis project Ga0209802, IMG submission 185886) | Grasslands soil microbial communities from the Angelo Coastal Reserve, California, USA - 14_0927_12_40cm (SPAdes) (version 2) | ecosystem: Environmental > Terrestrial > Soil > Grasslands ... | reverse complement strand
CGCCACGCGCGCAAAGGGCAGGAGTCCGACTTCGGCCATCGTCCCTCCTGCTCCATCAGAAAACACCGTAATACTCTCCTTGTCGATCCCTCAAACCCGAGTTGTGCCAAGGATGTCAACAGAGCCATCAACACTTATAAGCCGCCCGCAAGTCATTGAAAGCACAGCTACTTTAAGCCCTTTAGATGCAACACTTACGCTATTTTCCGCCGTAACCCCTTTAGAATCCGCACTTACAAAAAACAGGGAGGGGGTACCCCTGCGGCCGTGGCCAATGGTTGCATTTTTTCCCCGCGCGCCCAACAATGAACCTGTAGCCCATGCCGGAGTTGCGGCCGGCACAGTCAAGAGCCTAAAACTGATATCAAATCATCTGATCACTGATCGCTGCTCGAGGTTCCGCCATGTCTGATGCCGTAATTGTTTCCGCCGTTCGCACTCCCGTAGGCCGCGCCTACAAAGGCTCATTGCGCGCCACACGTCCCGACGATCTCGCCGCGCTGGCTATCAAGGAAGCGCTCGCTCGCGTTCCCGGCCTCGAAGCCAAGGAAATCGACGATGTCATTCTCGGCTGCGCCATGCCCGAAGGGGAACAAGGCATGAACGTCGCGCGCATCGCCTCGCTTCGCGCCGGCCTGCCCGTGGAAACCTCTGCAATGACCATCAACCGCTTCTGTTCTTCCGGTTTGCAGGCCATCGCGCTCGCTGCCGAACGCATCCGTGGCGGCTCATCCGAGGTCATTGTCGCAGGCGGCACCGAATCCATGTCCATGGTGCCCATGGGCGGCAACAAAATTTCGCCGAATCCCTGGCTTGTCGATCATTATCCCGACGCCTACATCAGCATGGGCTTGGGCACGGAAGGTATCGCGCGAAAATTCGGCATCACGCGCGAGCAAGCCGATCAATTCTCCCTCGACTCGCACAAGAAAGCGCTCGCCGCCATCGCCGCATGCCATTTCAATGAGGAAACCTTTCCCATCGAAGTAAAAACCACGTCGGTTCCCAATGGCAACGGCGCAACTTCCAAATCCAAGTCCGCTCCGAAATCCGTCACGCAAACCATGACCTTTTCTGTGGACGAAGGCCCGCGCGCCGATACTTCGCTCGAAGCTCTGGCCAAGCTGAGACCTGCTTTTCATGTCAAAGGTACAGTGACGGCGGGAAACAGTTCGCAGATGAGCGACGGCGCGGCGGCCGCCGTGGTTATGTCCGACGCGCGCGCCAAAGCGCTAGGCGTGAAGCCGCTCGCGCGCTTTGTCTCCTACGCAACCGCGGGTGTTCTCCCCGAAGAATTTGGCATCGGCCCCGTCGCCGCCATTCCCAAAGCTTTGAAACTCGCTGGACTCTCGTTGAACGACATCGCGGTCATCGAGCTCAACGAAGCGTTCGCGGCGCAATCCCTCGCCGTCATCAAGCAAGCTGGGCTGGATCCCTCGCGCGTCAATCCCAACGGCGGCGCCATCGCCCTCGGCCATCCTCTCGGCTGCACGGGTGCAAAACTCACCGCCACTATCATCCGCGAATTGCAACGCCGCAATGCCCGCTATGGCATCGTCACCATGTGCATCGGCGGCGGCATGGGCGCGGCCGGCATCCTCGAACGCCTGTAAACTAAAACATCATGAGGCCAGTCGCCGATCCGTCATTCCGAGCAAAGCGAGGAGTCTCTCTTAAGATCTCTCGCCAGGTCAACCCATGAAAATTCTGTCCTGCTTGGCTTTGCTTGTTCTCGCTTTCTCCCTAAGCGCCCAGACGCCGGAGCCGGTCCCGCTGGCGCACGGAACTGTCCCCGGGGAACCACACCATCACCTGAAGATCGAAAACGAGTATGTCCGCGTTTACTACGTCGAAGTTCCTCCGCACGACCAAACGCAGCTTCATCAGCACGATCACGACTACATTTTCGTTTCGCTCGGCCCCGCCGACGTTGTCAACGCCGTTCCCGACGAACCAGAAGTCCATCTCGTCCTCAAGGACGGCGAAACGCACTTCACGCGTGGCGGCTTCGCCCACGTCGCTCGCAATCTCAGCGACGCCCCCTTCCGCAACGTCACCATCGAATTCCTCCACCCGCAGGATGACTTACGGAATCTATGCAAATCAGTTGCTCAAGGTGACCTCGGTGTGTGCAATAGAAGCGACACCGGTCCTGGAGGATATGTAGAGGAACCTTGGTTTGAGACCAAAGAGCTTCGAATAGATTTCCTCCAGCTCCGGCGGAATGCGAGATTCGTGCAGCGGGTCCCAGCAGGCTGCCTTTACGTAGTTTTGGACGAAAGCAGGATGCAAGATGAAACCGGCAAACCGGCTGTGGGCCTGCGCCCGGGTGACGTCTTTTGGGTTCCGGCCGCCACGATCCTTCATCTCAGGAATATAGCGCCCACTGCCTCTCGCTATCTGCTGCTAACCTTCAAAAGCACACAGCAGACCAGAGTAGAACACAGCGACCAACGCCTCGCGCACTGGCGCACCCAGAACTAAGCGAAGACGTAAAGGACGCGGTCGGCATCAATGGGGATACATTGGTGTCCGTCGATCAGGAACAAATCAGTCGGCGGCGTAGCGGCGGAAGAAGGAATCTTGCTTCCACTGCGGGCGCGCGGCGGTGTTGGCCGTTTCGAGAAGCAGGCGGCGCGTAAACTCCTCGTAGCCGGAGGCGGTCTGCAGATTGACGGGTTGGTTTACGTCGTCGGAAGGCGCGTGGTAGCGATTGGTGAGCCAGTCCTTGAAAATTTTCTGCTCCGGCGTGCCGAGTTCGAAGCCGACGTCCACTTTGACCGCGGGAACTCCCTTCTTGATGAAGCTGTACTGATCGCTGCGAATGAAGGCGTTGCGCAGCGGCTCGGGATCGGCAATGGGCTTGATGCCCAGCGATTGCGCGATGGCCGCAGCGCGTGTGCCCAAATCAGACTCTTCTATCCCTTCGATCTTCAGAATTTTCAGCGGCACAATGGGAAGAAACATGTCCACGTTGACGTCGCCTACGATGGACTTCAACGGAATGGTTGGGTGAGCCGCAAAATATTTGGAGCCGAGCAGGCCTTTTTCTTCCCCGGTGACGAGAAGAAAGAGGATCGAGCGCTGAATTCTTTCCGGATGCGCTTTGAGGCTCGCGGCCATGTCCATCACCAGGGCACTGCCCGAGCCGTTGTCCATGGCGCCGTTGTAAATGCGGTCGCCGTTGATGGGAGCGCCGATGCCGACATGGTCGATGTGCGCGGAGAGGACCACGAATTCATTCTTTAGGGCAGGATCAGACCCGGGAAGTTTGGCGACGATATTGGCGGATTCGAGCGTCTTGGTTTGGATGACGGCATTGGCTTTGAGAGAGACGGCCAGAGGAAAATGCGGAAGAGGCTTGCGGTCTTTGCCGAGGGCGGCGATTTCCGCAAAAGTGTGGCCCGAACCAGCGAAGAGTTGTTCAGCAGAGGCGGGATTGAAAGCAATTCCGATTTGCTGGCCGGAAGTTTCGTCGAATTCCGGATCAGCGAGATCCATCGAGGGATGATTGCGGTTCACGGAGATGCGCGACCAGGGAATATCCATGGACGCAGGATTGAAAATGACCATGGTGCCGATGGCGCCTGCTGCACGGAGGGATTTCCAGCGCTCGCCGGGAGTTTGATAGTGGGAGGCGAGTGCGGTCGGGATGTCCGCAGGAGAGCCCGCGAGATAGACCACAACTTTCCCTTTGAGGTCGAGGCCCGCGAGCTCATCGAGATTTTTTTCGGGGATTTTGAGGCCGTAGCCGACGAAAACCAAAGGTGCGGTGAGATTAGCGGAGGCTCGCGTAGCACGAGAACTGATGAAAGCATCATCAGCGAAGGAAAGCGGCCTGGATTGGCCGTTGCTGATAAGGGCGAGGGAGGATTTTGCCTCATCCACTTCAAATTGTGTGAAACGGACAGGCTGGTAAAAGCCGTTGGTGCCGGCCGGCTCGAGGCCCGCTTTCTGAAGCTGCTCGACGGCATACGCCTGGGCCTTGCGCAGACCTTCGCTGCCGGTGTCGCGCCCTTCAAGAGAATCATCGGCGAGGAATTTCACGTGCGCCCACCAGGAGTTGCCATCGAAGTGGGAAGGGGACGCCGTTTGCTGAGCTGGGGCGGCAACAGCAAAGACGAACAAAAGGACAAACGAAAAAGACTTGCGCATGAAATTCACCTCAGAACGGGATTGGGCATATGAGAATAGCAGGGAGGCAGGCGTCGAGTCACGCGAGAGTGGGGTCGAATCGAGGGTCTGTATTCGATTAGCCGAACGCTATTGCGCTTCCTCTTCTGAGTGTTGCGAGAGCTTTTGGACGTGGCCATTCAGATTGACCCGATACCGGAGAGTGAAACCGCGCAGGGGTGGTTCGTCGGTGTGCCCGGACAAGACAACGAATAGCTCATGTGAATTAATCCAACGTTTTGCGTTGAGGTATGAATGCCCAACATTTAAGAACTCCGTCGACTCCGGGTCGCCAGCCGCAATCAGCAATGCTAAGTCTGTCTCTTTCAACGTCGCGGCGTCATATATGTAGCACAGCGTCTCGGTGCTACCAGACGCATCGTTAACGAAGAACAAGCGGCTGTCTGGAGCCCAAGAGATACTCAGACTTCTCTCGTATTCCTTTACCAATCTTCGCTTATGCGAAGGGTTGTCCTCGATCCATAGTTTTCTCTCACTGCAATCGTTCGGGCACTCAAAAATCAAAGTCCACCTTCCGTCAGGCGCTGGAATACGACTCACCGCCCCACGAGGAAGGTCCACAACTGGTCGGTGAGCTGATTTGACTTGGGACTTTGCTGCGCAAGGCAGGTGGATCAGAAGAATACTGACTATCAGCGCGCGCCAGATCATGACATTCACCCTGTATTGAAATCTACCATGAGACCGTGGAAACCGATGCGACACGGGTAGCTTAACGGTGTTTACGGGGCCTCTTTGCAGGAGTAAAATGAGGTGAATTGATTTTGCTGCTTGCCGCAAACTGCCGTTTCAGCAAAACCCAGTAACAGAGACTTCCCGCTAGGAGCGACCAAAATGGCCACTGCTACTCTTACGAAAACCGCAGCAAAAGGAGGCAGCTTCCTCCTGGAATCGCTGCAGCCGAGCGATGTATTCACGCCTGCAGATCTCACAGACGATCAGAAGCTCATCGGGCAGACGGCCGAAGAGTTCGTGACCAAAGAAGTTTTGCCGTTGGTCAAAGACCTGGAAAACAAGAAGCCCGGCTTGATGCCAGAGCTGGTGAAAAAAGGCGGCGAAGTGGGCTTGATGGGCGGCGGGGTTCCGGAAGAATACGGCGGAGCGGGACTGGACAAGATCGCCACGACGGTGCTCACGGAAAAACTTTCGATTTACGGCGGCTTTGCGGTGACGCACGGAGCGCACGCGGGCATCGGCACGCTGCCCATCGTGTATTTCGGCACGGAAGCGCAGAAGAAAAAATACCTGCCGAAGCTGGCGACGGGCGAATGGATTGGCGCGTATTGTTTGTCCGAGCCGCAAGCGGGATCGGACGCGCAAAATTCGCTAACGCGCGCGGAATTGAACGCTGAAGGAACGCACTACATCCTGAACGGGCAGAAGATGTGGATCACCAACGGCGGCTTCGCGGACGTTTACATCGTGTTTGCCAAAGTGGATGGCGAAAAATTCACCGCGTTTATCGTCGAGCGCACATTTCCTGGATTCAAAGCGGGCAACGAAGAGCACAAGATGGGCATTCATGGCAGCTCGACCACGCCCATTTTTCTGGAAAACTGCAGGGTACCGAAAGAAAACCTGCTCCACGAAATTGGGCGCGGGCACATCGTGGCGTTCAACATTCTGAATGCCGGGCGGTTCACGCTGGGCGCTTCCTGCGTGGGCGGGTCGAAGCACGTGCTGATGACCTCCTCGAAGTATTCGAAAGAGCGGAAAGCGTTTGGGAAACAGATTGGCGATTTCGGGATGATGAAGGAAAAGCTGGCGGAGATGGCCATCCAGATTTTTGCCGTGGAATCGATGGTGTACCGCTCCTCAGGAAACATTGAAGCAGCGATGACGGCGGCCGCCGGCTCGGGCGACCAAACCCAGAACACCATGAAAGTGCTCGAGGAATATGCGATTGAAAGCTCCATCGCCAAAGTGTACGGCAGCGAGATGCTGGATTTCGTGGTGGACGAAGGCGTGCAGATTTTCGGCGGCTACGGATTCCACGAAGAATATCCGGTGTGCCGCGCGTACCGCGATTCGCGCATCAACCGCATTTTTGAAGGCACCAACGAAATCAACCGTATGCTGATTATCCAGATGCTGATGAAGCGCGCGATGGCCGGCCAACTGCCGCTGATTCCCGCAGCCATGAAGCTGGCGGATGAAATTCTCGCCGGGCCGTCGTTCGAAGAGGCGCCGGAAGGCGTGCTGGCCGATGAAGCTCGCGTGGTCGCCAACTCAAAGAAAATGTTTCTACAGGCGGCGGGCGGCGCAGTGCAGAAGTTCCGCGAAAAATTGGCCGAGGAGCAAGAACTGATTGGCGCGCTTGCCGATATCGTGATGGAGATTTACGCCATGGAATCGTCCCTGCTGCGCGCGCAGAAAGCCGCCGCGGCAAAAGGCGAATCCGCCGCGCAAACGATGATCGATGCCGCGCGCGTTTTCATCCATGACGCGGCCGAGCGCGTCGAGCACGAGGCGAAGCGCGCGATCACGGCGGTGCACGAAGGCGATATGCTGACAACACAAATGGCGGTGCTGAAGCGTTTCGCGAAGCGCCCGCCGGTGAACAGCATCGCGCTGCGCCGGCGCGTGGCCGCGGCGGTGCAATCGCAGGACCGCTATCCCTTCGAAGGGCGCTAGAGTCGAGCAGCTATAGTTCAAAACGACTTCTTTTCCACCTAACCCGTTTTAAGTTCCCGTATCTGCCAGGGCACTTCTGCGTATGGTTCGCTCGAACGCCCGCGAGATTCCCCCTAAAATAGATTCGAGCAAGACGTTCAAATTGATACGCGATACCACGACAAGGCATGCCCCGAAAGCCCCTGATCCTTGCGGCAGTCATCGTCGCGTTGCATCTTTGCGAGGCGGCGACGCTGGGAACCTCCACGGCCGGATCCCTTCTGGCCAATCTTCTGCAAATCCTTGCCTGCGGTTTTGCGGCGGTGATGGCGTTTGGGGCATACCGCCGGGGCCGGGGCCTTAGCCGGCCCTTCTGGCTGCTCGTCGGCGCGGGCATCGCCATGTGGGGCGTGGCCAACCTAGGCTGGATGTACTACGAAGTGGCGCTGCACACCGAGCCGCCGACGGGATCGGCAGTGCGTTTCTTGTTCGGCCTGCAAAGCGTGTTTTTCGCGATGGCCCTGTTCCTGGATCAGGACAAAGATTCGCCCACTTTGGACTCTGAGTCGGTGCTGGACTTCATCCAAATCACTATCGTCTTCTTTTTCATTTTCCTCGGCTTCTATTACCTGCCCGCGCACCACTTTGACGAGCACACCGCGCTGGCGAGAGAGATCCGAGTCGAAACCGGGGAAGATATTTTGCTCGTGGCTCTAGCTTTCATCCAGACCCTGCGAGCGCGGACCGAGGGTATTCGCAAGCTTTATGCGGGTCTGACATTGTACTTGTTGTTTTACACCGTTTGCGCAGGTTTCGCTGACTATAAGCAAAGCATCCACGCAACGCCCACGGGAACATATCTGGACCTGGCCTGGACTCTTCCGCTGCTCTTTGTCGCGCTGTGGGCTGCGGCCTGCCGGCCGGCTCCGGAAACCCGTCAGGGGCCGCGACGTAAGAGCTTTGGCGATCTGATGCTCAGGAATGCCACTTTTGCGCTGGCACCCTTGATTGTTCTCTTGCAAGTCTCGCAGATGGGATCGGAGTGGCGGGTCGTGCGCTTTTCGCTTCTTGGCGTTTCGATCGTCTGTTACGCGGCGCGGCTGGGAATCAGCCAGTTCCGCGAGGCCAAAAGCGAGAACGCGGTGCAGACTCACGCGCTGGCGATGGAATCGGCGGCAGACGGCATATCCATCCTGGGCGCGGAAGGCGAGCATGTCTACGTCAATTCCGCGTTCGCCAGAATGATGGGATTTGAAGATGCCGCAGCCGTGCTGGGGAAAACGTGGCAGGAAGTTTACGACCCGAGAGACGCTGCGTTGCTGCAAGATCAGGTTCGTGAGTCGCTGAAGCAAACAGGAAAGTGGTCGGGACAGGTCTCCCTGCGGCGGCGCGATGAAACCAGGATTCCTGTGGAGATGGCCATCACAGCGATGCCGCAAGGCGGCGTCGTTTGCGTGGCCCGCGACATCCGCGACCGGCTCACCGCTGAACGGGCGCGCTTCGAGACCGAAGCCAAGTACAAGATGTTCGTGGAGCAGGTGGCCGCCGTCAGTTATATCGCCGAAGTGGGCCTGCATGGCGAATGGCTATACGTGAGCCCTCAGGTGGAGACCATTTTCGGTTTCACGCAGCAAGAATGGCTAAAGGGTTCGGAGCAATGGATTCGCTTTGTTCCGGAGGAAGACCATCCCATCATCGAAGCAGCGGAAGAAAATTGCCTTCGGGTCAAACGCTTTCAGGCGGAATACCGCCTCAAGCGGAAAGACGGCCAGATCATCTGGGTGAGTGATACGGCGGTGGTCGTTCCCGGAAGCGAGAGTCACCCGCTGATGGAAGGGATTATCGTCGATATCACCGAGAGAAGATTGCTGGAAAACCAGTTGCAGCAGGCGCGCCGGATGGAAGCGGTGGGGCGGCTCGCGGGCGGGGTAGCGCACGATTTCAACAATTTGCTGACCATCATTAAGGGTTACGTCGATCTTGCGCTCAAACGTTGCGTGGAGCAGCCGGAACTCCGCGGAAACATTCAACGCATCGAGGATGCCGCCGAGCGGGCGGTCACGCTGGTGCGCCAACTGCTGGCGTTCAGCCGGAAGCAGGTATTGAAGCCGAAGGTGCTCGACCTGAACAGCATCGTTCTAAACATGGACAAGCTGGTGCGGCGTCTGATGAGCGAAACGATCGAGATGAAAACGCAAATCGGCAAAAACCTTGGAGCGGTGAAGGCCGACCCCGGACAAATCGAGCAGGTCATTCTGAATTTGATTGTCAACGCGCGCGACGCGATGCCCAATGGGGGCAAGCTGGTGATTGAGACCGGCAACGTCGAACTGGACTCGACGTTTAGCCACGATCAAGCGTCCGTCAAGCCGGGACCTTACGTGATGCTCAGCGTAACGGACACGGGAATCGGCATGGGCGCCGAGACGCTCGCACACATTTTCGAGCCTTTTTATACAACGAAGGAAAGCAGCCGCGGCACAGGGCTGGGTCTTTCGACGGTATACGGCATCGTGAAACAGAGCGGCGGGCACGTCTCGGTGTATAGTGAGGCAGGGAAGGGCACGACGTTCAAAGTGTACTTGCCGCGAGTCGATGATCCCGTGCAGGCGCAGCCGACAGTGGAAGCGCCTGGTTCCACCAGCGTAGAAGGTGCGGAAACCATCCTGCTCGTTGAGGACGAACCCGCGGTGCGCGAGCTGGCCCGCATGGTCCTTGCCGAACGGGGATTTTCCGTGATCGAAGCACAAAGCCCCGAAGACGCCGTAAGGCTGGCGGGAAAGCATGGGGCGGAAATTCATCTGTTGCTGACAGACGTGGTCATGCCGGGCATGAGCGGGCACGATCTGGCCAAGCAACTGACCGCGCGTCACCCCAATCTTCGTGTGCTCTATATGTCCGGATATACGTACAATATGATCGCGGAAAACGGCACGCTTGAGGAAGGGCTCTCGTTTCTTCAGAAACCTTTCACGCCGCAAGGACTCACACAAAAAGTGCGCGAGGTTTTGAGCCGCCCTGTTCACGCAAAGTGAAAGAAGACTAGCCGCCTCACCCTGTGGGTCTGCTCAGGGATTCGGGGACGCCTCACCAGCGGCTTTGGGCTTGGCGATGGTGGAAAGCGTTTCCACGTTGAATTTCTTGTAGTCGGAATAGCGCGTCACTTCGCTGATTTTGAAGCCTTTCACGAGCAGTACCCGGACGCCGACGTGGACTTCTTCGTAGGTGGGCAGCCAGACTTCGTTGTTTACAAAAGCCTGTTCAAAGACGAAGCTGGTGGCTTTCTGCACATTCGCGAGCAAGCCGCCGGCAATCTTCACGTCTCCAACGAAATAGGCCTCCAAACGCGCGACGTCATGGGCCTTTTCGTCGATCCAAACGACGCCGGCAAGCTTTTGGACAATTTTTTCCACAAGTTTGTGGGGCTTGAATTCGGGGTTGGGCTCGAAATCGAAGACCAATACGTCCTGACCGCGGAAGCGCTCGCGGCGCGGATTCACAAACTGGCAGGCACGCAGGAAGACCTCGATACCGGGATCATCCTTCTCCTCGCTCTTCCCTTCCTCCTTGGCTTTTTCTTGTTTCACTTCTTTTTTGGCCTGGCGCTTCTGCAGCTCCGCGATGCGCTTCTGCGTCTTCTCGTTCTCTTGCTTCTGCTTTTCGGCGGTGAGCGGCTTACCGTCTTTCTCCACCAGGGTCGAAACCTCATCGCCGTTGAAATAGAAGAACGTGTACTCGTTTAGCTCGCGCTTCTTCACTTTTCCGTCACTCTCGTATTCCGACTCTTCTTCCGTCCGCGTGCCCGCGTAGTTTTCCTTGATCTTGTCGATGGCCTTCTGGTTGTCGTCAATTTCTTTGAAGAGGGCTTTGAGATCAGGCAACTGTACCTGTGATTTTTTCGGAAAATCAAAGACGCGTTCGCCGATTGTGCCGTTGATGACCGCACGCGTTACATTGATGTCGTACTTCGCGCCGCCTCGGTGCAGTTCGATTTTGTTGGGAAGCTTCACGCCGTCCACCGTTCGGTAGTCGTCGTAAAGAATTTCCTCCTCCAAGCCGCCAACGGTTGCCGCTTCCTTCACGATCAAGTGAGTCTGGGGATCAAAGAACACGTGGCGTTTCATGCCGGTGGCGGTAGTCACTTCTAATTCCCGGGCATCCTTGCCGCGCACAGTCGCGTTTCCAATAAACGCCAGCGCCAACTTTTCTTTCTTCGGATTGACGAGCCGTGAGTTGTAATACTGCGCAGCCGCTTCCAGTTGCATCCCTTCAAGGCCGACCAGCGTGCCGAGTTCTCCTGCCGCGTTCCGGCGCCAGGCGGACTTGCCGTTATACGCCTCAATCAGATTTTGTTCGCCCACCAGCAATTCCAGGTAATACCGATTCGGCAGTTTGGTATTCAACGTGTACGTTCCCGACTTTCCGTTGTCGGTGGTAAACGTTCCTTCGAGCGCCAGCGTTTGAATTTTGGAGAGGGCCCGGCCGCCCCCTGCCGCCTTGACGTACTGCTCCACAATCTTCCCGGGTTCCTGGGCGCAGGCCAAGCGCGAAGGGGAACCAAGAAGAAACAAACAGGCTGTAAGGCAAATGAGGCGACGCATTGTGTTCACTGATAGGAACGCAGAATATCGAGAAAAGTTTCGCGAAATTGAGGCGCGTGGGCCCACGCTCAATTCCGCGCGGGGGAAGGGTTTCGGCCGTGTTACTGCGCTTTCGGGCGGTTTAAATACTTCTCGTACAGGCGGTGGTGCTTGTTCTCCGTCGAGGTGAGCTGTCCTTTGATGAACAGATACTTCACGTCAGTGGTTAATTCCAACGGATCGCCGCTGGTGACGATAAGATTGGCGAGTTTGCCCGGCTCGAGCGTGCCAAGCTGGCTCCCAAGGCCAAAGATTTGCGCTGGATTAATGGTGACGGCCCGCAGCGCTTCGTCGTAAGGCAACCCGTGCGCGACCGCGTTGGCGGCATTCTGACCAAGGCGCCGTGCAAAGGAGTTATCGAAGCTGGCGATGGCGAACTTCACCCCCGCGGCAGCAAGCTCGGCGGGCTGCGAAGGCTGACGGTCGTAGGGATCATCTTCTTCCGGCGGCATGGAAAGCATGGGGCGAAGAATGACGGGGATATCCTTCGATCGGAGGAGATCCTTGACCTTATAGGCTTCTGCGCCGCCGGCAAGGATCATTTTTAGTTTTTGTTTGTCGCAAAATTCGACGGCGTTGCGAATGTCGCGCGCGCGATTGGCGAACGCAAGAACGGGCTGCTCGCCGCGTACAACCGGGGCGAGCGCCTCGAGCTTCAAGTCGCGATCGTATTTCGCCACAGAGCCCTTTTCCAAGGCCTGCGCATAGTGGCGGGCCCGCTCCAGCCAGTCGGTAAGCTCGTTTACCTGCTTTTCGTACTCCTGCTTGGCCTCGGTATAGGGCTTTTCCTTGCGCGTGAAGGTGGCGAAGTCAAAAGTCTCGGTCTGAATTTCCGGGAAATTGAGCACCATGGCAGCGCTTTTCTTCAACAGCATTTCGTCGATTTCCCAACCGGCGAGATGAATCGCGGAGGCTTGACCGCCGAGAATTCCCCGCGCACCGAAAAAGTCAAATCCGCCGCTGCCGGGGACAACCAGAACTTCGGTGATGCCGGAAGCGCGAGTGACGGGAATGTGTTCGCTCGACGGGGAAACAGCCGTTGCGGCAACGACGTCCGGGTTGTAGCTCCCTGTTTCCGAAGTGTCGACGGTGGCGTTGACGGCGCCGATCTCGCTTAAGCCCATCTGCGTCACCGCGTCGAACAATCCGGGATAAACTTGCAGCCCTTTGGCATCAATCACCTGGGCGCCGGCGGGGACTTCCACGGTGGCGCCGACCGCAGCAATCTTGCCATCGCGGATGACGAGCGTGCCGTTTTCAATCGGCGAACCCGCGAGAGTAAAGATTTTTGCGTGAGTGATGCCGTAAGCGCCGGATGACTGCGATTGTGCGGTCACGGCGGGAACCAAGAGGATTGCGAGGATGCCCATCGGGAAAAGGAGAATGGAAGACCGCGCGCGCATGACGTTGTTCACAGTGCACCCCCGAGTGGAGCTCCCGCTCGAGCGGCTGTGGACGTGGGTGTGGGCGCGGGCGGCTTGGGTTTGTCTTCGGGCTTCTTTTCGGGAGGCTTCTTTTCCTCCGGCTTCTTCTCTTCAGGCTTCTTCTCTGCGGCTTTCTTCAGTTTTTCGGTGAGCGCCTTTTTCTCTTTTTCGAGGTCGGCACGGCCGGTGATGTCGCGTTCGCGGTCAAAGTAAATGCGGCCATCGATCAGCGTTTTCTGCACCACGGCGTACGCGCTGAGGGGATCGTGATTGTAAATCGTGAGATCCGCGTCTTTGCCCACATCGATCGTGCCAACGCGCTTGTCGATGCCCAGTTGGATGGCCGGATTCAGAGTGACGAGTTTTAGAGCTTCGTCGCGAGAAAGGCCGCCATACTTCATGCTCTTGGCGGCTTCCTGATTGAGGTGCGTGGCTTCCTCGGAATCATCGGAATTGATGGAAACGATCACGCCCCGGCGGGTCATCAACGCCGCGTTGTACGGTATCGCGTCGTAGGCTTCGACCTTGTAAGCCCACCAATCGGAAAATGTGGAAGCGCCCACCCCTGCGGCAGCAAGTTCATCGGCGACTTTGTAGCCTTCGAGGATGTGTTGGAAAGTACGAACTTTGAAGGCGAACTCCTTGGCGACGCGGAGGAGCATCAGGATTTCATCTTCGCGGTAACAGTGCGAATGAACGTAGCGCTTGCCTTCGAGCACTTCGACGAGAGGCTCGAGGCGCAGATCGCGGCGCGGCGGGATGAGATTTTTTTCGCCCGCGGCAACGCGTTTGTTGTAGTCATCCCAGGTTTTCTTGTAATCGCGGGCTTCGCTGAAAGCCCCTCGAATGGTTTCTTCGACACCCATGCGCGTGGCCGGATAGCGCTTAGGCTGGCCGGGAATGCTGAAGTTCGAGCGTTTGGGATTTTCACCGAGCGCGAACTTGATGCCGGGCATGGCGCCTTCAAACGGAAGCTTCGATGCCGGCTGGCCCCAGCGGAGCTTGATGACCAGAGTTTGTCCGCCGATGGAATTGGCGGAGCCGTGAAGAATGTTCGCCGACGTGACGCCGCCGGCGAGATCGCGATAAATGTCTATGTCGTCCGGGTCCAGCACTTCCTCCATCGTCACCATCGAAGAAACAGAGACGCTGCCTTCGTTGATGCTTTCCGCCGCGATGTGCGAATGGCAATCGATGATGCCGGGAATGACGAATTGCCCGGCCGCATCGATGACCTGGGCTCCCGCTGGAGCCTTGACGGACTGACCAACTTCGGCGATTTTGCCATCCTTAATCAGAATGGAGCCGTGTTCGATGGTGCCGTGAGAAACAGTGAGAATAGTGGCGTTCTGGATCAGGATGACGGGGGGCGCGTCAGGAGGCGGAGTTGCAGCGTTTGCAAAAAACGGGAAGTAAAGGAGGCAAAGGAAGGAAAGGAACGAGAGGCGCGTGCGGGCTGCGTTGCGCGGGGTTGGAATTCTCATTGCGCACCTCCGAGACTGGCTAGCCCGGACGAAACATTGCCGGGTTTGACGCCGGTGAAGTCAAGCGACATGCCCAGTACGCTGATCGAGCCCTTCAAAGCGGTCCCATCAAAAGTTCCGGAAAACGTAACGTCCGTGGCGCCCTGGTCGAGAACGATGTTGATCGTGAAACTGAACTTGTCGGCGCTGAGATAGCCGCTGATGATGTCGGCGGTACCGCGCTTGCTTGTGAGCGTCCCGGAAACCGTGCCGTCCTTGTCCATCGTCAGGTCGGCGGTGGACTCTTCGGGGCCTTCGGGCGTGGTGTAAGAGAGCTTCCATTTTCCGGTAATGTCGCCCTTGGGCGGTTCCTTGGGTTTCTCCGGTTCGCGAACCTCGAATTTGCGGCCGTCCACAAAAACCATTTTGATTTTTGTCTTTTCTTCGAAGAGATCGCCGTCGGTCACAACAAGGTTCGCGATTTTGCCGTTTTCGATGGAGCCGAGCCGGTCGGCCACGCCGAAGATTTCCGCGGGGGAAAGTGTGAAAGCACGCAGAGCCGCGTCCGGGGCAAGGCCAGCGTCAATCGACTTCTTTGCGGCTTTGAGGACGTCCTTCGGTGTGGTGATGCCTCCGGAATAAAACGCAAACTTGACGCCCGCTTTGACCAGGGCTGCCGGGGAAGAAGGAGCACGGTCGCGGAAGCGCAAAGTTCGAAGCGATGGCTTGTATTCCGGGTCCGCGTCTTTCTCCGCTTCCGGCCATTTGAGGTCCACGAGTACGGGAATTTTTTTTGCGGCAATTTCCGAGGCAACTTCGTAGCCCATCTGGCCGCCGTAGATTGCACCCTTGACCCGCCAGCGCTCGACAAGCTCCAAGGCGCGCCGCAGTTGCACCGAATTATTCGCAGGAACGAGAACCAGGGCGTGATCTTCGAGCGCTTCGGCGAGAGCGGCTTCGGTGCGGTCATAGCGCGGCCGTGCGACGCCGCGAGGATTTTTCTCGTAGATGGCTTGCGCCTTGATGCTCCAATCCGTGTCCAGCCAGACTTGGTGAATGTAAGCCAGCACACCCAGGAGAGAATCGGGAAAGCCGCTGCCAAATCCGCCCGGCGTCTGGAAGGAAAGGGGAATGCCAACCGGCGATTTCACAACGAAATCGCCAGGGCGCTCTCCCGCGAGGTTGAGTACAGCGGCTTGGCCCGGAAAGAAACCGCCTTTAGGAGCGCAAATGACGGTAGTGAAACCGCCGTTGCGCCAAGTCTCGACGCGCCTGTCGCTGAGACTGACTTCATCGGCAGCGCCGCGCCAGGGTGAGGAACCGGGGCGATCCTGCGGGCCTTGAGCCTGCTGCTGCGGGCGGCGCGCGCCGCCTTCACCACCAAGAGGAGGTGAAGCGGCCGGGATGCCCACATCGGTGAAGGCATCCACGAGTCCCGGATAAACGATCAGACCTTTGCCGTCGATCACCCAGGCTTCCGGCGGTACGGCGGCGTCTTTACCGACCGCGCTGATGATGCCGCGAGAAATAACAACCGTGGCATTTTCGAGGGCTGGCCCGGAAGCCGGAACGACCTTTGCTCCACGGATGGCGAAGTATCGCGGCTCACCACCCTGCGCGTGAAGGGCTGGGGGACCGCCGAACAAAACGAGAAGAACCCCGAGGCAAAGCGCGAACGCACAGCCGCGAATCTGTTTCCGATGCATGCAATGCTCCTGACTTCGAGACGTTGAAGGGCACCCACGGGCCGACGTCAAGAAGAGACGGATGAGGCTAGTGCGAAGTCTCCGCAGAGTCAAGGTGAACGCCCGACGAGAAGCCCCGACAGTGGGGACACGATATATCGTGCCGCTACGGCCGTGTGCACGCCTTGCGCGCGACCATCCCACGCGCTTACGATGGGGTGCCCAAATGAAAACCATCGCGGCTTATGCCCTGTCATTCGCCTCTCTCTGCGCTGTCGCCAGCGCCCAGAACTCTTCCCCAGCAGTCACCGTAGCGCGCTGGCCGCAAGACCGCCTCGCCGCCATTTCTCTCACCTTCGATGACGGCATTAACACCCATCTCGATTTCGTCGGCCCCATTCTGAAAAAGCATCACCTGAACGCGACTTTCTTCGTGGCCACCGGCATGGGCCCTTGGGAAAAGCGCAAGCCCGAATGGAAGCAACTCGCGCTGGATGGCAACGAACTCGCCAACCACACCGTGCACCATCCTTGCTTGCTCGAGCAGATTACGCCGCATTCTCAGGACTACACTCCCGCCATGTTCGAAGCCGAGATTCGCGACGCCGCCCTCGACCTCGCCACAACTCTGAACTCCAGCCGCGGCCTCACCTTCGCCTATCCCTGCGGGAACATGAGTTTCGGCAAACCCCAGGACGAGGTCGCCAACGCCGCACTCTACCTGTGTTACGTTTCGGAATATGCTTTTGCCGCCCGCGCCGTCGGCTCCGGCGCGCCCGTCAATCCCGACGACTTGAACGTCCTCGCTGTCGGCGATCTTGGCCCCACCGCCGGAAAAGGCTTTCCGGCCCTGCTTGCGCAAGCCGAGCCCGCTTTCGCCAGCCACAATTGGGGCGTCTTTTGCTTCCACGGCGTGGGCGGCGATTGGCTCGCCATCACTCCTGAAGCGCTTGACGAGCTCGCCGCCTACCTCGAGCGCCACCCCGACATCTGGACCGCGCCGTTCGGCGATGTTGTCCGCTACATGCAGGAACGCAAATAGCTCTCGATTCAAATCACCGGCAACGGCCCCGCTTCTTTGGATCTGTCTCTCCAGTGGCCGATGGACAAACAGATTTACGATCTCCCGCTGACTCTGAAAGTGCAGCTTCCCACCGTTTGGAACAGCGTCGCCGCCACGGGAGACGGCAAGCCGCTCGCAGCCCGCATCACCACCCGCACCTCCTTTGGCGCCAGCGGCCCCGCCAATGCCCTCAACAATGCTTCGATCAACGCCACGACAATTCTCCTCAACGTCCCAGCCCAAACCAAATCCGTCCGCCTCCTCAGCCCCGCCCCGTGACCTTCGCCGCTTCTGCCCCCTGCTGTGCTCGTTCAGAATGATTGGTGACACTCGGTAGAGTGTCAGGATGAGCCAAATCAGATGGGATGAGCTTTCCGAGGCGCGCCAGCTGGCGCGCCTCGGAAAGAGTTTAAGCCGGGCGGCACAAA